>Ga0255754_10000132_pt1 | contig 56823 bp, 49 predicted proteins | sample 101ome_22_FD_179954 | JGI IMG/M metagenome (GOLD analysis project Ga0255754, IMG submission 179954) | Coastal salt marsh microbial communities from the Groves Creek Marsh, Skidaway Island, Georgia - 101412BT metaG (version 2) | ecosystem: Environmental > Aquatic > Marine > Intertidal zone >... | reverse complement strand
CAGGAATCGAACCAGGGACACACGGATTTTCAGTCCGTTGCTCTACCAACTGAGCTAAGGTACCGACCTTGCTTGCGTGCAAGCGGGTGCAAATATAATTTTAAAATTACTACTAAAAAATAAAAGGATGAAAAAATGGTCTTAAGCGTGCAAATCACGATCTTTAAACGGTGAATTTGACGATCGACATAGGGAATACACGTGTAAAATCGGCTGTATTTAAAGGTAAAAACCTTTTAGAGGTAAATATTTTCGACAAATCTGCCTTTGAAGAAGAGTTACAAGGAGTTTTTAATAGAAATCCGAATATTCAACAAGCGATCATTTCCTCGGTAGCGGGATCAGACGTCGATTACGAAAGTGTTTTGCCTCACCATATCCGCCTCTTTCATCTAGACGCTAATTTATATTTGAATTTTAGCTCGAAGTATGATGATGTAAAGAAGTTAGGTGCTGATCGTAAGGCTTTGATTGCGGCGGCTGTTACGAATTATCCTACCCGAGATATTTTGGTTATTGATATGGGAAGCTGTGTAACCTATGATATGGTAGACCGCTCAGGTTTACATCACGGAGGTGGTATAAGTCCCGGTTGGCAGATGCGTTTAAATGCGATGCACACCTTTACAGGTCGCCTGCCCAAATTATCAACTTTAGAGCATACCATTGAAAAGGAAGAATTCAACGGAACAAATACTCAAGAGGCGATGTTCAATTCTACTTTTTTCGGACTTCTAGCAGAGATCGATCAACGTATCGAGCATTATAAATCTGAATTTCCGGATTTAACAGTGATTTTAACAGGCGGAGACGCTCAGTCCTTTTCAGTCCGCTTAAAAAACCGCATATTTGCCCATTCTAATTTTCTTTTAGAAGGTTTAAATGCGCTCTTGGAGCACAATCTTTAGTCAATGAAATTAAGACTTACCTTACTTGCGATTTTTACATCGGTAGTTCTTTGGGGACAAAACGGAACCGTTTCTCCTTATTCTTATTTTGGTTTAGGCGATTTTAGAGCAAAATCGACCGTCGAGAATCGAATGATGGGAGGGCTATCTATGTTAGGAGATAGTATCCACATTAATCTTCAAAATCCTGCCGCTTATGGGGCACTAAAACTTACTACTTACGCGGTTGGGGCGCATAATAAGAATTACAGCTTTCAATCACCGAATGAAACTGCCACTGACGAGATCAGTGATCGAGGTCGAGTGACGAATTTGGATTATCTCGTATTGGCTTTTCCATTAAGTCCAAAATCATCTTTTGCCTTCGGTATAATGCCTTTTAGTAACGTTGGCTATGACCTTTTCAAAACCTCTTTAAATATTAATCAAGAAGAGGTTAGTACGAGTTATAGGGGATCGGGTGGAATCAACCGTGTTTACCTGGCAACAGGTTTTCAACCGATTGAGGGATTGAGTTTTGGTATAGCTACCCATTATAATTTTGGAAATTTAGCCTATGATCGTTATCAGTCGATCGATGCGGTACAACTTGGTACTTTCGATCAGCGCGAAGTGACCATTTCTGGATTTGATTTTACACTCTCGGCTATAGCTGATCGTAAATTTAAGTTAGGAGCTAAAGAATATCGTCTCCATGCCATGGTTAACCGTGAACTACAAATGAATCTCAATGCGACTAACACACAATCTCTTGGGACTTTTCAAACGGCTAATGGTGCAACTAGAGAACGTCTTGATGTAGACTTAGGAGCTCTTGCAGAGACTATGGTAGAAGTTCCATCTAAAACAACTTTAGGTCTGGGTATTGGAAAAGATCGTAACTGGTTTGCGGGTTTTGAGTACAGTAGCCAAGACATGAGTCAGTTTAGAAATGATTTTCTTGCAGTTAATAATGCGACCTACACTACCGCGAGTACCCTAAAAATCGGAGGTTATTACATTCCCGATTATACCGCAATTAACGGTATTTATAACAGAATTACTTATCGCGCCGGATTTAGAATGGAGAATACAGGACTTTTAATCGAAGGAGATGAACTTCAAAATAAAGTTGTTTCGATAGGTTTTGGCATGCCAATTGGGAGTACAGCTAATGATCGTTTTTCAAATCTAAACATCGGACTTGAGTTAGGTAAGCGCGGCACTGCCACTTCAGCACTTGTTGATGAACATTATTTTGGATTGAATGTTGGCTTATCGTTAAATGATCGCTGGTTTGTTAAAAGAAGAATTAATTAGTACAAAAAATAGTATTTTCGAACCCTTAAACTAACAACGTATTATGAAAAAGAGTTTATTCATGTCGTTCTTTGTTGGGCTTTTTGGTCTTTCATTAGTAATCGCTCAGGCGCCTAATCAAGAGTGTTTGACGAATCTTTCAATTTTTGTTGAGAGTGCTAAGGTTAAAAATTATGACGCGGCTTACGAACCATGGAGAATGGTCTATGAAACTTGTCCAGATATTAACCGTGCGAACTATCTATACGGTGAGCGTATTCTAAAGGATAAAATTAAAAAGTCAACGGGTGAAGAACACGATGCCTTCGTTGCTCAACTTTTAGAATTGTATGATAGAGCAGCACAGTACTATCCAAAATATTATGGTGTTGCTGATACTGCAATTGACAAAGTGCTTTTAAAGCGTTCTGAGAAGAAAATTTCTAAGGAGGAAATATATTCTCAGTTGGGAGAGGCTTTTGCCGCAGATCGCAAGAATTTCAGTAACCCTCAGGCATTATATCTATATTTTTCTTCTTTAGTCGACTTACATTCTGAGGGTAAAAAGGAAGTTCAAGAGGTATTTGATGTCTACGATGAAGTAGTTGCAAAAGTTGAAGAGGAAAATGCTGCCTTGACGGCTCAGATTACCAAATTACTTCCATTAGAAGAAGCAGGTACTATTAGTTCAAAAGATGCAAGAAGGTTGAGAGTTTATAGCACTAATTCGACTTCATTTGGTAAAATTGCTGCAAGTATTGATTCAAAATTAGGAGCACTTGCAGATTGTGAGAACTTGATTCCATTGTATGAAAAGAGTTATGAAGAGCGCAAGACCGATGTAAAATGGGTTAAGAGCGCGGTAGGTCGTATGTTTGGTAAAGATTGTACTGACGACCCAATGTTCAGAAAGCTATTTGAAGCACAACTAGCACTTGAGCCTTCTGCAGATGCTTACCTTTATGGAGGAACATTAAAGCAAAAGGCAGGAGATACTAATGGTGCAATCGCTGACTTTAATAAGTCTGTAGAATTAGAAACAGACAACCTTAAAAAGTCAAACATCCTTTATAAAATTGCTACCATCGTTCGTAAGAGAAGTAAAGTTCAGGCTCGTAATTACTTGAACAAGGCAATTGCAGCTAACCCAGCAAATGGTAGAGCGTATATTCTACTTGCGGCACTTTATGCGGATAGCGCTAATGACTGTGGTGAAACTCAATTCGATAAAAGAGCAGTATATTGGTTAGCAGCTAAAACTGCTGCTCGAGCGGGTCGTGTTGATCCTTCACTGAAGAGTGCTGCTAGTAAAGCGGTTGCTTCTTATGAGGCGAAAGCTCCATCTAAGACTGATATCTTCAATTCAGGCCGTGCAGGGGAGACGATCAATTTCTCATGCTGGATGGGTGGTAGTGTGACCATCCCTAACCTAAATTAATCCTGTCTGAATACAGAAAATCTACATATAGAACTTATACGCATTGCCACAGCATTTGTTGTGGCAATGCTATTTATGGCCTGTAATGAAGAATTCAAACAGGTAAGCCTTACTGAAGCTGAGAAGAAACTCCCTCAGGGTGTAGTTGAAAACCTAGAAATGCTTTATACAGAGTCAGTAAGACCCCTTTCGGTACTTCAGTCTGACAGCACTAGTGTTGTGGCTATTTTAAGAGCCGATCGAAATGAGAATTACGAGAATCGTATGTTCCCGTATCAGCTCTTCCCTGAAGGTTTACATCTGACTTTCTTTGATGACGATAATCAACCTACCGAGATTTTTGCAGACTCAGCCATTTATTACTCATTAACTGGTATTATAGATTTGCGCGGGAATGTTAGAATTAACACTCACGATCATAAAGAGCTTACAACTAGTCAGCTTTATTGGAGTAGATCTAGAAATTGGATTTTTACAGAAGAACCTTTTGAGTTCGAAAATCCTGAAGAGGGCACGATAATGACGGGAGAAGGGATGGAGTTTAGCCGCGATTTTTCTTCGCTCCAGGCAATGAAGACACGCGGTATTCTTCAAATCTCAGAATCGGAGAACTAAGCATTAGATTATTTATTTTTGAGTATGATAAAACTCTTACGTTATACTGAGTACTTGTATTTGATGGTTGCCTTTTTTTCGGGCTATCGTTTAATCGAACTATTAGGAACAGAAAGTGACGAACGATTATTGTTCGGGGTATTTTTTGTAGTGTCTATTGGTATGTTCTTCTTTCGAAGAAACTACCGTAAAAAATTCGAGAAGCGCGAAAAGGGACTATAAGCATTGAACCATTATCTATTACTTATCATTATCGCACTTGTGCTTTCCGCTTTCTTTTCAGGAATGGAGATCGCTTATGTGTCTTCGAACCGAATTCACATCGAACTTGAAAAAAAGCAGAAGGGCCTATTAGCACGATTACTTTCGAGACTAACCGCTTCACCTTCCCGGTTTATAGCTAGTATGCTTATTGGTAATAATTTGGCATTGGTAGTCTATGGTTACTATATGGGGAAATTACTTCTCGAAGTGTTACCGGTAGTGACCCCCGAGAGTAACGCAATTGCGGCCTTGGTTTTCGGTGAATTTCAGTTACTGACCCATACCTTAATTTCAACCCTAGTCATTCTTCTTACTGCTGAATTTCTACCTAAGGCAATCTTTCAAATCTATGCGAATACCCTCATGAAGGCCTTGGCGCTTCCGGCCTATATTTTCTACAATCTTTTTTCGGGCTTCTCTTGGATGGTTTTAAAAATATCCGATTGGGTACTCAGGCTAGTTAAAGCGGATGCTGAAAATCCACAAGCTACATTTACCAAGTTAGAGATCGGGGATTACATAAGTCAACAGATGGAGTCTGCTGCTGATAATCAAGAAATTGATGCCGAGGTACAGATCTTTCAAAATGCCCTTGAATTTGCAGAGGTGAAAGCAAGGGAGGTGATGATTCCTAGAACAGAAATTACTGCGGTTGAATTAAGAGACTCTATAAAGACTTTGCGATCGGTATTCGTTGAAACTGGTTTCTCTAAAATATTGGTCTATCGCGATCGCATAGACAATATTGTAGGGCATGTCCACTCTTTTGATCTTTTTAAACGTCCGAGAAGTATCAGAACCCTTTTGAAACCCGTCGAATACGTTCCAGAGACCATGCCTATTCATGATATTTTGAATTTGCTTACCAAAAAGCGAAGAAGTATGGCGGTGGTTTTAGATGAATATGGCGGCACTTCTGGAATTCTTACTATTGAGGATATCGTAGAAGAATTATTCGGTGAAATCGAGGATGAACACGATGTTAGTGAGCTTATCGAAGAAACCGTAGAAGAGGGTATCTATCTGTTCTCAGGGAGGCTGGAAGTAGACTATTTGAATCAGACCTATAAGCTTAATCTGCCAGAAGAAGAACAGTATGAAACACTCGGAGGGTTAGTTATGGATCATACCGAGGCAATTCCCGAGTTAGGCCATCAAATTGAAGTTGAAGGCTACCGACTCACTGTAGAGGAAGTGTCAAGTAATCGAATCGAACAAATACGACTTGAAATAAAGCCGTCTGAGTAGCTATAAACATTTCGATACATCGAATAATTTAAGTAGTTTCGCAGACCTAAAACACTTAAGATCATGGCGATTTTAAATACCATTCGTAAACGTACTAGTGTACTAATTATTGTAATAGGCCTCGCGCTATTCTCATTTGTTATTTCAGGTATCTTTTCCAGCAATGCATTTCAAGGGGGAGATTTCTCTAATAATGTGGCTGAGGTAAATGAAACTCCGTTATCAATTGAAGATTTCAGACAGAGTTTAGAAATCGCTTCAAATGCCTACGGACAAAATTTTTCAAACAGTCAGCTCGTTAATATTGTTTTTGATCAAGAAGTTCGTAAAGAAATCTTGAAGCAAGAGCACGAAAAGCTTGGGTTAAATATCGAAGGAGACCAAATTGTTGATTTCATTCGTACATCGGGTTACGCAAACATTCCTGCCTTTCAGAACGACGAAGGTTTTTTTGATGAATATGTATTCAAGGCAACAGTTGCGAGCTGGAAAGCCACGAACCCAGCCCAGTACGATGCTTGGTTGATTGATGAGGCTAATATTATTAGTGCGGCGAAAGAACAGATGTATTTTAATTTTGTAAAGGCTGGAGTTTCGACTTCTTTACAAGAAGGTGCACGTACTTTCAAATTTCAAAATGACAAGGTAAGCTTCGACTATGTTCAGCTTCCTTATTCAAGTATAGCAGATAGTTTAGTAAGTGTTTCTAAAGAAGAGATTGCTACTTATGTTGCAGAAAATTCAAAGCAATTCAAGCAAGAAGAAGCGAGAGATTTGCGCTATGTATTTTTTCAAGAGAAGCCTTCTAAGGCAGATGAAGATGCTGTTTTAGCGCGTATCACATCACTTTTAGAAGATCGTGAAGAGTACAGTGAAGAGACTAAGGGTAGTATCCTTGTACAAGGATTTAAGAACACTACCGATGAGGCTGATTTCATTCAGCGTTTCTCTGATGTTGCTGGCAATTTAGAATATCGTACTGCAGAAACATTACCTGCGGTTGCAGCGGCGCAAATTACAGCTCTTTCTAAAGGAGCGGTTTATGGACCTTATAAGGATGGCAATACCTATAAGATTAGCAAATTAGTTAATTCTAAAAAGAATGGTAGTGTTCGTTCAAGTCACATTTTAGTCGCATACAAGGGTGCAGAGAGAGCCGCATCTACTATTGAGCGATCAAAAGAAGAGGCAAGAGTTAGAGCCCAAGAATATCTAAGAAGAGCGCGTAGCGGGAATGAGGCTTTTGCTGATCTAGCACGTGAGGGATCTGATGGTCCTACAGGTTCTCAAGGTGGAGACTTAGGTTTCGTAAATGAGGGCGTGATGGTAGATGCTTTCAACGATTTCATTTTTGATAATCCTGTAGGTCGTATTGGTTTAGTTGAAACTGAGTTTGGTTATCACGTGGTTAAGGTTGAAGCTAAGCGCGATGTGTATTCTGTAGCTACAGTAACGCTTCGTATCGAACCTTCTGAAACTACAACGAATACCTTATTTACTGATGCTACTACTTTCGAAATGAAGGTGTCAGATGCTGAACCTAATGCATTCTCAACGATTGCTAATGAAGGGGGCTATACGGTACGTCCGATCTCGCAACTAAAGGTTTTAGACGAGAATCTTCCTGGCTTAGGTGCGCAGCGAAACATCGTACGTTGGGCCTTTGATTCAGATAGAAAAGTTGGTGATGTTAGTCGTTTTGATATCGCTGGCGGATATGTAATCGCTCAAATGACCAAGAAGTACGAAGAAGGGGTTCAAACTCCAGAACAAGCTTCAGCCAGAGTACTTCCTATTCTTAGAAAACAGAAGAAAGCGGCCATGCTTAAAGATCAGTACGAATCTTCAGATTTTGATAGTCTAAAAGGTCAAAGTACCGCTAATGCAGGATCTGCTTTAGCAATGACTACTCGTTCAAGTGTGATCTCTGGAATTGGTTCTGAGCCGTATGTAGTAGGAAAAGCGTTAGCCCTAGAGGCAGGTCAAACTACTTCACTAATTGAAGGAGAATACGGGGTTTACGCCCTTAAGATTACTGAAAAAAATGAAGCTATGGATCTAGCTACTTACGCTCCATTTACAGAAACAATTGCTGCGCAGCGTGCCAATCAAGCTGCAGCAAATGCCTTCTACGCACTTAAAGAAAAGGCTGAAGTAAAAGATAACCGAGCTATTTTTTACTAGTAGATACAAAGCTCATCGAGCTTCAAAATAGTCGAATATCCCTTGTCTTTTAGATAAGGGATATTTTTTTTGCGAGTAAATAAGGCAAAGTCCCCACCCCATGCACCTAGCGAGACAAAACCCCCCTCAGGTCTATCGTCAAATAATTGATCGCCAATCGCGGTACTATCTAATCGAGCAGCTAAGAGGTTTTCTTGTTCTTGTAGTAGCTTTTCGAATCGATTGATATCAGAGGTTTCTTCGCTTATGGCAGTGCTTAATTTCGAAAGTTCATTCAAGAAATGCTCTGAGCTTAGGGCCTTTCTATAATGTGCAATCGCTTCCCTACTGTTCATCTTCTGATTGAGATAAACGAGATGTAATTCGTCTGTAAATTCTGGCTTCCAGTTAACCGGGGTGACGCTCACCTCTTTACCAATACGTTGAAACCGAATGGGGCCCTCTGCGGTTGCGCAAGCAATATCATATCCGCTTCCTTTAAAACCTGAATCTAGAAGCTCATAGGCGTTTACGGATGCAAATTGGGCTAGAGCTGCAATAAGCGTAGATGAAGAACCTAAACCCCATTCTCTGTCGAATTCAAGAGTCGTCTCTAGAGTAAACGGATAGTCAAAATTTGGATTCAAACTACGAGCCGCTATCAGCAATTTAGAAAACGTATTTGCAACCTCTTCAGAACTAGTCTTTAAAGGTGCCAGACTTTTAACATCAAACTCAGCTTCAAACCAAGTATTACCTGTATTATCTACTGCTTTACATTCAATATTTTCAGACCTATCGGTTTCAAAACAAAATCGCTGACCCAATTTTGTCGGTAGTGCGAACCCAATGGCGCCGTCAAGAACTCCGTAGGCTCCGCTAATGAGAAGTTTCCCTTTAGTATAGTAATTTTTAACGGCCATTTCGTAGTTGGTTGAGCGCCTCTTTAACCGCTGAGTTTGTGACGGTATGTTCGCTAAACTGTTTGCTTATGATCTGTTTTTCCTCTTCAGAAGCTCCAAGTGCACTCAGAAGATTCAAGAGGTGCATTTTCATGTGCCCTTTTTGAATACCGGTGGTGACTAAAGAGTTTACAGCCGCAAAATTTTGTGCGAGACCCGCAACAGCCACAATTCGCATAAGTTCTTTTGCAGATGGCTTATCTAAGATTTCTAGGGATCTTTTTACGAGTGGATGTAAAGAGGTCAATCCGCCGACGGTTCCGAGTGCAAGAGGAATATCTAACCAGAAGTGAAGGGTGTCATTTTCAATCTTTGCCTGGCTAAGCGATCGATATTTGCCGTCTCTTGATGCATAGGCATGAACTCCTGCCTCCACTGCTCTAAAATCATTACCTGTAGCAATAATTACGGCATCAACACCGTTCATAATTCCTTTATTGTGTGTCACGGCCCGATAAGGTTCTTCGCGCGCAATATTGACTGCTCTAACAAACTTCTTGGCATAGGATTGAGCATCTGACAGATTTGCTCCTAATTGTTCGATAGGAGCGCTTACACTTGCACGTACTACGCAATTGGGCACGTAGTTACTAAGTATACTCATTACTACTTCAGGTAGCTCATCTGCTTCGAAGGCTGAGGTTGCTGCGCCTGTAAAAGATTTAGCAAGGGTCTCTAGACAGGTGTTTATAAAGTTAGCTCCCATGGCGTCAGCGGTTTCAAAACGTAGATCGATTTGATAATAGCCTTCAAGGGCATCTGTCTTGTCGATAAGTTGCACGCTTTGTATGCCCCCTCCACGACGCTCCATACTCTCGGTAATCGAGCTTAGTTCGTTCAAGAATCTAGAGGTATTCTCATTAAAAAAGCGGTTCAATTTTTCAGTTGGCCCATAATAGTTTAGATGTATTTGCCCTACTTTTTCTGTCCCTAATACTTCTGTATTGAATCCGCCCTTAGTACTCCAAAATTTAGCTGCTTTACTTGCTGCCGCTACTACAGAACTCTCTTCAATGGCCATAGGAATGGTATACCATTTGCCGTCAATTAGAAAGTTAGGAGCTACTCCTAGTGGTAAGTAGTGATTGGTTAAGGTATTTTCGATGAATTCATCGTGAATCTTCTGAACCTCGGGGTCTGAATGATTATAAGTCTCGAGGGTAGCTTTAAACGCACTCGGGTTTTCCCCATGGGTTTCGGCAACCCAATGGATCTTTTCGGCTTTGGTTAACTTTGAGAAACCTTCGATTTTCTTTGACATTCGGCTAATTTGAAAGCAAAGATAAGGATTAGGCTGAGCTTTAGTATTCGGTAAATATTTAGTAAACTTGAGGGTTTATAGATATCTACACGATGAAAAAATTCCTTTTTTCTGCCCTCGCAGTACTTGTTAGCAGTTTTTCTTTCTCACAACAACCGATCACTCTAGAAGAGATTTGGTCAGGAGCATTCTCTACAGAAGGAATTGCGAACTTACGATCGTTAAATTCAGGGGATGCTTATACGGTTCTTGAGTACCATGATGGCAAAAGCCAGATTGTGAAATATCGTTACAGCGATATGCAATCGATAGGTGTGCTTCTGAGTTCGGGAGATGCGATTCCTAGATTTAGTGGATACACTTTTAGCGATGATGAAAGCCGTGTGTTACTAGCTACACAGCGTAAACCGATATTCAGACGTTCATCAGAGGCTGTTTACTATGTCTATGATTTTAAAACCCAAGAACTTACTAAGGTTAGTGAATCACTAATTCGAGTTCCTGCTTTTTCTCCCGATGGCTCAAAGTTGGCCTACGTTTTTGAGAATAATTTACATGTGTTTGATATTGCTTCTAAGTCAAGTCGTCAGCTTACTGAGGATGGGAAGTACGGATCAATCATTAACGGACACGCCGACTGGGTTTATGAAGAAGAATTTTCGTTGGTAAGAGCCCATGAGTGGAGTCCTGAAGGTACTCATTTAGCTTACTTGAAGTTTGATGAAAGTCTGGTTCCTGAGTTTTCAATGGATGTCTTTGGTACTGAGTTGTATCCGAGTCAGTATCGCTTCAAATACCCAAAGGCAGGAGAGAATAACGCTGTGGTAGCGGTACATATTGTCGACCTAGCATCAGGAAAAGATAGCCGTGTTGCACTTTCTCAAGATTATTACATACCGAGAATACAGTTCATGAATCACAGTGAACACCTTTCTGTTCAGACTTTAAATCGCCATCAAAATCGTTTGATGTTATACAAAGTGAACATCAAAACCTTAGAGGTCAGAACCTTATTAGAAGAAACCGATGAGGCTTACGTTGATCTACACGACAACTTAACCTTTTTAGCTAAAGATGATTTTATTTGGACCAGCGAGCGCGATGGCTACAATCACATCTACCTCTATAGTTCTGAAGGGAAATTGATTCGTCAAATAACTAGTGGTGAATTTGAGGTGACCAATTTTTATGGTTACGATCAAAAGAAGGATCGAATTTTCTACCAATCTACTGAGCCTTCATCTATTGAACGTGCGATTTATCGAATTTCAACCAAAGGCAAATACAAAACACGTTTGACTACTCGGGCAGGAACACACAACGCCCAGTTCTCGAAAGATTTTCAATATTTCATTGGCACCTATAGTAGCAGTACGACTCCCTATGAGTTTACTCTTCGTGATCCTAGAACCGGAAGTGTGCTCAGCGTAATTAAAGACAACGCTAAACTTGCAGATAAATTAAAGGGATATGACATTGCTCCAAAAGAGTTTGGTACCCTGAACGTAGGTGCGAATCAGTTGAATATGTATATGATTCGTCCGAATGATTTTGATCCTTCAAAGAAGTATCCGTTACTGATGTTTCAATATTCGGGTCCTGGTTCACAGCAGGTTGCCGACCAGTGGATGGGTTCGAACGATTACTGGCATCAAATGTTAGCTAGTCAAGGTTATATTATTGCCTGTGTGGACGGACGCGGAACCGGTTTTAAGGGAAGAGATTTTAAAAAATCAACCTACCTCAACCTAGTAAAATTTGAGACCGAGGATCAAATTGCTGCCGCTAAGAAACTTTCAGAGCTTGATTATATCGATGAGACTCGAACCGGCATTTGGGGATGGAGTTTCGGCGGTCATATGAGCACGAACGCCCTTCTGAAAGGTAACGATGTATTTGAAATGGCTATCGCTGTGGCGCCGGTGACTAGTTGGAGATTTTATGACACTATATATACTGAGCGTTTTTTACGTACCCCTGATGAAAACCCGGGTGGATACGATAACGAGTCGCCCTTTAATTATCCAGAGCTTTTGAAAGGTAAATACCTGCTCGTTCACGGTAGCGGGGATGACAATGTACACGTTCAGAATTCAATGCGAATGATCGAGGCTCTTATTCAAGCGAATAAGCCTTTCGACTGGGCGATCTATCCCGATAGAAATCACGGAATTTATGGCGGAAACACACGTCTTCATCTGTACTCAAAAATGACCCAATTCATTAAAAACAACCTTTAATTATGCAGACTTCAGAGCCAACACTTTTAGGACATCCTAAAGGATTATTTTACCTCTTTTTCGCTGAGTTATGGGAGCGTTTTAGCTTCTATGGGATGCGCGCGCTTCTCACCCTTTATATGGTGAATGTAATTTTTGAAGCCTTAGCCAATCGTGACTTCGCAACAGCAGCGGTATATTCTTCTTATGGCTCTTTAGTCTATGCCGGTACGGTGATCGGAGGGCGTATTTCAGATAACCTCTTAGGTTTACGCAAATCCATCTTTCTAGGAGGTGTTTTAATGGCTTTAGGACATTTTGTACTAGCCATTGAAAGTAACATTACCTTCTTTTTAGCCCTTTCGTTAATCATCGTGGGTAACGCTTACTTTAAGCCTAACATTTCAACGTTTGTCGGAGCACTCTATTCTGACAAAGACCCGCGAAAGGATTCTGGATTTACCATCTTCTATATGGGTATTAACATTGGTGGATGGGTAGCTCCCCTTTTATGCGGATGGCTTGCGGCTACCTACGGATGGCACTATGGCTTCGGTCTTGCAGGAATTGGAATGCTAACTGGTCTCATCGTTTTCTATCGCGGAATTAAGTCTGGAGTTTTCGGTGATCAAGGATTGGCACCAGATGATCAAGCACTTACCGAGAAAAAGCTGGGGGTTAGTCGAGAAAATTGGGTGACTATTTTAAGTGTATTGTCTGTTCCAGTAATGGCATTATTACTTGCTTCTTATAGCCCAGTACTAGGAGAGGATAATATTGTAAATCTCATTTTCAAAGGAGTAGGAGTACTGATATTAGCTTATCTGGGGTATATACTCTATCAGGCCTCAGCAGATGAGCGTAAGAAACTATTTGTTGCCATCTTGATTACTCTTTTCATGACTATCTTCTGGGGTTTTCACGAACTTTCAGGTAGTGTGATTACACTATTCTCTGCCAGAAATGTTGAGTTAACCTTGATGTCTGCAGCTCAGACGAATTCTTTAAACTCGATGTTTATCATCCTGTTTGCAATTCCAATTTCGATGCTTTGGACCTGGTTGTCTCGCAGAAATTTAAATCCTAGAACTCCATATAAATTCGGTATGGGATTACTCTTCGCTGGTTCTAGTTTTTATGTACTAGCGATTTCTGGTCTTAGTGCTAATGAACAAGGATTAGTTCCTTTTAGTTACCTGCTTCTTATGTACTTCTTACTCTCTATCGGAGAGCTATTCATGTCACCCGTCGGACTTTCGAAAATCACCTCACTTTCACCTAAGCGCATCGTAGCGTTTATGATGGGCGTATGGTTCTTGTCTTCAGCATTTGCTTTTCAGGTAGTAGGTTTTATTGGTAAGAAACTATCGGTTGAGGGTGATTCTGCGGCTGCAGGTGGATTACAAACCCTTGAGTTATACACGGATGGCTTTATGCTTATCGCACAGTATTCTCTAGGGGCAGGTGTTTTAGTACTTCTTTTTTCGCCGCTTATGAAGCGCCTGATGGGCGACGTACACTAGAAGGCCTAGCATTGAATATAGACCGATCACTTCGGGTAGGTCTAAACAAACTTGAACTTGGATGGGTGTTACATGAGTTAGATGCTCTAGTAGGCTCGTAAGTAGCGGGTTGGTTATACTCCCTATGGGTAAGAATAGCCCAACTCCACCGATGATCATTACAATGGGTAATATAGGGCTAGCAATGATAGAAAGCGGGAGAGCAAGTAGGGATAACTCTTCAAAGTAAAAGGCTAATATCGGACTAACCGCTAATTGCGCCGATAATGAAATCGTTACTAATTGTATGGGCTTTTTAAGCAATTGAGGTAATTCGAAAAAATCTAAAAAAATAGAGACCAACGAAGATGCCTAGAACTGCTGTAAAACTCAGTTGAAAGCCCACATTATAGATCCAGTAGGGCTGTATCATAAGACAAATAAGTAAGGTAGACAGTAGTAACTGCAATCGGTTAATAGGTCTCTTAAGTGCTATTCCTAATTCGTAGAGTAGGATAAAAATGAGCGCTCTAATTACAGATACGCCAAGACCTGTAGCTACCGCATAACTTATACTTAGTATCACACGAAACCCTCTTCTCACATTAAATGGGAGAAGTAGACTGATGCCATTAAAAAGCAGATAACAGAGCCCGAAATGCATGCCAGAAATAGCCAGAATATGAGCGAGGCCAAGCTGCTGAAATGCTGTTTTTATTTCTGGGGATAACAGAGATCGGTCTCCTAAGAGCAATGCTCTATAAAATCCCACGAGTATGGGTGAAAATCTCATCTCTTCCCATCGTTTCGAGGCGCTATTTCTAAGTAAAGCGACCCATCGAATAGGGAAATGAAATGCGGTTTCGGTTAGTTTTAGCCAGTCGGCTAGCTTATGGCGATTGACAAAAAGCACAAGCTGGTCATTGAATCCTTTCTTAGGAAGTTCTTTAATAAGGTAGTAGGCATTGTCGATGGGCTCTTTGCTATAAACCTTAAAGTCACCACCTCTCCACTGGGCTTGATAACGCAAGTATTCTGAAGTGTTCCCCTCAAAGGATTCAATTGAAATAATGAGTGGTTCCCCCACTGGTATTTCTTCTTTTGAATGAAAGGTCAAGGTGAGATGTGCAGATAGTACTACAATAGAACAACTCAGAAGAATTTCTTCAAGACACACCGAATTATAGTAGGTGCTTAGAAGCCAACTGCAGAATGCAATCAGTAAAATAGAAATAGATGGTAGGTAATAGTTGCTGAGTAAAATCCCGCTAATCCAATAGATCAGAAGCCTGACCGAGAAGTGTGCGGGTGTTTGCATAAATCGCTTTTGCAGTTCTTTCACTAGCTCCTGAATCTCCAAGGGCTTTTACCAGTTCTAGGTAATCTTGGGTCATACGTTCTCGAACTTCGCCATCAAGGAGTTCATCTATTGCAGCTTTTATTTTCTCTGGGCTACACTCCTTTTGTATGAGTTCTTTAACCGCCATTCGGTCAAGAATGAGATTCACTAGAGAGATATATTTCAAGGTAACGATGCGCTTTCCAATAGCGTATGAGACGGGACTGGTTTTGTAAACCACTACTTGTGGGGTACCTATTAATGCAGTTTCTAAAGTTGCAGTACCGCTGGTCACAACTGCTAAATGAGCTACTTGAAGAAGTTGTTGGGTCTTTCCGAAAATGATTTTCGATCCCATTAAATAGGGTTGGTAAAAGGATGGAGTTTGAGAGGGTGCACCAGCCACGACAATATCAAAGTCGGTAAAATCCTTAGTTGCCTTTACTAGCTCGGGTAATATTCTACTGATTTCTTGTTTTCGACTGCCTGGTAGTAATGCGATAATCGGTCGTTCTCCGAGGCCTTGATCACTTAGAAATTGATTGGTGTCAGTTTCATTGCGGCTAGCCATGGCATCTATGAGCGGATGACCTACGAATGTAGCCTCATAATTGTGTTTATGATAGAACTCGAGCTCAAAGGGTAGTGTTACATACAGGTGATCAACGTAGGCTCTAATCTTTTCAACTCTACTCGATCTTGAAGCCCATACTTGTGGTGCAATATAGTAATGAACCAAGATGCCACGCTCATGTGCCCATTTCGCGATTCTCAGATTAAATCCTGAAAAATCAATAAGAATAAGCGCAGTAGGATTAAAGTTTTGAATGTCTTTTTTGATGAAGTCGAAGGTTTTTCGAATTGTACTCATATTTTGAAGTACCTCGATAAACCCCATGAAACTCATTTCTGAATAGTGCTTTGAAAGTTTGGCACCGGCCCCTTTCATGGCGTTACCCCCCATTGCCCTGAAGTCGGCGTCGACATCGATATGCTTTAACGCCTTAATCAGGTTAGATGCATGTAAATCTCCGGAGGCTTCTCCTGCGATAAGGTAGTACTTCATTGAGCGGTTTGATTACAAGATACGATAAGCAGCTGCAATCTAATTTCAGTCTAATGGATTTTCCAAGAATTGATATGGGCCATACTGTGATGTGCTGTAAGATCGAATTGAGTAGGAACAATAGAAACATAGCCCGCTTCAAGCGCTGCGATGTCGGTATCCTCTCCTTCATCTAAAAGGATGAAATCTCCGGTTAGCCAATAGTACTCTTTTCCGGTTGGGCTAACTCTTTTGTCAAAGCGCTCTTTCCAGTTAGCTTTAGCTTGTCGACAAACTCTCATTCCTTTCACGGCTGCACCATTTGTTTTAGGAATATTCACATTGAGAACGGTTCCGCTAGGAATTCCTTTGTCTAAAGCCTCTTTTACAAGGGTTTGAACCACGCTTTTGCAAGCCTCGAAATTAGCGCCCCAAGAGTAGTCTAAAAGTGAAAATCCTATGGCAGGTATTCCTTCTACACCCGCTTCAATCGCTGCACTCATCGTTCCAGAATAGATCACATTAATCGAAGAATTTGCTCCGTGATTGATTCCAGAAACTACTAGGTCAGGTTTGCGATCGAGTATTTCATGTAACGCAAGTTTAACGCAGTCAGCAGGAGTCCCACTGGTAGAGTATCCCTGTAATCCCTTGTAGGCACCCTCTAGGTCGAGCCGGTGTACCTCCAATGTACTGTCTATAGTAATAGCATGCCCCATGCCTGATTGTGGACTGTCAGGAGCAACTACTGCCACTTCTGCAATCTCTTTTACAAATTCGATGAGATGATTGATACCGGGGGCGTTATACCCATCATCATTAGTGACTAAAATGAGTGGTCGCTTCACAATGCGTTAATTTTTAGCCAAATGTAACAAGAATCGTAAGGTCGAACAGGGTCAATTTGCGTAAATTAGGGATGAATTACGACCAAAATAGCGACAATGAAGAAGAAATTTGGTTTGGGCTTACTCGTCCTACTCCTTGGTTTTGCATCTTGCAGTTTCACTGAAAATCACAGTTTTGAAACAGACAATAAGGATAAGCTCCTTATTGATTTAATCACTTATGTATTAGAGAAAGGACATTATAGTCCCAAAGATTTAGATGATCAATTTTCGGCAGAGGCCTTTGATCGTTTCATTGAGGGAATGGATCCGCTCAAGCGCTATTTTTTAGCATCAGACATTGAGTCGTTTGAAAAATACCGTCTGAGTATTGATGATCAGTTAATTAACAAGGAGTTGGTATTTTTTGATGAAGCCTACGCATTACTTGTCAAGCGTATTGAAGAAGCCGAGGCCAGGTACGAGAGATTACTTTCTGACTCTTTTGATCTTTCTTCTCCTTCGGTAGTTGAAATCGACTATGATGAAATGCCTTTTGTGACTACAAGGGCGGAGCTTGAAGATCGTTGGGTACAGCAATTAACCATTAGTCTTTTACCAGTGATGGATGCTCAGGTAGAGAAATACGCTCGTGAAAATGAAGTTGCGGTTGATGCCATTGACGAATCAGTGCTGAATGAGCTTCAAGAAAAGGCTAGAGAAGAACTGAAGCGAACTTTTTACGAATACTTTCATTTTGTCGGGGAGTTAGACCGTGAAGATTATTTTTCAACCTATATCAATGCGGTGGTTGAAACTTTCGATCCGCACACCTATTATTTTGCGCCTACTGATAAGGATCGATTTGATATTGCTATGTCGGGTAAGTTCGAAGGTATCGGAGCTCGTTTGCAGAAAAAGCCTGAAGGTACCACCGTGGTAGAGATCATCTCGGGAGGCCCTGTATGGAGAGCTAAGGCCCTTGAAGTAGGTGATGAATTACTTAAGGTTCGACAAGAAGAAGGCGAAGCAGTAGATATTTCTGGTATGCGCCTAGATGACGCTATTGAACTCATTAAAGGGCCAAAAGGAACGACAGTGTATTTGACTGTGAAGCATACTACCGGTGTGGTTGAAGAAATTTCAGTCATTCGTGATGTGGTTGAACTTGAAGAGAGTTATGCAAAATCAGTAAAAATTTCAGACCAAGAATCTAAATTTGGACTCATTCATCTCCCCAAATTCTATGTAGATTTTGATGATTACAACGAGCGTAATGCAGCTATCGATGTTAAAGCCGAGCTTGAGCGACTGCAAGCAGAAGGCGTTGAAGGTGTTGTTTTAGATTTACGAGATAATGGAGGAGGGTCTTTGCAAACAGTCGTTGATATGGCAGGTTATTTCATTGACCAGGGGCCGGTGGTTCAGGTTCGAACCGCTGGAGATCGCAGAGAGGTTCAAGAAGATCCTGAAAAAGGGATTTTATATGACGGGCCACTCGTGGTTTTAGTCAACGAACTTTCAGCTTCTGCCTCAGAAATTTTAGCTGCCGCTTTACAGGATTATGGTCGAGCAGTAATTATTGGGAGCGAAAGAACTTATGGTAAAGGAACCGTACAGAATGTGATTCCTCTTTCAAATATTATCCGTTCGAACGAGTTAGGTGATTTAGGTGCATTAAAAATTACTACTCAAAAGTTTTATCGCGTGAGTGGAGGCTCTACTCAATTGGATGGGGTAGCTTCAGACATTGTAATACCTGATCGCTATAGCTACATTGATGTGGGCGAGCGCGATCAAGACAATCCACTTTCTTGGGATCGAATAGCCTCGGCTAATTACACGCCATGGCATAAACAAATCGATTTCGAGAGCGTATTGAAAAGTAGTCAAGAGCGATTAGAAGCAAATCAATATGTCCAACTACTCGATGAAGAGGCGCGCTGGATAAGCGAACAAAGAGAGGATGCTACAGCTTATTTGGATCTTAAATCGTATCGCAAGAACAAAGAAGCATTGAAAAATAAGTCTAAAGAATTTGAAGCGCTTGACAAATACGACACAAGACTGAAATTTAGCTCGCTACCTTACGAGCAAAGTCTATTCACTAAAGATTCTATACTTCGAGAGAAACGCGATCGATGGCATAAAGAACTCGCTAGGGATGTTTACTTAGAAGAGGCTATAGCGGTGCTTAAAGATTTAAAGCGTTATACCTATAATCGACCGAACCCAATAAAGGGATAGTGGCTTAGTCAAAATGCGTTTTCAATCGATTCGCATCCATTTTTAAGAAAACGTAACACATCAAGCAGAAAAATAAGAGACTCGACCCTCCATAACTAAAAAAGGGAAGGGGTATGCCGATGGTAGGTAGCATGCCTAACACCATTCCTATGTTTATGCCAAAATGGATGAAAAGTATCGACGTGATTCCGTAGCCGTATATTCTGTGAAAGGCCTTTTTCTGGCGATCGGCCAAATAAATAAATCGAAGTAAAAGGGCTACAAAGGCCAAGACAACGATTGCGCTAGTAAGGAACCCCCATTCTTCTCCCACCGAGCTAAAGATGTAATCAGAGTGCTGTGCAGGCACGAAATCTCCTTTAGTTCTGGTTCCTTCGAGGAACCCTTTGCCTGACCATCTACCTGATGCGATAGCTTGCTTGGCTTGGTAAGTGTTGTATCCGATACTTTGTTTGATATCTAATAACCGGTCTTCGTTGGTTTCAAGGTTCAACCAAAGTGAGAATCGATCTCTATGGTGCTGTTTGAATACCGAGTTGTATACCCAGGTAGTTGAACCTATGATAGTAAATAAGATGACCGGATAAGAAATAGTAAACCATGTGGGTGTTTTTAAACGCTTAGGTTTTAACCACAGATAGCTTAGATAGAGAGCGAGTGCTCCAATGAAAGTGTAAGTCAACCCAAACTTTAATGTAGCCGCAAAAGCAAGGATAAATGAAAGTACGAAGGTTAAATAATAAAGGGGTAGGCCCTCTCTGAATAAGACTAGAAAAAGAGAAAAGAATACGAGTGCACTCCCCGGATCAGGTTGAGCGATGACTAGTATTGAAGGCAAAACAAGAAGTAATACGGCATAGCCCTGGTGCACACTATATCTTAGATTTACTTGAGTATCACTTAGATATTTAGCAAGTGCCAAGGCGACAATCATTTTCATTAATTCTGAAGGCTGAAAGTTAAAAGGCCCTAAGTCGTACCAAGAGGTTGCTCCAGCGATGGTTTTTCCAAACACAAAAAGACCCAATAATAAGGCAATTCCGATGAGATAAAATACGCTCGAGAATCGCTCTATGAATTGGTCGGGAATAAAGCTGTAGAGAATGACCACAATTAGACTGAGGATGGCAAAGAATAGTTGTTTACCATAAAAAGTGCCTAAATCGAGTAATGGGCCAGACAGGTCATTGCCCACAGTGGTACTATAGATGTTTACCCAGCCGAAACCGATTAAAAAAAGCAGTAGAAATATACTGATCCAGTCGAGTCTGAAAATGAGTAGATTACCACGCATATTCGTTGATTTCAAATGGTTTTTTGCTCGTTGGCTTAGCGTATTCTTTGGCTAAGGTTTTCTCGAGCATTCGCTTTTCTAAATCCACTCGACTGATCTCGCCTTTTAGATATTTTTCGATCATGAGAGAGGCAATATGCCCGGCATATCTATTTCCGTAATAGCCGTGTTCAATATATACTGCGATAGCAATTTTAGGATCTTCAACCGGAGCAAAAGCGACAAAAACGGAGTGGTCAGTGAGTTGAACTTTTTCTCCATCGATACGGGTATAGTTCTCTACCGTACCCGTCTTACCTGCAAGGCGTATTCCGGGTACTTGCAAGAATCGTGCAGTGCCAGAAGTATATACCGCTTCCATACCCTTAATTACTGGCTCGAAATGCTTTTCGTCAATGGTGGTATACCGCTTCTCTCTGAATTTATAATCGATACTGTTTTCTCCTTCTACCTCTTTTATAAGATGAGGGGTGATAAAGTATCCACGATTGGCAATAGCTGCAGTCATATTGGCTAGCTGAAGGGGAGTTGCTGCAACTTCTCCCTGCCCAATAGCATTTGAAATTACAAAAGTTGAAACCCATCGATTTCTTCCATAGGCACGATCATAAAATTCAGTGGATGGAATTCTCCCTGGGGCCCCAGTGGGTAGGTCTGTACCCAAAAAGTCGCCTAATCCAAAACTTTTCATGTGTGCTTCCCAGGTATCATGGGCTTCAGTAGTGGTTTCAAACTTTCTGTAAAACGATCTAAAGCTTTCTGCAAAATAAGCATTGCAGGAGTGAAGCAATCCTGAATTGAGATCTCTTACACCACCACCGCAGTGGCATCCTCTCTTTACGCCAGCTACGTAAAAGCCCTCATCGCAGGTATAGGTAGTTCTGGGGTTTATGGCACCTTCTTGCAACGCCACAAGTGCATTAAGTGCCTTAAATGGAGATCCGGGAGAGGGTTGGGCTAGGATTGACCGATCCCAAGTAGGTCTTGAGAGACTGTCATAATACATCGCAGTATAGTTGGTCGAGCGCTGTCGGCCTACAAGCAGAGAGGGGTCATAGGTAGGGCCGCTGATCATACTTAGGATTTCTCCAGTCTTGGGTTCAATGGCAACGATACCTCCTCGTTTTCCGTTCATTAGGCGTTCACCATATTCTTGAAGCATCTTGTCAATCGTAATATGGATATTCTTACCCATTTCTGGAAGACTATCTAGGCTTCCCTCTTTATAGGGCCCGATAACTCGATTAAATCGATCTTTTTGTACATAACTAACCCCTTTTTTGCCGCGTAATACTTCTTCGTATTGTCGTTCTAATCCTGTTCTTCCGATGTTTTCTCCGGGGATGTAGTAGTCGTTTCTACGCACATCGTCGGTATTTACTTCGCTGATATAACCAAGTACGTGGGCTACGCCAGTGGTATAATAATCTCGTAGCGATTTTTTGCGGATGAAGAACCCCTGAAAGCGACGAAGTTTCTCTTGAAGTGCTGCATAACTTTCTTTAGAGAGGTTGGCTACAAGCACAGAGGGTAGTCTTGTCGAATACCTTCGCGCCCTCGCCATTTTATCGATGAATTCTTCTTTTTCTAAATCTAGGAGTTTTAAAAATTCTAAGGTGTCTAAGGATACCACCTCTCTGGGCGTGACCATAACATCATAAGCGGGCTGATTACCAACCAGTAGATTTCCGTTTCTGTCGTAAATAAATCCTCGTTCGGGGTATAGGTAGTTCTTGGTTATGGCTGGGTCTGACTCTACAATGTTAGATTCCTCATAAAATAATTGCAAACTGACGAGCTTGCCAATGAAGAGTAAGCCGACAGTGATGATAACTAGCGAATAAAAAAATCGCGACATAGAGGGTTAGCGCTTTTGCAATGAAAACAATTGTATGAGTAGCCATCCGACCAAGAAACTTATTGGTAGATGGATAACCAGTTGTTTCAAAATTACAAAAGCACGGCTTAGATCGAAGACTTCAGCGGTGAAGAAAATGAAATGATGTATTAACAGCAGTAAAAAAAGAAAATAACTGTGTTGACCTAGATTGCCTTGAAGCTTACTGTCATTGTAATATTCGACGCTAATGCCATAAGCCAATCGCAAGAATGAAGGTCTTAAATAGGCCGCCACGGTCATGGCTGCGGCATTGAGGGCAAGGGTGTCTGTAAAGCTGTCCGCCACTAATCCTAATAAGAACGATAAAAAGATGCTTAGGGAATAATCGCTGTCGGTCGGATAGGTAAATAAGAATAGTGCCAGAAGCATTGGCTGAGCAACGCCAAAGAATTCGATACCACTAAATACCAATACCTGCAGTAGAAGTACCCATATAAAACGCCATAAGAGTATTAGACCACTAGAATCCATTGGTTTGATTTTCAAGTGAAACCTGCTCCTCCTTCAAGGTATTCTTTATGACATAGACCTGATCTAGATTAGACATGTCATTAAAAAGTCGTACTTCAGCTTTATAAAAACTACTATTATTCGGAATACTGTAGGCGCTTACTTGCCCAATCGGTATCCCCGCAGGGAAAACACTAGACATGCCTCCGGTCACAATGGTGTCTCCAATTTGAATATTTGAAATTTTCGGAAGATCAACTAGAGTGCAACGATCAATGGTTTTCGTATCCCAGATAAGTGAACCAAAATGTTTCGTGTTTTTCAATGCAGCATTGATGCTAAGATCTTTATGAAGTAGTGATATCACCGTAGAAAAATGATCGCTGGTTCGTTCAACAACTCCTACTACCCCTTTATCTGAAATCACCCCCATATCTTGAATAATTCCCTCGTAAGCTCCTTTGTTCAGAGTGATTAGGTTTTTTTCGCGAATGACACTGTTTTTAATCACTTTTGCGGGGCTCACCACATATTGCTTCAAGGTATCTGTGTTTCCAAATTTTCCTTCAATAAGTGCTTTTTCAAATTGTGACTGATAAAGGGCTTCACGTAGTTGAGCGTTTTCTTCAGATAAACGCTGGTTAACTTGCTTTAGATCGAAGTAAACTCCTAAATTTTCTTTTAATTGATAGATGCTTCCAGAAACTTTGCTTGAAGAACTTAACCACTTAGCGCGTTGTGGAGTCTCGGCGGTAACAGTGAGTCCAAGCCCAATGGCAAGTAATAAAAGGGTGAGTACCTCTGCACGCCTATTGATCAATAAGGCCAGCAGTTTCTCCATTATTGGATCAGTACTGTTTTATAAGTTTCTAGGTGTTTAAGAGACGTGCCTGTACCACGTACAACCGCTCTTAGAGGGTCTTCAGAAATATAAACCGGCAAGTCGGTTTTGGCAGAAAGGCGTTGATCTAATCCTCTAAGAAGTGCACCACCACCGGCAAGATAAATTCCTGAGTTGTAAATATCTGAAGCTAGCTCTGGTGGGGTTTGAGATAGCGTTTCCATTACGGCTTCCTCGATACGAACAATAGATTTATCTAAGGCCTTGGCTACTTCTCGATATCCGATAACGATCTGTTTGGGTTTTCCAGAAAGTAAATCGCGACCTTGGATCTCTAGGTTTTCTGGCGGATTATCTAGCTCGTCAGTCGCTGAACCACATTCGATTTTAATTTTTTCGGCAGTTCGCTCACCAATAAACAAGTTGTGTTGGGTACGCATGTAGTTGATGATGTCGTTAGTAAACACATCACCAGCAATTTTAACCGAGCGATCTACAACGATGCCGCCAAGAGCAATCACCGCAATCTCGGTGGTACCTCCACCGATGTCAACGATCATGTTACCTTTAGGTTTCATGATATCTAGACCGATACCAATAGCGGCTGCCATGGGCTCATGAATCAGATAGACCTCTTTACCATTTACTCGTTCTGCAGACTCCTTAACCGCTCGCATTTCTACCTCTGTAATACCAGAAGGAATACAAATGACCATACGAAGCGAAGGTGGAAATAGTCTTTTCTTTAGAGCAGGTACACTTTTAATCAGCATCCCAACCATCTTTTCAGAAGCGTCAAAGTCTGCAATAACTCCGTCTTTTAAGGGTCGAATCGTTTTGATATTCTCATGGGTTTTTCCCTGCATGAGGTTGGCCTCTTGACCAACGGCAACGATTTTACCTGACATTCTATCGCGGGCTACAATTGAGGGACTATCAACTACCACCTTACCATTATGAATGATCAGTGTGTTGGCTGTTCCAAGGTCAATTGCTATCTCTTCGGTTAAAAAATCAAAAAAGGCCATAATTTACGCTTGCTGTAGATGCTTTCGAATGTACGAAAATTAATGTTTGAAATGACGGGTGCCTGTCATCACCATTGACATTCCTGCTTTGTCACAGTATTCAATACTTAATTCATCTTTAATCGAACCTCCAGGTTGAATTACCGATACGATTCCTGCATGATCTCCAATCTCAACACAGTCGGGGAAGGGGAAGAATGCATCTGAGGCCATTACTGAACCTTTTAAATCAAAATCGAAACTCTTTGCTTTGTGAATGGCCTGATTAAGAGCGTCAACTCTTGATGTTTGTCCGGTCCCACTAGCAATGAGTTGTTTATTCTTAGCGATAACAATGGTATTCGATTTGGTGTGTTTGCAGATTTTCGATGCAAACAAAAGGTCTTCAATTTCGGCGGCTGTTGGGGTATTTTTTGTAACCACCTTAAGGTCTTCTGCGAGATCGGTTTTTGAATCGCGGTCTTGTACTAAATATCCGTTTAGAGCAGTTCTTACTTGGCTCTCCGGTAGATTCCAGTGCTTTTGACGAAGTAAGATTCGATTCTTCTTTTCGCTGAGTATCGCCTGAGCTTCTTCTTCGAATGAAGGAGCGATAACTACTTCGCAGAAAAGAGATTGAATTTCTTTCGCAGTGGCTATATCAATAGTTTGGTTGGCGATAAGAATACCCCCAAATGCAGAAACAGGATCTGCAGCTAGTGCATCGCGATAAGCTTCGACTAGAGATGCTCTAGAGGCTAATCCGCAAGCATTGTTGTGTTTAAGGATAGCAAATGTCGGCTCGTCATCTTTAAACTCACTCATTAGTGTAAGCGCAGCATCAACGTCTAGTAAATTATTGTACGAGAGTTCTTTTCCGTGTAATTGGTCAAATAAATCACCAAAATCGCCAAAGAAGTAGCCTTTTTGGTGTGGATTTTCTCCGTATCGAAGCACCTTAGCCTCATTCGAGCTCAAACGCAACGCTGGGAGTTCTTCTTTACTGTTGAAATAATTGAAAATTGCAGTGTCATAGTGGGACGAAGTTGCGAAAGACTCAGCTGCAAATTTTTGACGGTCCGCGCTGTCAGTCGCTCCCTGTTTTTCTTCAAGAAGATTAAGAAGCGAGGCGTACTGGCTCACAGAAGAGATACATACTACATCGTTAAAGTTCTTTGCTGCTGCGCGTATCAATGAAATACCCCCAATATCAATTTTTTCAATAATTGCTTGATGACTTCCACCATCCGCTACGGTTTTCTCAAACGGATATAAGTCAACAATGACTAGATCGATTTGAGGGATTTTGAATTCTTGAAGCGTTTTCTGATCTTCTGCTTCCTCACTTCGGTTCAAAATTCCTCCAAAAATCTTCGGGTGAAGAGTCTTTACTCTTCCTCCTAAAATCGAAGGGTAGTCTGTAATGGTCTCAACGGCAATTACGTCAATCCCCAAATCTTTAATGAATTTTTCAGTGCCACCGGTCGAATAGAGAACGACTCCAAGGTCATTCAATTTCTTTACAATGGGCTCAAGACCATCTTTGTGAAAGACAGATATTAAGGCGGATTGGATCGTTTTCGTTGAGTTCATAATTATACTATTTCTGCTACTTTTTGATTGACGAATTCTAGAAGTTTCACATCCTCTTCTGTGAAAGGATCTTGGGTGTGGGAGTCGATATCTATTTGACCAATGTTCTTACCATTTTTAAAGAGTGGAATAACAATCTCTGACTTTACCGTTAGACTGCAAGCAATATAGTTGTCTTGCGCACTAACATCAGGTACGATAAAATTTTGATTTGATAGGGCGACTTGTCCACAAATTCCTTTTCCGAATGGGATTGTGGTATGATCAGTAGGTTCTCCTGCAAATGCTCGGAGTTTCAAAGTTTGCGTTGCGTCTTCGTGAAAGTAGAAACCGACCCAGTCGTAGTGAGTGATGCTTGATCGCAACAGTTCACAAATTTGCTCGAGACGTTCTCCTACCGATAAGGCTTCATTGTCAACCAATTGAGAAACGGCATTTTGGAGTGCTTGCATTACCTTTGTATTAAACTACAAAAGTAGAATAACCTCTTATTTTTACCAATGAAACAGACCTTTTATATCGACGGAATTACTTGCATGTCCTGTGTAGCGAAGCTCAAAGAGTTTTATACCGAAAAGCACGGAGTAACCGAGGTCGAAATTGAAAAAGAAAGTGGTAAGGTTACTTTGTCTACTAACCAAAAGCTTCCTGAAGCTAAACTGTCAGAAGGTTTAGCCGAAAAATACACCTTGAGGGCATCGCCTGTCTTTTCAGAAAATGCGAAGGTGTCGAAATGGAAGCAATTGTATCCGCTGTACCTGATCGGTGCCTATTTATTTGCTTTTAGCGGATATCGCTGGGCAACCTCAAGTCTTGAAGATGCTATGCTTGATTTTATGGGAGGCTTCTTCTTGGTGTTTAGTTTTTTCAAATTTCTTGACTTGAAAGGTTTTGCGCCTTCTTTCGCTATGTATGATCCCATCGCTAAAAAGTTACCATTTTATGGAAAAGTTTACCCGTTTTTAGAAGTCCTCCTCGGAGCACTTTTCATCACTCGATTTGAGGTTCAGATCTTGTTATATATCACCTTGGTTATCTTGGGGTCTACTACTCTCGGTGTTATTCGATCCTTACTTGACAAGAGGCAAATTCAGTGTGCCTGTTTAGGTACGGCATTAGAACTTCCAATGACTGAAGCAACGTTCATTGAAAATGCAGTCATGCTGGCGATGACCTTCTACATGTTATTTTAAAGATGGTCAGATAGCTATAAAAGAAAAGCCCCCAATTTGGGGGCTTTTTTATAAGTAAGATGTAAAGAATTACATCATGCCTGGCATTCCTCCACCCATTGGTGGTGCAGCTGGCGCATCTTCTTTGATATCAATAAGTGCGCATTCTGTGGTTAGAATCATACCTGATACCGATGCAGCATTTTCAAGCGCTACACGAGTAACTTTCTTAGGATCGATGATTCCTGCCTCAAGCATGTTCACATATTGCTCGGTTTTGGCGTCATATCCATAGTCGTCTTTTCCTTCAAGTACTTTGGACACAACAACAGAACCTTCTCCTCCTGCGTTTTCCACAATAGTGCGCAGTGGTGCTTCGATCGCACGTTCAACGATTTGGATACCGGTCATTTCATCAGCATTCGTTGTTTCGATGCTTGAAAGAACCGATTTAGCGCGAACTAGTGCAACACCTCCACCGGCAACAATACCTTCTTCAACAGCAGCACGTGTTGCGTGAAGTGCATCATCTACACGGTCTTTCTTCTCTTTCATTTCAACCTCTGAAGCAGCTCCCACATAAAGAACAGCAACTCCTCCTGCTAGCTTCGCAAGACGCTCTTGTAGTTTCTCTTTGTCGTAATCAGAAGTTGTAGTCTCGATTTGAGCTTTGATTTGGTTGACACGAGCAGTAATGTCATCTGCATTACCAGCACCATTTACGATGGTTGTGTTATCCTTATCAATGCTTACTTTCTCTGCAGTACCTAACATGTCGATAGTCGCGTTGTCAAGACTAAATCCGCGCTCTTCAGCGATTACTGTACCACCCGTTAAGATAGCGATATCCTCAAGCATTGCCTTACGACGATCTCCAAATCCTGGAGCTTTCACTGCAGCGATTCGAAGTGATCCGCGAAGTTTGTTTACTACTAAAGTAGCAAGTGCCTCACCGTCTACATCTTCAGCGATAATTAAAAGAGGCTTACCACTTTGAGCAACAGGCTCAAGAACGGGTAATAGATCCTTCATAGCTGAAATCTTCTTGTCGTAAAGAAGGATGTATGGGCTTTCAAGCTCAGTAGTCATCTTCTCTGAATCGGTAACAAAATAAGGAGATAGGTATCCGCGATCGAATTGCATACCTTCTACTACATCAACATACGTATCTGTACCTTTTGCTTCTTCAACCGTGATTACTCCCTCTTTACCTACTTTTTCGAAAGCTTGAGCGATTAGATCACCGATGGTTCCGTCGTTATTCGCAGAAATAGCAGCTACTTGTTTGATTTTATCTGTTGAGTCACCAACCGTTTTTGATTGCTTGTGAAGATCTTCAACCAAAGCTTCAACCGCTTTGTCGATACCTCTTTTCAGATCCATCGGATTAGCACCTGCCGCTACGTTCTTCAAACCTTCTTTTACGATGGCTTGTGCAAGTACAGTAGCTGTAGTAGTACCGTCACCCGCAAGATCGTTGGTTTTAGAAGCTACTTCTTTAACCATTTGTGCTCCCATGTTTTCAAGAGCGTCAGTTAATTCAACTTCTTTTGCAACGCTAACTCCATCTTTAGTTACCGATGGGCCACCAAAAGATTTTGAAATAATCACATTTCTTCCTTTTGGACCAAGCGTTACCTTAACTGCATTTGCTAATGCATCGACACCTCTTTTTAGGCCGTCTCTTGCTTCAATGTCAAATTTGATATCCTTTGCCATAATTTTTCGAATTAGATAATTGCTAAAATGTCACTTTCACGCATCATGAGGTACTCAGTTCCCTCAAGCTTTAACTCAGTTCCTGCGTATTTCCCGTAAAGAACTGTGTCACCTACCTTAACTGTAAGTGGCTCGTCCTTCGTTCCAGGACCAACAGCTACAACAGTACCTTTTTGAGGCTTCTCTTTTGCTGTGTCTGGAATAATAATACCAGAGGCTGTCTTTGTCTCAGCCTCTAAGGGCTCAACTAGAACCCTGTCAGCTAATGGTTTGATAGTTGGATTTGACATAATATGTTTGTTTTAAAAGTTTTTCGATTTCTTAGAAGACGAAAATGATGCCAAAGGAGAAAAACTGACAAGCTGTAATAAAAAATGCCAGCTTGTCTGACAAGCTGGCATTTGTATCTTTTAGGCTGAAGTAAATCTTACTCCTCGTTCTCTGTTGAAGTTGCAGGAATCTCTACCGCTGCTGGAGCAACTTCTTCGATAACTGCTTCACTACCATCTAATACTTTAGAATCGTTTTGGGCGAATCCACTTCGTAAAGAAACATTCGATAGTAGAATAAGAGCTACCAAAAGAATAGCTAATGTCCATGTAGTTTTGTCTAAAAAGTCGTTGGTATTCTTAACTCCACCTACCACTTGTGTGCTACCTCCAAAGCTAGAAGAAAGACCTCCGCCTTTTGGATTTTGAACCATAACTACTAATGTAAGTAGTAGAGAAACTGTGATGATTAGAATCAGAAATATGCTAAATGTGCTCATATTTTTTCACTTAATCCTTGGCCTTAAGGGCCTTGGCATTTTTTATTTGGTTGGCAAAGAAACTACTTTTTTCTGGATATTTCAAAGAAAGCGCCTTATAGGCTTTAATTGCTTTCCCGTATTTTTTTTGGTCGAATAAAAGTTGGGCTAAGGTCTCTGTAACGACATCCTCTAGCTCAAATTTGTTTTCGTAATTAACTTGAGATTCTGCCTCACCACTTACTGCTTTTATTTTAGGTTTATTTTCAATGAACTGATCTAGTAGTGCAAACCTTTGTTCTTGTTCATTGGTGCTAACACCACCAACAAGGTCAACGGTTTGTCCGCTAACCATAAGTTTCATCCAGTCAGCAAAAGATTTTTGGACGCTGGTTTCTGCAGACTCTACAGATCCTTCGAGTTCGAAGCTCGGTCTCTCAACTATTGGGATTTGAGGGCTTGGAACTACTTCTTGAAGTTCAATTTCAAAAGTTTGTTTTACATGAGTTAACGCGTGGGCGACCCTATTCTCTCTGGGTTTAACACCTGCTAATTCAATTTCCTCTTCTACATCTTGAATTTGCTGATACGATGAACTAGAAATACTTGACTCGTCAATATCAATAGAATCATTGATTCCTAGGTCAAGAGCGTGTAAGATCGCGTGCTTTGAGCTCAAACTTGCGGCTCTTTGAAGGGCGTATTGTTTAGTTTCTGGTTGTTCACTCGAGAGCCAAAGTAGTGCCCATGAACTTTGCATGTAAGGATAACGTTTCGTTATTCTTAGAATTTCTTCGCGCCCCTCTACGCCTATTTTCTCGAAATTTTCGAGCCAGTCATTATATGTTGAAGCGTTAACGAGCATTACCAGTCTGCTAATGAGGCATTAAAAATATCTTGGGTAATTCGTTCGAACAGCACCTCGTGTGCCTCCGCTTTCACACTTTCTAATAGGCTCGTTGCAGGAAAGTCGTAAAAGAAACTAAAACGCTTTTCGAAGTTTGAATCCTCTTTTGTGTTGTTGTAAAATCTAACATTTACTGCCATATTCAACCGGTTCTGTGCCGCCGTTTGATTCGCGGTGGCAGTCATGGGTTGAACGTTGTAGGCTACAATTTCGCCTTCGTAAACCAGGTCTCCTCCTGAACCAGTAAGGGAAAGACTTGTCTGGTTGACGATCAGGTCTTGAAGTGCCATTGTGAAATCTCGATCTAACCCAGGTTCTATGGTAGACCCCGGTGATTGGTCGGCAACATTTTGAAAAAAGTTTACTTGAAAACTTTCAGCAGTCCCAACACTCGCACCCGAAAGATTATAATTAATCTTCAGACCGCAAGAGTACAGCAGAATAATCAGTAAGCCGATTCCTAATTTTTTCATAGATCGTACTGCTTTATTTTTCGATAAAGGGTTCGTTCTGAAATTCCTAGTTCTTCGGCAGCGGCTTTTCTTCGACCACTATTTCGCTCTAGGGATTTTTTAATGAGTTCAATCTCTTTCTCATGCAATGATAAGGTTTCTTCTTCTTGAATTTCTTCTGCGAAGTCGTAATCATCGATAAGGTTTGATTTTCTGTTTTCTGGAAGACTGAGGATTGCTGTATTCTCGTTAGTTAATCTTCTAGGCTCAATGTCTACTTCTTCGGTTCGATCGACCACACCGCCACTTAGGTTAGAAGTAATTTTTTTTAGTTCATTAATATCTGCTCGCATGTCAAAGAGTATCTTGTATAAGATTTCTCTTTCACTGCTAAAATCTCCTCCGTCGTCTTGTTTGCTTTTTCCAACTAATGCAGGAAAATGATCTCCAGATAAGTGGGGTAAGTACTGATTCAATGTAAGGGCGCTTATACTGCGTTCGGTTTCTAAAACCGAGAGTTGCTCTGCTGTATTTCTGAGCTGTCTGATGTTTCCTGGCCAGCGATATTTTTCTAATAATTGTATGGCATCATCTTCTAGTCGGATGGTAGGCATGTTGTATTTTCTCGAAAAGTCAACCGCAAATTTCCTAAACAACAAGTGAATGTCTTCTTTGCGTTCACGAAGAGGTGGTAGTTCGATTTCTACTGTGCTCAAACGGTAGAAGAGATCCTCTCTGAATTGGCCCTTTTGGATCGCTTCTTGCATCTTGACATTGGTGGCAGCGATGATTCGTACGTTGGTTTTCTGAACCTTAGAAGAACCTACTTTTAAGAATTCGCCAGTTTCGAGTACACGCAGCAGACGTACTTGTGTAGGTAGGGGTAGTTCACCAACCTCATCTAGAAAAATAGTACCTCCGTCGGCTACCTCGAAATATCCTTGACGTGTTTGAGTGGCCCCCGTGAAGGCGCCCTTCTCGTGTCCGAATAATTCTGAATCTATAGTTCCTTCAGGAATAGCCCCGCAGTTTACGGCAATGTATTTGTAGTGTTTTCGGTGTGATTGAGAGTGTATAATTTTGGGCATCACCTCTTTACCAACCCCACTTTCTCCCGTAATGAGAACTGAAATATCGGTTGGGCCCACTCGAATCGCTTTCTCGATGGCCATTTCGAGCTTGCGGTTAGTACCGATGATTTCAAAGCGTTGCTTGATTTGATTAACCGAATCCATAGGTTTTAACTTTGATGAACTCCATATCCTAAAGCTTTACCGAGAAGGGTAGCTGAGGTACAGTCTTCAATTTTCACATTGACATAATCACCGATTTGATAGTGCTCTTTCTCAAAAACAACCACTGTGTTCTGAGAGTTTCGTCCCATCCAATGCTTGTCTGATTTTTTTGAATCACCCTCAATCAACACCTCTTCGGTCTTGCCTACATGGCTTTTAGTGCGATACAAGGCATGTTTCTGTTGTAGTTGGATGATTTCGCTCAATCGTCGTTTTTTTACTTCTTCAGGAATGTCATCTTCAAATTTTCTACCAGCTAAAGTACCTGGACGTTCAGAATAGGCGAACATAAATCCGAAATCGTACTTTACATACTCCATTAGAGAGAGCGTGTCCTGATGATCTTCTTCAGTTTCGGTTGGGAAACCAGCGATCATATCTTGACTGATACCGCAGTCAGGAATGATCGAACGAATATTATCAATCAGTCTCATGTATTCTTCACGAGTGTGGAGACGATTCATCTTTTTCAATATGCGATCTGATCCGCTCTGTACGGGGAGGTGAATGTATTTACAGATGTTATCGTACTTGGCCATTGCCTCGATTACATCTAAGGTCATATCCTGTGGGTTGCTCGTAGAGAATCGAATTCTCATATTAGGTTGGGCCTCTGCAACCAAAGCTAAAAGGTCTGCAAAGTTGACCGCGGTTGCTTTTTGCATTTCGCTGGCCTTTTCAAAGTCTTTTTTAAGACCTCCGCCATACCACAGATAAGAGTCAACATTTTGACCTAGAAGGGTGATTTCTTTGAACCCTTTATCCCATAAGTCATTTACTTCTTTCAAGATGGATTCAGGATCTCTACTTCGTTCGCGACCTCGAGTAAATGGAACTACGCAGAAGGTACACATGTTGTCACAGCCTCTGGTGATTGATACAAATGCAGTAACTCCGTTCGATCCTAATCGAACAGGTGCTATGTCGCCATAAGTTTCTTCTTTAGATAGAATCACATTTACAGCCTCTCTTCCCTCGTCGACTTTTCCGACAAGGTTAGGTAGGTCTTTGTAGGCATCAGGACCTACAACCATGTCGACAATTTTTTCCTCCTCTAAAAATTGATGTTTTAATCGTTCTGCCATGCAGCCCAAAACACCCACCTTCATGTCTGGTTTTTTAGATTTGACAGCGTTGAATGTTTCTAGTCTTTTTCGAACCGTTTGCTCCGCCTTCTCGCGAATAGAGCAGGTATTGACAAGCACTAGATCTGCCTCCTCTAAAATTGTGGTGGTGCTAAATCCCTCCTTACTCAAAATAGAAGCTACAATTTCGCTGTCTGAGAAGTTCATTTGACAGCCGTAGCTTTCGATATAAAGCTTGCGGTCGCCCCCTTTATTTTCAACGGTTAAGGCCTCGCCGTTATACTGATTTGGATTCTTTTCTAACTCGTTCAAGTTTGCAATTTTAGAGGGTCAAAGGTACGTAAAAAACCTAAAAACTGACAAAATGTCGGTAGTGTCAACTAGAATGAGTAGTAAAATCTTAAAACTCCTAAAAAGCTTGGGTCTGAATTCGTACCCTCTATTGCTCCTGCTCCTTGGATGAATTGAGTACTCAACTGAATCGTTGCGTTTTTGTTAACCGGTAGCGAGGCACTCAACTCTCCAAAGCTTTCGCTTTGGATATTTAGGTTGTCGAGATAGTCTTGATTCACGTGTGGATAAAAATAACCTAGCGCAAAAGTCACCTCCTTACTCCATAAGGTGGGTTTTGCAAAAATAGCAGCTCGAGCATCGTAATTAATGGGAGCGGTTTGATCGTTTAAAGCACGACTGATTGCTAAGTGATAAGAGAGTTCTATTCTTGAGGATGGGCGAGTTAGTAAACCTTCTTGAACTAAATAAAATGCGTTTAGAGATGAGGTTAGGCCATCGTGTAATCCGAAACGATTATTATCGCTAAAAAAGCCAAGTTTGAGAAGGTTATTTCCTTCGGTTTTTTGCCACTCGATGATTTTCAGGGTGCCTGTGTAGTTTCTTCTTAGTTGGAATCCGTTTTTATTGATAGATTCATTAGTCACTTCTGGATCTGAGCCGTATATCCCAAAATTCAGTATCTGATTGTTTGAAAGCTTTAAGCTTGAAGATAAACCTAGTGATGCGACCGGCCATTGGGGTGCATTCATTGAAAAGGTAAATACATAAGCTGCAGCACCATGAATGAAAAAATTACTTCGACTACTCACCATGAAGAGATCATCAACGGCTTGGTTTCCTATTCGAATTTGAAAATTTCGTTTTTCGTTTTCATAACCGAGCCACAAGTTTTGCATACGAAACGCATCTTGTGCATCAATGCTTGATGCTAAATAAAGATCACCGATACGTTCACTTATAGAAGCCCCGTGAATCAAGCCTATATTCGTAAATATTTGCCAGTGTGATTTCTTCGTGACTAATTCTAGTCCAATACCGGTCTCAATATAACTTCTACTCGTGGTAAAGAGCTGGTCGGATTGTGCTGCAACATGGGTCTCCGAAATCGTATTGAGATTCATCGTTAACTCAAGAGATTCACCTTGACTATAAGTCAATGATGACCACAATAGAAAAAACAAGGTTGATTTGAGCCGCAATGGATGATGGGTTGTTTCTAAGGGTAAAGCAAAGAGAATGCTCTTTTAGAATGAAATTAAATTACCGACTAAACTTATATCTCAAATACAATACGTGCTGTTCACCTCCAAGATTTGCAGTCTCCATGAAGTATCCGACTTTTAATCGATTTTTATCGAATTTAAAAGGGAAATCAATTCCATAACGAATGGCGTAATCTTTTGAGTCGCTCAGGTTCTGAATCCACTCTACCTTCAAGTTTGGATCGTGTTTGAAGTTTCGAATCTTTGGAGTGATTTGTGGTCTAAAGCGTATAGTCAAATCCTCTTTCTGGTCGTCAAACCTTCTCTTATATTGTATACCTGCTCTGTTCTCTAAATCGAATAGATCTGTTTCTAGTTCGTGATAGAGATTGAATCGTACTCGGCCCGCTGATCGGTTACCTTGGATGGCGCCGGTTCTGTCACTTTCTAGGATGTAACGAAATTCAACTCCTGCAGAAAAATCGTTGCCTAAATCGGTTTTATAATCGAGTTCACTGATCCATTGATGAAATTCTTGATCCTGCCAGCGAAGACGTTGACTGAAAGCAAGACTGCTCTGTTTTGATTCAAAGGCCTCATACGAGAGTGAAAGCCATTGTCGATTTGAGCTTTGAGCGCTAAGATGAAATGAACTGAAAAGGATTAGAAGTAATACAATTTTTCTCACAATTGCTTAATGGTATATGGTATAGGTAATTTGATTGAGTTCTTCGTCAATTCGGCTCAGATCTATTCGTTTGATTTTCTTTTGAATTTGACGTTCTAATCGCGGTTTAAGTATAGCTTGATCAAAAACATCCTCTTGATTCAAAGGTAAAATTACAACGGTCTTAGCGAGTGCTTCTTTCTGAGCGACTTCGATGTCGCGATCTAGAAGAACTTTCTGCGCCGCTGCAATACTTAAGGTAATTAATATGTTAAGCGGTAGTAATTCGCTTATGGGGTCAAAAGGTGCTAGAGAATTAATTACAGCCAGCCCAATGAAAGCAAACAGGTAGGTCATTTCTTGTGCTTTGATTGTTTCTGTGCGGTAACGAATGATGCCAAAGATGGCAAATAGTCCAAGGGCCATTCCCAGATTTAGGTCAATGGTGTTTAGTGTAAAACACAGAAAAAAAACGACCGTACTAATAACAAAATAGGTGTAGGTATTTCGCTTAGGATTTTCTTTTTTGAAACTTCCTAATGCAATAAGAAGGCTTACAAATAAAAGAGTGATTAAGAATCTTAAGCCCATATCTCCAGATTCTAGCAGTCGAAGAAAATTCATGTGTTAGATTTGTTTAAAGTTAGTATTAAATAATATCATTCATCTATGATGATCTTGAAGCCCCTAAAATTTCTCTTTCTGATTCTCTCATTAAGCTTGCTTTCTTGCGCAAGTGAATTAAAGTTGGGCTCTAGCGACGCTCCCGAAGGAGCCTTAAATCGTTCCAGTGATTTACTACCTTATGTTCAGGTACTTACTGATGCGCCTATTCTCAATGAACCCAAAGTAGGTGGAGAGATGAGGATCTTTGAACGAAATGAACTTACCCATACACAGTTAATGGGAATCGAATATAGAGGTTCATCTTCTTATAGAATGTCTGATAAAAAGTCTTTTGGGCTCGAAATCTGGGACGAGACCGGTAATGATCTATCAGTCGAACTATTGGGTATGCCTGCAGAAGAAGATTGGATTTTAATGGGTCAGGTTTTTAGAGCTCCAAATACACTGTTTGATACTACCTTTTTGTTTCATCGTCTAGGTTATGAGATATTTAGGTCAATGGGGAATTATGCCGCTCGATCTCGATTTGTAGAGCTTGAAATTAACGGGGAATATTTAGGGATATACCTACTTATGGAAAAGTTGAAGCGTGACGAAAATCGAATTAATATTCAATCGATTACTGAAGCGGATAATACTGGAGATACACTTACTGGAGGATACGTCTTGAAAATTGATAAAACTTCAGGCGGTGAAGCTGGAATTGGACAACCTCTTTCTTATTTCGATAATAACTGGGATGATGACGCTAAGTACAATGAGTCTATAAGTTTTCGATCTGATTTTAACATTTTCGGTGAAGAAATTCAAGAGGCGCCTTATGGACCTCCCTATCAGGGAAACCTTTCTCTTGAAACCTATTACATCTATGAGTATCCGGATGATAAGCGAATCACGACGGAGCAGAAAAACTATATTCAAAATGAAATTGGTCAGTTTGAGCGCGCCCTACTTGCTAGAGATGGATCGTATACGAACTTTATCGATCTACAAAGTTTTGTAGATTACTTCATACTCAATGAGTTAACGATGAACGAGGACGCTTATCGCTTAAGCACTTTTTTATATAAAGATCGCAATGGACCGATTCATCTAGGACCGGTTTGGGATCTAAATATCGGATACCATCGCAGGTGGAACCGAGTTCCTGAATCTGATTGGATCGCTAACTACAACGATTACATTGGAGAGGATGCCTGGATGGTTCCTTTCTGGTGGGACATCCTTTTAGAAGACGAAGCCTTTAAAAATCTTTTAAAGAGTCGTTGGCAAACCCTTCGTTCGGGAGCACTTCAGATTTCTACTATTGAATCAAGAATCGACGCTGATGTGAAAACACTCAAAGATTCGGGAGCAATTGAGCGCAATTTTGAACGATGGACAGGTATCGAAGTAGATTACGATTCTGAGATTACTGCACTTAAAGACTATTTGAATCGAAGAATCGACTGGATGGATCAGAAAATTCAAGAAATATAAACCTCTGATTTTCAAAATTTTAAAATTTTATTTTTTACTTCGACTTCGAGTAGAGTAAAATCAGTGATTAAAAAGGTTCTACTTTTGTGTTGAACCAAAAACCCGCTATGGCAAAAAATTTAGTGATTGTAGAGTCACCGGCGAAAGCCAAGACGATTGAGAAAATTTTAGGGAAAGACTTTGTTGTAGAGAGTAGTTATGGTCATATCGCAGACCTTCCTGAAAGCGATATGGGTATTGATATCGAGAACGATTTTGCGATTAACTACGTCGTAAGTGATCGATCAAAACCACAAGTAAAAAAATTAAAAACTTTAGCTCAAAAAGCAGAAACCGTTTGGCTAGCAAGTGATGAAGACCGCGAAGGAGAAGCGATTTCTTGGCATTTGATGGAAACCCTCGAGCTTCCTGAAGCCAAAACCAAAAGGATCGTTTTTAACAGTATTACGAAATCTGCGATTGAGAGAGCGATTCAAAATCCGCGCAACATCGATGGTAATTTAGTTGACGCGCAACAAGCGAGAAGGGTTTTAGATCGCATTGTAGGATACGAGCTTTCACCTGTTTTATGGAGAAAAGTAAAACCCGGTCTTTCTGCCGGTCGCGTTCAATCTGTTGCCGTGCGACTTATTACAGAGCGCGAACGTGAAATTCAAGCGTTTGTACCTGAGCCTAGTTTTAAAATTAAGGCCTTCTTTCAGACGACGGATCGTTCGAAATTAGAGGCTAAAGGGACTAAAGATTTTGAAAATTTCGAATCTGCCGAGCAGTTTTTAGAGCAAAACAAATCGGCTGTTTTTACGGTCTCTTCCCTTGAGAAAAAACCTGCTAAAAAGTCTCCTGCAGCTCCTTTCACTACCTCGACGCTTCAACAAGAGGCATCTAGAAAATTATATTTCCCAGTACGAAAAACCATGCAGGTTGCTCAGCGTTTATATGAAGCTGGACTCATTACCTACATGAGAACCGATAGTGTAAATCTATCGTCAGAAGCAATTGCCATGATTAGTGCTGAAATTGAAGATCAATACGGCAGTGATTATCTTCAAGTTCGTTCTTACAATACCAAATCAAAGGGAGCCCAAGAGGCTCACGAGGCGATTAGGCCGACACAAATGGGTAATAAATCACCAAATCTTGAAAGAGACGAGGCGAGACTCTACGAACTGATTTACAAAAGAACATTAGCTTCTCAAATGAGCGATGCTCAATTGGAGCGAACGAAAGTAGGAATTGCATCTTCTACTAATGATTATCTATTTGCTGCTCAAGGCGAAATGATCACCTTCGAAGGGTTTTTAAAAGTTTATCTAGAAGGTACTGATGATCAAGATGATGAAGAGAGTGGTCTCTTACCAATCATGACTATTGGAGATGAATTAAATCTTCAAAGCCTTCATGCTACCGAGCGATTTACTCGTGCACCTTACCGATATTCTGAAGCATCACTGGTTAAAAAGTTAGAAGAATTAGGTATCGGTCGACCATCAACCTATGCGGCCACGATTAGTCGTATCATGGATAAAAAGTATGTTGAAAAGGGTGTGATAGAAGGAAACGATCGATCGTATAGAGAGCTGAGGTTGAAACAAAATGAAATCGTTTCGAAAACCTTGACTGAAAAGGCTGGGGCTGATAAGGGTAAATTAGTTCCCACCGATATTGGATTTGTGGTAAGTGACTTCTTAGTTGAGCACTTTCCATCTATTGTAGACTATCATTTTACGGCCGAGGTCGAAGAGAAATTTGACCAAATTGCCGCGGGTGAAATTGCCTGGAGAAACTTGATGAGAGAATTCTATGACGATTTTCATCCGACTGTAGATAAAGTAAAAGATACAGCAGAACGTGCTAGCGGTGAACGCCTTCTTGGTACCGATCCAGATTCGGGTCGCCAAGTCATCGTTCGATTAGGACGCTTTGGTCCCATGGCACAGATCGGAAGCCCTGATGACGAAGAAACTCCGCGGTATGCTGGATTACTTCCTCACCAATCGATCACCAGTATCACCTTTGATGAAGCTTTAGATCTTTTCAAGCTTCCGCGAACCCTTGGTGAATACAATGGAGAAACCTTAGAGGCAAACATTGGACGCTTTGGTCCCTACGTAAAGTATGGAAAGAAATTTGTTTCAATGGGTCAGGAGGATAGTGCCTTTGAAATTACCCTTGATCGTGCGATTGATCTGGTCAAGGCAAAAGAGTTAGCAGATGCCCCGATATTTGAATATGAAGGGCACGGTGTAACCAAAGGAACCGGTCGCTTTGGCCCCTTTATTAAATGGAACAGTCTTTTTATAAACGTCAATAAGCGTTATGATTTTGACAACCTCAGTGAGGCAGACATGGTTGCCCTTATTGAGGAGAAAAAAGTTAAAGAGCGCGAGAAGCTAATCGCCTCATGGCCTGATGAAAATATTCGTATTGAAAAGGCGCGATGGGGTAGACACCATGTCATCAGCGGAAAATTAAAAGTTGAATTGGGTAAAGAAATTGATGCAACCGCGATTAGTTTAGAAGAGGCAAAGGCGATGATAGAAGCTGCTAAGCCTGCTAAAAAAACCCGTAAGAAACCATCGGCTAAAAAGTAACGTCAATGACTTTTGATTTTCTTCAGCCAGTCAGCGATTCGGTATTGGCTCACAACGAGCTTCAACCCGATCAAAGTCTAGGCAAGCAGTTTGTAAAGCACACGGTCAAGTCTGGAGTTCCAGAAATTAAAAACGGTTCTCTTGTACTTCTAACGGTAGAAGAACAGCGCACCCCCTTTGGTAAACGCACAGAGATCTTTGATCCTTCGGCTTTTAGAAATGCATTGTATCCTTTATTTATGGGTAACTGGGCGGTAAATTTGGTCGACTTGGGTTCGATTACCGCTGGCGATACCCTTCAAGATACCGAATATCTGCTCACGACCGTAGTTGAAGAGTTGCTCAAAAAAGATTGTACACTGTTTGTCGTCGGTGCTGTTCAGGGATTGACCTATGCTACCTATCGCGGATTCGACCGGTCAGGTAAGATGGTTCACTTAGCTCATGTAGATGCCAAGTTCGACTTGAGTATTGGTGAAGAGATGGTAGCTCCAGAGGCCTATCTTTCGCGTATTATTACGCAGCCTCCGAACCACTTGTACCACCTTACCCAAATGGGTTACCAGTCTTATTTTGTAGCTCAAGAAGAACTTGATTTGCTCGATCAATTGCATTTCGAATTATATCGATTAGGAGCTTTAACCTCAGATATACGAGGGGTAGAACCGCTTTTGAGATCGGTTGATCTGTTGAGTGTTGATATGAAAAGTGTTGAGGCCAGTGCTCTTGGCGAGGTGAATGAGGCTTCTCCGAACGGGTTTACCGGTCGTGAAATTTGCGCCCTTATGCGTTATGCTGGGATTGGAGATACCGTTAAAGTTGCTGGTGTTTACGAGGTGGTCAACAACGCCAAGTCGAACGCACTTGCCGCTCAGATGATCTGGTATTTCATGGAAGGGTATTCACTCAGAACCTATGAAGAACCAACTGCTGAAAACCCTGACTTTTTAAAGTTCAATGTTCCTACGGATGTAGAACACCTAATTTTCTATAAATCACTTCGAACCGAACGCTGGTGGTTACAAGTGCCAAAAGGAAATTTCGAACAAGCTGCCAGACCAACCGATAAGCCACTTTTGGTGCCCTGTTTAGAGTCAGATTATCGCAAGGCTTTGGATAATGAAGTTCCTGAACGTTGGATGTCAGCTTTCAGAAGATCGATGCAGTAAATTGTTATATTTGTGAATAAAATCCAACAAACCCGCGAATGAAGAAGTCCAAGCTAAAGGTTTGCTCAGCGTTATTTTTGTTGTTCTTATCTTGTTACTCTCTTTGGGGCCAACGAGGGCCGTTTGATCTAAAAAAGCCTAAAGCAAGTGAAAAAGCTATGATAGGTCCATTTAGCGGCACAACCTTTATTGGAACTTCATTTGATCCTTTTGGTAAGGGTGATGCTCCTAAAAAAAAGGTGTCTATCAAGAAATTTCTAATTGATGAATCCGAAGTTTCAAATAAGGATTACCGTAGGTTCGTGAAGTATGTACGAGACTCGATCGTGCGGACTAAATTAGCAAGATTGGCCATGGATTTAGGACTGACCGCTGAGGATAATGAAAGTTTGGGTATGTATGCGTTTAAGGAGATAGATACTTCAAATGCCTCAGATAAGTATTATTATGAGAATTATCTGCTTTTTAGTGAAAATATTTACGAAGGTCTTGAATTAAACTGGGATGTGGATTTAGAGTGGGACCCTGATAACTACCCAAGTACTTATTACGCTGAAGTCATGGATTCTATTTTTTTTCAAAAATGGGAAACATATAATGGAAAACGCATGCTGGACGTAAAACAATTAAAGTATAAGTATACTTGGTTTGATGCAGAAGCTGCAGCTAAAAATCCAGATATTAATCCTAAAGAATTTGTTCGAGAAGAGATCGTATCTGTTTATCCTGACACACTAGTTTGGTTAAAGGATTTTGGGTATTCCTTGAATGAACAAATGTTTAGCGAATATTTTTGGCATGAACAATATGATGACTACCCTGTAGTGGGAGTTAATTGGGAACAAGCAAGAGCCTTCTGCCATTTCAAGACCTATTCCTACAATGAAAATTATGAAAAATTAGGTAAGCCTGCAGTACCAGGGTTCCGACTACCTACTGAGGCAGAGTGGGAATACGCTGCTAAAAATGGAGAATCGGATTTTATTTACCCTTGGAAGGGCGAAGAACTTGTGAATAAATACTACGGATTTCAGGCTAATTTTAAACCACCCCAGGGTTACTCGGTTGATGGTGAAGTATATTTGGCTCCTGTAAAGGATAAGAAAACTTTTCATCCTAATAAGGCAGGGGTTTATCATATGGCAGGAAATGTAGCAGAGTGGACGTCTTCAACCTACAATGAAGATGGTTATGAGTTCTCTAATCCTCTTAATCCCCAATATAATAGTCCAAAGAATGCTCGAATGACAGTGAGGGGAGGGTCTTGGAAAGATATTGCCTATTTTACCAGGGTTAGTACTAGAGATTTTGAATTTAAAGATTCTGCTAGATCGTATATAGGTTTTAGGACAGTACGAGATTTTATTCCAGATAAATTAGATAACTAAAAATCAAAACACCCAATCATGATACTAAGTAAAAAAACAATGAACCTAGCTTACGGTTTAGGAGCTTCGGTTGTAATCCTTGGAGCATTATTTAAACTAACACATTTCGAAATTGGATTTTTAAATGGGACAGTTATGTTGACACTTGGACTGGTTTCAGAAGCATTAATCTTTGGAATTTCTGCTTTTGAAAAGCCCGAGGAAGAATTGGATTGGTCTCGTGTATATCCCCAGTTGAAGGGTGGCTCGGCTGTAGAGCCTGAAACACCTGAGGGTCTATTATCAAAACGGATTGACAAATTGCTTTCTGAGGCTAAAGTAGATGCGGATTTAATGAATAGATTATCCCAAAGCATTCAAAATTTCGAAACTCTAGCTAAGCAAATTCAACCCTCAGTTCAAGCTTTAAATCAGACAGAAAGCTACACTAGAGAATTAGAAAACACAACAAGCCATCTCGTTAAGCTTCAGGAACTATATTCATCTCAGGTTGAAAGCAGTACAATTAAAGCTAGCGTAGAAAAGCAAATGGCAGAACAGGCAAGTATTCTAAAGTCTCAGACGGAACAATATTCAGCTGAAATGTCAAAAGCAACTAGTCAATTAAAATCGCTTCAGGAACTATATGCTCTTCAGGTTGAGAGTAACACAATTAAGGCCAATGCGGAGAAAAGTATTTCTGAATACTCAGAGAATCTGAGAATTCAAAGCGATAAATACGCCTCGGAACTTGCTACAGCAGCTACCCATTTAAGTTCGTTGAAAGATCTTTATTCCTCGCAGGTCGAGAGTAATTCAGTTAAAGCTATAGCGGAGAAGGAAATTATGGAGCAAACTACTATTTTGAAATCTCAAATGGTTCCGTTGATTGAAAACATCAAACGTTTGAACGAGGTTTATAGTGGAATGTTGAACGCTATCAAGAATTAAGTATGGCTGCAGGTGGTACTCCCAGACAGCGTATGATAAACCTTATGTACCTTGTGTTTATTGCAATGTTAGCATTAAACATGAGTAAAGAGGTTTTATCTGCATTTGGTCTTCTCAATGAAAAGTTTGAATCTTCTATAGAAAAAGCAGAAATTAATAACTCTCAATACTTATTATCTCTCCAGCAAAAATCGACAGAGAACCCAGGTAAGTTCGGTCCGTTGTATGAGAAAGGATTGACTCTTCAAAAGTCTGTTTCTAGTACACTCAGTTACTTGGAGGGGTTGAAAAGTGAAATGCTCAGCACCATAGATGATCCTATGGACTATGAAGTTATGGATAATAGTAACTTTTTGGATTCTAAATTTTTTAATGGAGAATCTTTAACAGATGAAGGAAATGAATTTCTATCCCAAATTCAACTACTAAAGAGCCAACTAATTGAATTAGTTCCTGATGGAAATAAAGCATTAACGGAATCTATTAATCAACGATTTGAAACAGGGGATGCTAATAATGAAACGAGTAATAGGGAAGGGCAAAATGTAGGATGGCTTAATTATCATTTTGAAGGTTTTCCACTTATCGCTTCATTAACGAAGATAACTTCAATCCAGTCCGATATTAAAACTACGGAACAGGAAATTTTACAATCTTTATTAGAAGGTCAGTTAACTAAGGAAGTTTCAATGACTAATTATACCACGCTTTTAGAACAGTCTAAGGGAGCATATTTTTCTGAGGAAATCTTTGATGGGGCCATAGTACTCGGACGAAAAGATGCTACAACTAGACCAAATGAAGTGGAATTAAAACTAGATGGAAGAAGTTTACAATTCGAGAAAGATTATTTTATAGAGGATGGAAGGGTAAGGTTAGCAGTCCCTGCAGGTAATCCTGGTGATCATTCTTTAGAAGGAGTCCTAGTATTCATTGAAAATGGAGAAGAAACACGTGTTCCGGTTGATGCCTCGTTCGCTACCATATCTAAACCTAATACCGCGATCGTTTCGGCAGATAAAATGAATGTAGTGTATAGAGGGGTAGAAAATCCATTAACAATTTCCATCCCAGGAGTTCCGAATAACAAGGTTAAAGCTTCTTCAAACGGACTAGTTTATAAAGGCGGTAGTTCATATGTTTTAAAACCTTCTTCAGGAGCATTTTCAACGATTAATGTGACTGGAGAGCTTCCCGATGGTAGTTTAATTAAAACTTCTACTCAGTTCAGAATCAAAGATGTGCCTGCACCAACGGGAACAGTTCGAGGTGAGTATGGAAATCTCAGAATGTCAAGATCCGAATTAGAAAAGACAATAGTTGGAGCTGTTCTTCTAGACTTTGATTTTGATCTTCCATTCGATGTGACAGGATTTAAGATTAAAATTCCCGACCAGCCAACAGTGGAAGTTAAAGGTAATCGAATGGACTCACGTGCCGTTGCAGCGATAAGACGGGCAACTAGAGGGGATATTATTCAAATCTTTGAAATTAAAACAAAACCTATTGGCGAATCTTACTTCCTTAAGCCTGCTAGTGCAGTCATTGTTGAGGTTATTAATTAAAAGTTGATGGGAACAGGTCGATTTTTTCTATTACTAATTTTTCTTGGAACATTAGTTCCTACTAATGCTCAGAATAAGAATCGTATTTTTAGTCTTCCAGATTCAAATTCGAAGTCGTTACCTTCTTCCGATAATCCGTTTTTTATAGAATATAAAGACTTAGCGAATAGATCGATTTTATGGTCTAAAGTAGTTTGGGAAAAAATAGATTTAAGAGAAGAAGAGAACAAAAACTTATATTACCCTACCGATACTATAAGGACTAGCAAGAAATCTCTTTATTATACCCTATTAAAAGCTATTAAAAAAGATAGTATTAAAGCCTATGCCGATTCTTTCTTCGAGGACCGTAGAAATATTGAAGACCTTCTGCCAGCTATTCAAAAAAGAGATACCACTGCAGCAGGTTACGATATTTTAAATCAAGGGAAGGAACTGAGTGAGGCGTATATTTATCAGAGAGATATTTCTGCATTCGATATTCAACAATATAGAGTAAAAGGAGTTTGGTATTTTGATAAAAGAAGATCTGAACTTAGGTATCGTATACTTGGAATAGCACCTGTAGCTCCAGATGTCAATTTTATTGATGAAATAGATGCCCAAAATAATGAAGACTATTTAGTTGAATTGTTTTGGGTTTGGTATGAAGATGCTAGGCCACTTCTGGCGGCAACTCCATCCTTTAATGAATTGAACTCTAATTTTCCTTTATCTTTTGATAGAATCCTTACAGCTAGAATGTTTAAGGCAAAAATATACCAAACAGAGAATGAACTGGATGACATAGAAAGTTTAAACGAAGAGTTTATTTTCCCTGATTTTAACCTCATGCCTGATGAAATCATTACCGATACCATTGAAAGGGAAAGTATTTTGAAAAAGTTGCCATTTTTTAAAAAGAATAACGAAGGAACGGATTCAATTGTTAAAGAAAAACAATCCATCAAGCAACGACTAAAGGGCTTATTTAAGAAGAGAAAAGTTGAGTCTTCTTCAAAGGATAGTACAAAACAACAATAATTTTGGCTACTGAAGTCGATTACATCATTGTCGGCTCAGGCTTAGCGGGAATCTGTTTGGCCGAACAGCTAAGGCGCCGTTTTCGATCTTTTTTAGTGATCAGCGATGAATCCCAATGCGCATCAGAAGTAGCCGGAGGGTTGTATAACCCATTAGTATTAAAACGGTTTACCCTAGCCTATAATGCCGCTGAACAGCTCGATTACGCCATGCCTTTTTATGAAGAATTAACGGCTTTCTTAGGCGTTGAGATCGACCAAAAAATACCCACTTTACGAATTTTGAACACTCCTTCAGAGCAAAATGCTTGGTACGAGGCACGAGACAAGAGGGGATATGAGCGCTTTATGAAAGACGGCTTCGAGGTGAATACCAACGAAGGTATCGAAGCGCCTTTTAAACTAGCTGAGGTTTTAGAAACCGGTAAATTAGATACAGCACTCCTTCGATCCGCTTACAAGGCTTATTTGAAAAATCAGAATCAACTACTTGAGGAGCGATTTGATTATGATCGATTGCAACTCAGCGAAGGGGTTAGTTATGGCGAGCTTCGTGCAAAACACATTGTTTTTGCCGAGGGTTATGGACTCAAGCAAAATCCTTTATTTAATTATTTACCACTGAATGGTACCAAGGGAGAGTTACTTCTTATTCGTTGCAAGGGGCTAGACGAAACTAGAGTGATTAAGTCGGGGGTTTTTATCATTCCAGTAGGAGACGATTTGTACCGAATAGGAGCGACCTACAAGTGGAAGGACAAGACGAGTATACCGACTGAAGCCTCGAAACAAGAACTCATTGAAAAGCTTCAGAAGTTTTTGAAATTACCCTTTGAAGTGATCGATCATGTGGCAGGGGTAAGACCTACAGTTACCGATCGAAAACCTTTAGTGGGTACACATCCAGACTATTCAAATGTTCATGTGCTGAACGGAATGGGGTCGAGAGGAGTTATGATTGGCCCAATTACCTCAGAACAGCTACTTCAACATATCGAAGAAAAGCAGTCCTTGCCAGAAGAAATTTCTATTGACCGTTTTCGCCCGCTTTGGCCACCTCAGGATCGTAACTGATAAAAAAGTTAATCCAGATATTTCGTGCCAAGCGCATATTTACAGGCATTAGCAATACGATAGAACCGATAATGCTTAAAAATGCCGTGATCATGCTAGTGCCAATAATGAAGCGACTAGTAATAAAGGCTGCCACGGCGATGGCAACGCCTAACCCATAGCTAACATACATGGCTCCGTAGAAAAATGAAGGTTCGATTTTGTACTTTGTTCCACACTTCGAACATCTTTCGGGCATATCGTACACCCTAGCGATATTAAATGGGTTTGGATTTTTATACATGCTTTCTCCATGACATTTCGGGCATTTCGATCCGAAAATACTATAGAGTTTAGTTCCCTTCTTAAACATGGTATTGCGCTTTGTAATTCAAAGATAGAAGACTCTGATAATTGTGAAAGTAACCTGTGTTACCTAGCTTTATTTTGTAAGCTGATGTGGTATCTTTGCGCCCATGTTAAATCTACACAACGCCGCCGTTTCATTTTCGGGCACCTATTTGTTTCAGGGAGTTAGTTATAAACTCAGTCCTGGTGACCGAGTAGGTTTAATTGGTAAAAATGGTGCCGGAAAATCGACCATGCTCAAAGTACTTTCTAAGGAGTTAGACCTCGATGAAGGTACCCTTGCTTGCGATAGAAATATTACCATTGGCGTTTTAAAGCAAGACATTGACTTCGTTCAGGGACGAACCGTTTTAGAAGAATCCTATGAGGCGTTTTCAGAAATAAAGAGTGTAGAGCGAGAGATGGATCGTGTTAATCACGAATTGGCCACAAGAACCGATTACGAAAGTGAGGAGTATCACGATCTTATGGTGGCGGTGAGTGACTTGAACACGAGATATGAAATACTAGGGGGTTATAACTATCAAGGAGAAACAGAGCGTGTTTTGCAGGGCCTAGGGTTTAAACGAACTGACTTTGATCGTTTAACCGACACCTTTTCGGGGGGATGGCGTATGAGAATCGAGCTTGCCAAATTACTCCTTCAGAGGCATGACGTTTTACTTCTAGATGAGCCTACCAACCACCTAGATATCGAGTCGATACTTTGGTTAGAGACGTTCTTGAACTCGTATCCGGGGGCAGTGGTGATCGTATCTCACGATCGTATGTTCTTGGATAATGTAACAAATCGAACGATTGAAATTTCTTTAGGTCGAATTTACGATTATCAAAAGCCTTATACACAGTTTTTAGCGCTTCGAGAAGAAATTAGAGAGCAGCAAATGAATGCGCTTAAGAACCAAGAGAAGCAAATTCAACAGACCGAAAAATTAATCGAAAAATTTCGGGCTAAGGCAACGAAGGCGTCGATGGCTCAGTCCTTGATCAAAAAGCTAGACAAAATTGATCGAATCGAAGTGGATGGCACTGATACGGCCGTTATGAACGTACGTTTCCCGGTATCGAAACAACCCGGTAAAGTGATCTTAGAACTCGATAAGGTTTCTAAGTCTTATGGCGAATCTTTAGTGCTCAATGAAGTTTCTTTTCTTCTTGAACGAGGATCGAGAACCGCCTTTGTGGGTCAAAACGGTCAAGGGAAGTCTACCCTTGCCAAAATCATTGTCGGTGAGTTAGTGCATCAGGGACAATTTAAACTCGGACACAACGTTGAGATCGGATATTTTGCACAAAACCAAGCAGAGTACCTAGACGGTGACAAAACCCTATTGGACACTATGATCGATGCGGCGAACGAAACAAATCGAGCTCAAGTTCGAGACATCTTGGGTTCATTTCTGTTCGGAGGCGATGATGTCGATAAACAGGTGAAAGTGTTATCGGGAGGTGAGCGTAATCGACTCGCTCTTGCCAAACTTTTATTACAACCTTTCAATGTGCTCGTAATGGACGAACCTACCAACCATTTAGATATTAAATCTAAAGAGGTGTTGAAGCGTGCACTTCTCAATTTTGGAGGTACACTGCTGGTTGTTTCTCACGATCGTGATTTTTTACAAGGTCTTACTGATCAGGTTTTCGAATTTAGAGATCATAAAGTGAAACCCTATTTGGGAGATATTGATTTCTATTTGGAGCAGCGAAAGGTGAATGACTTTAGAGAAGTTGAAAAGGCTACTGTTAAGAGTCAAACCGCAAACACCAAGGATGAAGAAAAGCCTTCTAATGAGATGAGCTACGCTGATCAGAAGAAACTAAAAACTCTGAGTAATAAACTGGGTTCTATTGAAAAGCGAATCACGGAGTTAGAGGAGGCAATCGCCGCTAAAGATCACGAGCTTTTAGAACGTTATGAGGAACTCGTTAAGACTAGTGGATATATGGATCGCTATCAAGAACTCAAGGCCGAATTAGAGACTAAAATGGAAGAATGGGGCTCGATCAGTGATCAAATCGAATCTTTTAATGGCGGGATTAATGTTTGAGCATTTTTTTCAGTGTCCTTATTGTTGGGAAGAAATTTCAATGATTCTAGACCCTATCGACGGTAGACAAGTCTATGTCGAAGATTGTGAGGTATGCTGCAATCCCATTGAGGTCGATTATCGTTTTGAATCTACAGAAATCGTTGATTTTGAGGCAAGAGAGATCGGTCAGTAATTTGGCTAATTCTTAATCTTTTATTAATCTTTGCCACTGGGGTTGGACATTCTCACATTTTTTACCCATATTTGTTTAACCTTTTAAGAAATTCGATGAACAATTCTGTAGAAGATTTACTGACACAAGCCGAAGCATACGAGCAACTTGCCATGAGCCATATGAGCACAAGTGATCGTGTAAAATACTCAAGAGAGGGTAAGGCACTTGTTCTTGCCATCAACGAGATCTATAAGGAGTCAAAAGATCCTGAATTGATGGATTGGATGAAGCGTGTGACAGCTAAGAAGCAGAAAATCGAAAAACGTATTAAGAACGTTCCTACGGTTTAAATGTCATTGCCTTCTCCTGACATTGCCATCCTTGGCGGTGGTATCAGTGGTATTATTGCTGCATTAGAACTTGAGGCAGAAGGTGTTTTCCCTACCCTATATGAATCTACAGACCGCTTAGGGGGCCGAGTTAAAACAGATTTTTTTGAGGATATTCCCCTTGATCATGGGTTTCAGGTACTTTTAACTGCCTATCCTGAAGTAATCAAATACTTAGACCTTTCGGCACTCGAATTACATTACTTTAAACCAGGAGCATATATTTTTCGAAAAGATGGTAAGGTAGAACTTATTGGAGATGCTTTTAGAGATCGGTCTTTTTTATGGCCTACCATTAAGGCAAATTCTGCAAGTCTATTCGATAAAATGAAGCTGCTCGCTGAACAACGAAGAATTAGTGACTCGCATATTGAGGCAATCTTCAATCAATACGACCAATCGACAGCCGAATCCCTCCATTCGAAATACAGTGGGCGATTCATTAATCAATTTTTCAAGCCCTTCTATGGGGGTATTTTCTTAGAAAAAGAGCTTCAAACTTCAGTGAAACAGTTTGAGTTCGTTTTTCACATGTTTGCCAATGGTTATGCTGCTTTGCCGAAAAGAGGCATGCAGTCAGTAATTCATCAGCTCTCTGCAAAGCTGACCAAAACAAAGGTATTATTGAATCACAAAGTAACGACAGAGGAGGCTATAGATCGTCACGATAAGGTGATACAAACCTTTGCAGAAATGAACCAGAAGTGGCACGGTACTGAGGTGTTCTACTTTGAATTATCCGAAGTATCTAAGTATTCTGAAAAACTTAAACAGGTAATCGGGTTATTCCCTGAATCAAATTCAGTGAATTCGATACATATACTTGAAGGTCGTAACGCCTCTGTTCTTTCTGCCACTGCTATTGGCGTTTCAGACGATTCAGATCGGCTTGAGGTGTTGATCAGAGATGAGATTAAGACGCGTTCGGGTATTGAGCCGGGAAAGCTTGTTAAGCATTTTAAAATTGACAAGGCATTGCCGGTTATTTCTGAAATCCGCTTAAAGCCGGATTCGCCTAATGTTGAATCTTCTGTTATTCGGTCTGGCGATTACTTGCTTTACCCATCACTCAATGCCGCAATGAGTAGTGGGAGATATGCAGCTGAGAGAGCACTTCAAATCCAACTATAATAAAAAACTTTGGATTATTTAGATTTTATAAGAATATCTTATAATTGAATTAAAACAACTTATTCGAAAGTGACCTTATGACGCTGAATATGAATTAATTTGCAAAAAAATTTTACTATGCATTCACACGATACTAACGAAGGAATTGAAAAATGCCCAGTAATGGGTGCTAAGCACCGTCACACGGCTGCCGGTGGTTTTTCAAACGCAGATTGGTGGCCAGAGCAACTGAACCTCAGAATGCTTCACCAAAACACTTCTGAAATGAAGCCTACAGGAGCAAATACAGATTACAGAAAGGCATTTGCTTCAATCAACTATGATGAATTAAAGAAGGATTTAGCTCATTTAATGACTAATTCTCAAGACTGGTGGCCAGCTGATTACGGTCACTATGGTCCATTCTTTATCAGAATGGCATGGCACAGTGCGGGTACCTACCGTATTCAAGACGGCCGTGGTGGTGCAAGAGCAGGAACATTAAGAATGGCCCCTCTAAATAGTTGGCCAGATAACGGAAACCTTGACAAGGCTCGTCGTCTTCTTTGGCCTATCAAGCAGAAATATGGAAATAAGCTCTCTTGGGCAGACCTAATGATTCTTACCGGTAATGTTGCTCTTGAAACCATGGGCTTTAAAACTTTTGGTTTTGGTGGTGGTCGCGCAGACGTATTTGAGCCAGAGGGCGATATTTACTGGGGTCCAGAAACAGAGTGGTTAGGAGATAAGCGCTACACTGGTGACCGTCAGCTTGACAATCCTCTAGCTGCAGTTCAGATGGGTCTTATCTATGTAAACCCAGAAGGTCCTAATGGTAAGCCAGATCCTCTTGCTTCTGCACGTGACATTCGCGAAACTTTTGCTCGAATGGCGATGAATGATGAAGAGACTGTTGCGCTTGTTGCAGGGGGTCACACTTTCGGTAAGACACACGGTGCTGGTGATACTGCGCACGTTGGTCCTGAGCCAGAAGGAGCTCCTGTTGAACAACAAGGATTCGGATGGGCAAATAGCTTTGGAACTGGTAACGGTGAATACACTATAACCTCTGGTCTTGAAGGTGCTTGGACTCCAACTCCAATTCAATGGGATAACAGTTATTTTGAAACACTATTTGGATATGAGTGGGAGTTAACTAAGAGCCCAGCTGGTGCATACCAGTGGAAGCCGAAGAACGGAGAGGCTGCTGATGCGGTTCCTGATGCGCACAATCCAAACAAGCGTCACGCTCCTATGATGGCAACCTCTGACATTGCACTAAGAGAAGATCCGGCCTACAATAAGATTTCTAGAAGATTCTACGAGAACCCAGACGAGTTTGCTGATGCCTTCGCAAGAGCTTGGTATAAGTTAACGCACCGTGATATGGGACCTAAAACGAATTATGTAGGTCCTGAAGTTCCAGCGGAGACTTTAATCTGGCAAGACCCAGTTCCTGCTGCCGATTACAAGCAAATCGAAGCTTCAGATGTGGCTGAACTTAAAGCAGCAGTCTTAGGTTCAGGATTATCGATAAGTGATCTAGTTTTCACAGCATGGTCATCTGCTTCTACCTTCAGAGGCTCAGATCTTAGAGGTGGAGCTAACGGAGCTCGTATTGCTCTATCTCCACAGAAGTTCTGGGAGGCAAATGAACCAGAGCGTCTATCTAAGGTGCTCTTATCACTAGAGAAAATAAAAGCAGATTTTGACGCGAAAGGAGATAAGAAAGTTTCTTTAGCAGACCTTATCGTTCTTGGTGGTAGTGCAGCAGTTGAAAAGGCTGCAGCAGAAGCAGGAGTTTCATTAGAAGTTCCCTTTACACCAGGTCGTACAGATGCAACGGCAGAAATGACTGATGTTGATTCGTTTGCGGTTCTCGAGCCAAAAGCTGATGGTTTCAGAAACTTTGTTAAGGGTAGCGCAGATCGTCCACTAGAAGAATTGCTTGTAGATAAAGCACAATTACTCACATTAAGTGCACCAGAGATGACTGTTTTAGTCGGAGGTTTGCGTGTGCTTGGAGCGAATCATGCTTCTTCTTCAAATGGTGTATTTACCAATAACGTAGGTGTATTATCGAACGATTTCTTCGTGAATCTATTAGACATGAGTACTAAATGGGAAAAAGGTGAAGGCGGAACTTACATCGGTACCGATCGCACCACGGGTTCTCAAAAGTATACCGCCACTAGTGTTGATCTAATCTTTGGTTCGAATTCACAGTTACGTGCGCTCGCTGAGGTTTATGCCGGTGCAGATTATAAAGAACAGTTTGTACATGATTTTGTAGCTGCTTGGAATAAAGTGATGAATTTAGATCGTTTTGATCTATTAGACTAATTCATTTATAAGTTTAGCTCAAGCCCTGTAAGTCTGACTTTCAGGGCTTTTGTTTTTAAACAAAGTTGTGCGATCTTCGCAGCATGAACCGATTCCAAGCCCTTTCTACTAGAGAAAAACTATTGATCGCTTTTGTATTGATCGCAATACTTAGCCGACTTATACCGCATCTACCTAACTTCACTGCGGTGACGGCTACTGCTCTTTTTGCAGGACGTCACTTTAAAAATAAGATCCTCGCTTTTGCTGCGCCTCTTACAGTGATGATCCTTTCTGATTTAATCCTCGGCTTTTATACCATTAGTTTGTTTGTATACGCTTCATTTGCCGCCGTTGTTTTTCTAGGACAATGGTCCCAGAAAATGAATGTGCTTATCGTATTGTTTTCATCGCTTACCTTTTTTGTGATCTCTAACTTTGGAGTTTGGTTGCTCGGATATCCGTTAACCCTAGAAGGATTCATCGCTTGCTACACCGCGGCCATTCCATTTTTTAGAAATGCTATTTTGGGGGACCTTTTCTACGCTGCTATTCTTTACTACAGCTTCAAATGGGTTGAGAGACGTTACCTTCTTGGGGTTCAGTCTTAAATAAAGCCCTATTTTCGCGCCATCAATCAAAACGCGAAATGAAGAAGTATCTAAGACTTTTCGACTTTAATTACACCTTTAGCTACAAAACCGAAATTCTGTCGGGTATAACGGTTGCTTTGGCCCTGGTGCCTGAGGCCGTTGCTTTTGCATTAATTGCCGGTCTCTCTCCATTAACTGGATTGTATGCTGCCGTTGTGATGGCTTTGGTTACATCTGTTTTCGGTGGCCGACCTGGTATGATTTCAGGTGCTACTGGTGCTGTCGCTGTAGTCCTTGTTTCACTAGTTCAATCACACGGTGTCGAATACGTCTTTGCGGCTGTTGTTTTAGCGGGTCTAATTCAGATCTTGTTTGGGCTCTTGCGCCTAGGTAAGTTTATTCGTTTGGTGCCCCATCCCGTAATTTTCGGATTTGTTAATGGTCTAGCTATTATCATTTTCATGTCACAATTGGCTCAGTTTAAGGATGACTCAGGAAATTGGCTAGAAGGCTCTGCTTTGTACCTCCTTCTTGGATTGGTAGCTCTTACCATGCTTATTATTCATTTCTTGCCAAAACTTACCAAAGTTGTACCCTCATCACTTGCAGCTATACTCATCATTTTCGGCTTGGTAACCTTCTTTAATTTAGATACCCGTACTGTTGGTGATATCGCTTCTATCAAAGGAGGTTTTTTACCCTTTCATATCCCGGCAATTGATTGGAGTTTTGACTCGTTGAAATTGATAGCTCCCTATTCACTAATTATTGCGGGTGTTGGGCTGATAGAGAGTCTGCTTACCCTTAATATCGTAGATGAGATTACTGAAACAAGAGGTTCTGCCAACAAAGAGGCCTTAGCTCAAGGGGTTGCCAATACCCTTTCGGGAATGTTTTCTGGAATGGGTGGATGTGCCATGATCGGGCAATCACTAATCAACGTATCTAATGGAGCTCGAGCTCGTCTTTCAGGAATCGTTGCGGCTATCGGGTTATTGAGTTTTGTCATGTTTGGTTCATCGCTTATTGAGCGTGTACCTATGGCCGCGCTAACTGGGCTCATGATTATGGTATCGATAGGAACATTCGAGTGGGCGAGCCTCCGTACGTTTAATAAAATGCCCAAGTCAGATGTTTTTGTAATGGTATTAGTGACCTTAGTGACGGTACTCCTTCACAATCTTGCCCTTGCGGTTATCGTGGGTGTTATTATTGCTGCGCTTGGTTTTGCTTGGGATAACGCAGTACGAATTCGTGCTCGTAAGCGAATCGACGAATTAGGAGTTAAGCACTATGAAATTTACGGTCCGCTTTTCTTTGGTTCGGTGGCGGCTTTCAATGAAAAGTTCGATGTAGCCGGTGATCCTGATGAGGTCGTGATTGACTTTGCAGAAAGTCGTGTAGTTGATATGTCCGCTATAGAAGCCCTTAATAAGGTTACAGAACGTTATGCTAAATCGGGGAAGAAAATTCACTTAAAACACCTCAGCAAAGACTGCTTGAGATTGATAAAAAATGCAGAAAGTTTAATAGAGGTGAATATTATTGAAGATCCTACTTACAAGGTGGTAGCAGATAAAATTTAACTTCTAGAGTTAATTTTAGTGTCTAAAAGCCGCCTAGTGCGGCTTTTTTGTTGAACTAAACTCTATTTTTGCACTATTTTAACCTCGATCTGGCGATAAATTCAAATTTTCGATTTCAAAAAAAGTGTGAAAAAATTAACGATTCGATAATAATGCTGTGAAAAATCGCAAATATAGGCTTAATAGGTGTCCGATATTTTGCTTGTGTTAATTTTTGCATTATTTTAACGCCTTGAAATAAACTAAACTTAAACTTTACTCTTATGAAAATCATGCTTAAAGGTTTTCTGTTTTTCGCGGCACTATTGTGTTTCGGTATGACAGAAGCGCAGACTGTTTCAGGTACTGTTTCTGATAATCAGGGACCACTACCAGGTGCAACAGTCGTAGTTAAAGGTACAGCTACGGGTACTACAGCAGACTTCGATGGTAACTATTCGATTTCAGCTAGTGCAGGAGATGTGCTTGTGTTTTCTTATGTAG
>Ga0255754_10000116_pt1 | contig 60193 bp, 71 predicted proteins | sample 101ome_22_FD_179954 | JGI IMG/M metagenome (GOLD analysis project Ga0255754, IMG submission 179954) | Coastal salt marsh microbial communities from the Groves Creek Marsh, Skidaway Island, Georgia - 101412BT metaG (version 2) | ecosystem: Environmental > Aquatic > Marine > Intertidal zone >... | reverse complement strand
GGATCAATTAACAATATGTCAATTGGTGCTACCACTGCAAGCACTGGTAAATTTACAAGCCTTGAAGCAACTGGTAACTTAGACGTTGCACGTTATATTAGACACGCTGGCGATACTAACACATACATTGACTTTGAAGGCGATACAATTAGTATGTACGTTGGCGGAAGCCGTGAAGTAACAATAAACGGTACAGGTGTACGTTTAGGTGACACAGGTAACGCATATGTGCGACCAGTAAGCGGCAACTATGGTTCATTCGAAATTGATGGTGGTGCCCACAGCGGTTGGGAAGGCTTAAACATTGGCGGCCGTTTTGTAGTGATGCACGACAATTCAAATACAATGGGCCTTTACAATGACGTAGATAACCACTGGATTTTAGAACACAGTCGTAATGCTTGGACAAGATTATATTACGATAGTGGTAATAAACTCGAAACACGAAGTGATGGTGCACAGACAAACGGCATTCATAGAGCAACTGGTAACATTATTTCAAACACTTCAGATGGTAGACTTAAAACTAATATCGAAAACATTCCAAATGCATTAGATAAAGTTATGTTACTTAATGGTGTAACATATAATTGGAATGAAAACACACCGGAAGGTTTTGATAAAGAAAAAACTGAAGTAGGTTTGATTGCACAAGAAGTTGAAGCAGTACTTCCTGAAATTATTCACAATGCTCCATTTGATAGAGATGAAGACGATAATAGTATTTCAGGCGAAGATTACAAAACACTACAATACGAAAGAGTAGTACCATTACTTGTAGAGGCAATTAAAGAATTAAAAGAAGAAATAAATAAATTAAAAGGAGATGCATAAATGGCAACTTGTTTATATAGTGATGGAATAAGATTTCCAGACGGTACATGCCAAAGAACGCAGGGTACTGTTCCTGGAGGAATGTTTCAGTGCTTTAATACCTGTATGGTATGCTGTGGTCCTCATAGATGTAGATCACATTGCGGTCGCTGTGGCACTTGGACAGCACCAACATGTGCTTCTGAAATAACATTTGAAATATGGAGTGGCGGCGGCTCTGGAGCAGGACACTGTTGTCAAGGTTGTTGGTGCGACATGGCCAGTTGCGGTGCATTTTCAGGATATTATGGTAGAAAAACGTTACGAAGACCAGACGGGCAGTTTAACCCAGGATGCGTATATTGTTTCTGTGTAGGAGCAGGCGGCAACGGTACAACAAATAACGGTTGTGGATGTTTTTCAGTATGTTGTGATCAGCCAAGAGGTTGTTCTTCGCATATTAGAGGATCTGGACTATGTTGTTTTTGTATAACAGGCGGTAAAGGCGGTTATAATATTTACTGTACATGCATGTGTAATAACCAGGGTAATAGACAAGAGTCAATGTGTGGTTTAGGTCTATGTATTGGTTGTAAATATGACTTTATTGATATGGGTAACCAACCATATTTTACACAATTTAGATCAAACGTTAACTGTGGTACCAGAGCAAGTGGTATTTCAGAATCGTGGGGATTAAAAAATAGACACGAATATAATCTACAAACACAAAACAAATATTGCGGATGTATGTCTTGTTGTAGAGGTTTCCGACAAATTGCAAGAGGCGGAGCAAGTGCAATTAAAGCAACTTGTGGTCAAGATATAAGTCACTGTCGTGGAACTCCTGGACATCCGGGATTAGTAAAGATTACTTGGAGATAATCAATGGCTGAAAACTTAAACAACGATGAACTTGAAAGTACTGTAGTCGATTATCGCACATTAACAGATACTGACGAATTAGGTACTGAATGGGTAGAAGTTGATTACACGTACGAATGTCCTTCAGAAAACTATTTAGATGGACCTGCAACTGAAACAGTAAATGGAAGATATATAGGTCCTAAATACTTGTATCTTTATGTTAATAAAGGTGAAGATACTCCAGAAGAAAGAGGAAAGTTTGAAACTGTATTGAGAGAACAAGAAGCAAGAGAACAAACTAACGATTTTTTAGATATTCCTGGCGAAATTGAACTTGTAAAACTTGATGCAACAAAAAATCCATTAGAAGCCGAAGTACTCTCTGACTACCATGATAATTATAAAGATTTTGACGACTGGTTAGAAACTCCAGGAAGAAAAACTATTCCGTCACCTGTTATTCCGGGTTATGGTTTCTTTGAATATGAATACCCTATTCATCCAGATCATTTGTATGATGACAAACTAACTACATACAATTTTGAAACTGGAGAAGTTGAACTTTATAAAAGATCATCTATAGATACATTAGGTCAACCGCAGTCTTGGAATGATATTAGAATGGAAAGAACTGAAAGACTGCAAGATGTTGATGCAATGCACCTTGCAATGAAAGAGCATGATCCAGCAGTAGCAGAAAAAATTGAAGAGTATAAAGAACTTTTAAGAAATATGCCAACTGCCCTTGCAGATATAGATTTATTGTATGTTGACAGTTGCTGGCCAGAATGTAAAGAAATAGATACTGATTACGGTCTTGATACCGGATTTATAAGACAAAGCGACGACATTCCTGAATAGCCAGATCTAATTTAAACACTATCCTGTAACTATAAATATTTTTGAATATTAGTAAGGATAGTGTTTACCTATGTCAAGATCAACAGCATTTTTTATTAACGGCGGCGCCGGCCGTGTTATAACATCAATTCCCGCACTTGAACTTTTTGAAAAAGAAAATCCTGAGGATGATTTTATTATTGTCTGTGAAGGAGGAACTGATTTCTATAAAGGACATCCTACATTGCATAAACGTGCATATGACGTTTGGCACAAAGGATTATTTGAAAACTTTATTAAAGATAGAACTTGTGTAAGTCCAGAACCATATCGTATTTGGGAGTATTATAATCAAAAATGCAGTATTGCACAAGCCTTTGATATTGAAATTAATAAAAAAGGTATTAGAGATTTACATATTCCCCAAATATATCTTAATAAATCAGAAAAGTTACACGGTAAAAGTGTTGTTGACGAAGTTAAAGCAGTTACTGGTTTAAGTAAAGTAATTGTAATTCAACCTTTTGGCAGAGGAGTTGAACAAACATTAATAGATCAAACATCGAGAAGTTTTCGCGTAGAAGATATGTTAGCAATCGCTAACGAACTTAAAAAAGAATACGGAATTATTATAATGAGCGAATTGCCGCTTAACATGTATAATGAAGATCCTAACGAAGCTCCTCTCGCACAACCAGAAATTCCAGATATTAGAATTTGGGGAGGAGTAATTGATGCCGCAGATCACTTCTTAGGATGTGACAGTGTAGGACAACATATTGCTAAATCACTTGGCACCACTGCTACAGTTATTACTGGTAGTACATATCCAATTAACACATCATACGTAAATGACAAAGATATTGAAATCTTTGATGTTGGCGAAGGAAGACGTGTATATAGTCCTATTAGAGTATCAATGGAAGAAGAACCTGACAGATTAAATGATAAAGCAATGGACTTGACACAAGAACAAATTGATAGTATAGTTAATTCTATTAAAAAACGTGTAGGTAAAAGTGAGCGTTCAGCACCACAACAACCAACACAGAATCAATTTGATAATAATTCAACTTGTTCCCATACAGGAGGACATTAATATGAGTCAATGGATTGCAGGCGTAGCTCGAGGTCATAATGCTGGTGTGTGTTTACTTAAAGATGGCGAAATTGTATTTGCTATGGAAGAAGAAAGACTCACAAGAACCAAATATGATGGAGGACCATTAGCATCTATTTTAAAAATTTTAGAATATACAAATAAATTAGATTATTTGGTTGTATCACATACACAAACACTTAGCGATACTGCTGGTCGTATTGACTATACAAATGAAGATTATATTACAGGATTTGCAAGGAAACTTGGACTAATTGAAAAAGGACATCCACTTGATGCACACCCTCAAATAATTGATACTGCAAAACTACATCATAAAATGCATGCCGCACTTGCATTTTATAATTCTGGATTTGAAGAAGCAACAGCAGTTATTATTGATGGCGCTGGCACATGTTTTCCTATGGATTATGAAGATTCTCCAAGATATATGTGGGAAACTGAAACTATCTATAAATGTTCATATCCAGACCAAATTCAAACTTTATATAAAACAATGGGTTGTAGAGATTATCTACCTACATTTATAAACGAAAACAAAGACACTGATATTTTTGGTAATGATACTGGAATGTATCAAGTATCATGCTCAGATAGAGCAGGCATTGTTAAAGCATATGAAGCAGTAACAGAATACTGCGGCTGGGACGCAATTGAAGCTGGAAAGACTATGGGATTATTTCCATACGGTAAAGAAAACAATATGATCCCAAAAGTCTTTGATGAAAATATTGATTGGCCAACTCCGTTAACTAATCGTAACTTGTTTATTCCAAAATATCCTAATGGTTCAATTGTTAACGAAATGATTAGCAGTGTTTTACGAGAAGAACCTGACAGAGAAGATTGTACTAAAAGTCAAAATAGACGTGACATGGCATATGCTATTCAAACTCAAACTCAACAAGCATCATTAGATGTTATTAGGAAAGCAGTTGAAATGACTGGATGTAACAATGTAGTTGTTTCTGGAGGATACGGATTAAATTGTGTTGCTAACTATTGGTATTTAGAGCAATTAAAAGACGAAGGTATTAATTTATATGTCGAACCGGTGTCTAATGACGGCGGAACAGCAATAGGCGCCGCATTATGGGCTTATCGTACTATAACAAAAGATATGACAATTAATAAACAAGTCGATACTGTTTATTACGGTCCTACTTACAATTACACAACTGAAGATGTAGAACAAATTGCAGATCAATTTAATGCCGAAGTTACTGATGCAGATTATAAAGATCTTGTAGATTTAATCACAAACAGAAATATTGTTACAGTATATCAAGGAAGATCTGAGAACGGTCCAAGAGCTTTAGGCAATAGAAGTATTCTTTATGATCCAACTGATCCTAATGGCAAAGATTTTGTTAATACTGTTAAGCGTCGAGAATATTTCCGTCCGTTTGCAGGTAGTATCTTAGAAGAAGATGTACACGAATGGTTTGATTTGCGTGGTATGAAAAGTTCACCTACAATGATGTATGCTGTAAACTGTCAGCCAGGCATTGAAGAAAAGATTCCTGCTATTATTCACGTAGACGGAACTTGTCGTATTCAAACTGTTAATAAAGAACAAAATCCTCATTATTACAATATTATTAAAGCATTTAAAGAAAAGACAGGTGTTCCAATTGTATTCAATACATCATTTAATTTGGGAGGCGATCCATTAGTTGAAACATTATATGATGCAATGTGGACTTTAAAGAAAAGTGATATAGAATACTTATTTTTACCAGAATTTAAAAAGATGATTAAGATTAAAAATGACATTTAGTATTTTTGGAATTCCAATTTATAAAACAAAAATTCCTAACCATAATGAGATAAAAGAAGATCTTTTATCTCAATTAAAACAAGATAATATTCTTAGTCCGAGCGATGATTGGTATTGCGACTGTTATACTACACACGGAAGAACAGATATTAATATTAATTGGGATTTATTTTTTACAAGTATACACCCTATTTTACATTCTTATTTAGAATCTATTTCTTTTAAGACAGATTTAGCAACTATTGGCGGATCTGCCTGGGCTAACGGGTATTCTAAAGGACAACATCAAGACGTACATTGTCATACTGGTGATAAGAATGTTTTTAGTTGTGCTTATTCGTTGCACGTTCCAAAAGATTCTGAAAGTAAGTTTATATTTTATAATAGTTCGTATGAACCATTTCCAGCAGAAACAAACTTACTTTTTAATACAAATCAATTTGGAAAATCTTTTGATACTAATTTAGAAGAAGGAGAGATTATATTCTTTCCAAGTACATTAGATCATTTTGTTACATATAATAAATCTGACGAAATAAGATATTCAGTAAGTGCAAATTTTGGTATAGAATCTATCGATCAAGCCAATTAGCAAACTCTTTTAAATCATTAAATATAGATACTCGTTTTTTAAGATCTCTATTACTAAATTTATTAAGTTCTTTAATAGTTTCTTCCCCGTGACCTGTTCTTACAAGAATAGGTTTTGCACCTATCCTATGTGCGGCTTTTAAATCAGAAATTTTATCACCAACAAAGAATCCTTTCTTAAATTTAATATAAGGATTTTCTTCTTCACATTTTTTAAACATTCCTGTATTAGGTTTTGCAAATATATCATTTCTTAAATTTGTTTCGCTATAATAAATTGCATCAATACTTGCACAGCCAGCTTCACCTAATAATTTAAACATATAGTCGTGTGTTTTATCTACATCTTCGGGTGTATATAATCCCTTACCAATGCCTGCTTGATTTGTAATAATTGCGATCTTGTGACCAAGTTGTCTAATTTTAGCAACTGCCTCAAGACTTCCAGGAATTGGTTCAAAATCTTCAGGACGATATGTATAGGTACCTCTATCAACATTAATAACGCCGTCTCGATCTAAACCAACAACTACTTTAGGTGCTACATTTTTATGATCATAGAACGGTATTTTTTCGGGTTGAGGTTTTTTCTGATTACTCCAATTTATGTTATACATTTATTACCCCGGGCAAATATCAAAAGAAATAGATGTACGAATTGCGCCTTCGTTACATTCAACAACTTTATGTTTAAGATATGATGGAAAAATTAACATTGTGCCTTTTTCTGGGTAAACGTCCATAGTATCTGCACAATATGGATTTCCTGACATCATATGTTTAACAAGTCCGGCTACTTGATTAGGATTATAAAATCTTATAGGTCCAGCCGCACTATTAGCTCTCATATAATATGTTCCACTAATGCCATGTATTCCATGATTATGAATATCGTGCGAATCGCCGTCTGAATAATCTTGAGTCCAATAACGTATTTTAAAGTTAGGGTTAATCATAATGCTTGTATGCTCTTGATAAAGCAAAACTGCATTTCTAACTTCTTCAAAAAAGTCTGGAACTAACTTGTGTATTTGAATTTTATTATCCCAAAAATCTGTAGCATGTGTATCAACAGACGTGTAAGGATCGCCACCATAATCAACTATTGGCGTAGTTCTTTGTAGTTTACTTAATTCTGGCTCCACAGCAGAGCATACAGCATTGGCCATGTCGTCATCAATCTTATAGTGTAATACTGCAACAGGAAAGTAATCTTTAAATTCAATCTTCTGCGGCATCTTCTAACCTTTGACTGTCGCCTGGACCAATTCTATAATTATCTTCAACGCTATCTGGTGTACTAACTTCTGTTACACTTCCTTCTTTAGACAAACAAATTAATTGATGTGGCTGTAGCGGAGGATTGCGCCAAACTTCGCCTTCTTTAAGTTCTTTTTCGTATAGCATACTATTCTTTGTATCAATGTATGCAACTTTAAATCTTCCATTATTTACAAACCAAGTCTCGTCTTTTTCTTTATGAAAGTGCATACTTGTTTTAGCACCTTCTCTGTTAAAGACCATAATTTTACCACAATACATTTCATTTGTGGCCCAAATCATTTCATAACCCCAGCCTTTTTGAACAACACCGCTTAGTCTTTTTACATCAGCCATTTTTTACATACTCCTCTACTGTTGCAAAATTAATATCTACTACATTACTTAATTTAGATATGTCTGCACAAGTATATTCTTGATATTGGTTTTTTAAATTTTCAGGCATAGGTATGTATTTTATTTCTGCATTATATTTTTCTGAAATAATTTCTGCAACTGTTTGAAAACTAACTGGCTTTCCAGTTCCAATGTTATATATGTCTGATTTTTTATTATCTAATAGTTGTTTATGTGCTTCGCATACATCGCCTACAAATACAAAATCTCGAAGATATTTGTCGCTGCCTTCAAATATATTAATTGAGCCATTTTCGGTTGCTTGCTTTGTAAACTTAGTTACCGGACTTGCTTGATCTCCTTTGTGATCTTCTAACGGTCCATACACATTAAAATATCTAAATCCTTGTACAATAATTTTATGATTTTGTTGCCACACCCATCTGTCAAATAGATACTTACTCCATGCATAAGGAGACTGTGGCTGTTTAGGATCGTTTTCGTTAAATTTTTCATATGGGCCATATACGCTTGCACTTGATGCATATTGAAAATTTACGCCTTTGATATTACATTGGTTGTATAACCATTTACTAAATTCATAGTTTTGTAAAATAACTTTATCAACATCTTGTTCTGTTGTGCTTGAAATAGCGCCAACATGTATTACCCAATCAAACCCTTCAACTTCTGGCAAATGTTCTTCTTGCCACTCATAGCCAAATAACTCGTGATCGTTTTGAAGATAAAAAGTTAAATTTTGACCAATAAATCCTTTATGTCCTGTAATTAAAATTTTCATTTGTTAGTCTCTAATATCTTTGTTGTACTGTATCCTTCAACTGTAGGAACAATATGCACAGGTGCTAAGTCATGTCCTACAATTTCTTCTACAGTATAATCGCCACCTTTGACAATTAAGTCTGGCTTTAGTTCTTTAATAAGCTCGTAAGGTGTGTCGCTGTCAAACACAATAACTTCGTCTACATACGGAATAAGTTCAAGTTGTTCCTTTCTTATATTAACGCTGTTAACGGGTCTATTACGCCCTTTTAAGCGTTTTACACTGTCATCGCTGTTTAGACCTACAATTAATTTATTACCTAAGCTACGGGCTTCTTTAAGCAATGTAAGGTGTCCTGTGTGTAGTATATCAAAACAACCATTAGTAAAAACTATTTTATTTTGCAGATCGTTTTCACTAAGTATGTATGTGCCAGTATGTTTTACTGATTCTGTTGAGCCTTTAACAGCAATTTTTAAACATTTTTCATAATTATAATTATTAACCAATCCGTATACAAACGCGGCTAAGAAACAATCACCTGCTCCTGTAACATCGCTAACTTCTTCGGCTTCAACTTGAATATTGTAATTATTATCATCTATTTTAGCAATAACAGGGTTACTTGCACTTGTAGTAATAATATTTCCGCCCCAACTATTAAATCCTAATTCGTTATATTCCTTACCATTGGGTTTTACTAACCATGCACCGTCATAACAACTAACGTGTCTCTTAGGGTCTACAATAACCTTACAATTAAAACTATTAAGATGTGCAATAATATCGTTTGAATATTCTAATACACCTTTGTTGTAGTCACTTAAGATTACATATTCGTACTCGCTAAAGTCTTTTTCTAATATAGACTTAAGAGCTTCTTGACCGTCAGTAACGTAATCTTCATCAATTCTTGTAATATAATGCCCGTCACAAATTACACGTATTTTAGTGCATTGTGGATTAGATAAATTTAGTAGTTTTACATCTACTCCTAAATTTCTTAAATTTTGATGTACAAGTCCGGCTCCGCCTTGTAAAACTTTAATGTCTAATAAGTTTACAACTGGAACTGGCGCTTCAGGGCTAATACGAGAAGATGTACCATAAATATATTTGTCTGTGATTACATCACCAATAACTAAGACTTTCATAATATTATTGTACACTCAAACTTTCTAATTGTCAAGTAAATCTATAACATCAAACACAGTTTTTAATTTAGAAAGATTTACTTTTTTGTTTAAAGTATTTTGTAATCCAAAATGTAAAGGCTTTGGCCAATGACCAAAAGAAACCCAAGCATATCCATCATGCTCTTTATTTAAGGTTGGTATGAATTCTTTAGAAACAATACATAGATATGTATGAAATAAAAATTTAGTATCGTTAGATACAAATGTTTCTAAAGGAATAGTTTTCTTTATATCTATTTCGCCAATCTCTTCAAAGATTTCACGTTTTAGGCCTTCCCAAGGAGTTTCTTCTCCTTCATTAGTTCCGCCTACAAGACCCCATACTTGTTTATTTTTACTATTTGCTCTATGTAAAAATAAAAAACGATTAGTGTCAAGGTTATAGATTAAAGCTCCACTACAAATTATATTGCTCATACAAATAGTTAGCTTAGAATTCCATCTTCCAGGCACCATCTGGATATTCGCCTTCAAAACTTAATATCCACTCGCCTGAGTCAAATTTGTATTGAACACCTGTGTTTAGATTAGTTGTATATATTGTGCCGTAAATGCTAACGTCTTCGTTAGAATTAAAAATAATATTCCATCTTGAGCCGTCCCATTCTACAATGTCGTTTGCACTGGCTATAAAATCTGTGCCGTCTAAATTTTTCCAAGCATCGGCACCGTCTTCGTTTTTAATATTTCCAATGTCGCTTAACAATAATATACGAGGATTTCCTGATAATCCTAACTCTTGAGGATTAGACTTAGTTGGGTCAATAATATAATCAATTTTACTTCTATCACCTAATGATGAAGAAATTACAGTATCAGTAGGTAATGTATCATCGTCCCAATCTATTATTACTTCAGTTTCGTCTGTTGGATTAATTGCTATTCTTCCTATGATATCATAGTCCCAATCAGATCTTTGTAGTCTAATAGCTGTTACACCTGGCTCGAAATTAAATGGAAATGCTTTTATAAATTCTGGCCAAGTTTTACCTCCGGTAACTCCTCTTTTAACTAATTTTCCGCTATTACCAATAACAAGTAACTCTAAACTTTGATATGTACCTGCTTGTACATTTAGCTGATTTAAACTATCTTGCCAATCCTTACTTGTTCGAGTTCTTTCAATTTCTCCAGTAGGTGAAACATATATTCCTGTTCTAATATTTGCCTTAGAATCTAATTCATCTATGCTATCTTCTTGTGAAGCAAGTTCGTTAACATTCTCAAATACTTTAGTTACAATATCAGTAACAACACCTAATCGTTTAACTTTTGCCGGTGGTGATATATAAATTGGTGTAGTAAATGTTAATGTTCCTACATCAATTTCAGTTTCTGTTCCAACTGGAATACTTCTGGAACTCCAACTAATTGATTCTAAATTTACTACACTTAAACTGGTCCAATCTAAATAATTATCAGTAGTTTGTAATTCTAAACTGGGATTAAATAAAGTTAAAAGTTGTTCCATAATTTGTAACTTTTGATCTGTGTTAGTTGACCAAATATCTACATTAACTGTAAGTGTATATGGTGTAGGCATTATTCTTTCAACTGTGTAATTTTTGCCTTCTGTATTTAAATATTCTTGATTAGTACTATCGTAAGAACGCTCTCTAATATTCACTTTATGTACATAACTTGAATCTGAAGTTCTTGTTCGGTCCATTTCTAAACCGGTAACATAAACTCCCATACGAGGAGCACTTGGAATTTTGTTTTCTGAATTATCTCGTAATATTGACCCTACTTGACGAGTAATATCACCGTACATTACTGGTATTTGCGTTAATTGATTCTTTCCGTTTTTATAAGAAAAACTACTAAACATTCTTATGAGTTGTGTTAAGTATCTTCTAATTTGTCCGTCGTAAAAATGTTGCATTAGTTGTCTGCCTTAGGTCTTAGTGCTTTAGAAAGTCCTTGACGCTCTGCTTCTCTATTATTATAGAAGTTTACAGTCCATATTCCGTCATATTCGATACTATCTTGTATTCCTGCTTCTTCAGGTAAAGTAATTAAAACAGTGTTATCACTATTAGATGTAATTAATTCAGGATGGTCTGAAATAACATATGCTTTTTCAAGTGTATCAAATTTTAACATTAGATATTTTGCATCGACTGGATATGCAATTGATGTTGAAATTACTATATCGTCTTTTGAAACTTTTACACTTGTGCTTGCAACTTTTTCGTTATAAACATAGTTATTGTTATTAATAAATGTTGCTTTTTGTGTTGCTCGTGTATTGGTATTAGTCATTGTCATTCTCTGTACATCATGTACTTTAACCCATCTATCGCCGTCAAATCTAAACATACGCTTTGGCATAAAATCTGTTCTTAAGAAAAAGTCACCAACGCCAGGATTAATTGGAAATTGTATTCCGTGACCAAAATTTTCACCATTAGGTGCTAATTCGTCGCCTACTAAATAACCTGCATACCCACTTTTAGAAGGCGGAACAGTAACAGTTTCATTATTAACTTTCGTAACTTCTACATCACTACCTGTTTCAGTAGTCTTGACTTCTAAAGAATAATAATGACTTGTGTCATAACCAGATTTTGGAGCATCAGCTTCAGCTTGATTTATAACTGCATCATTAATTTGCATTTCTTTTTCATATGTAGAAAGCATATCACGCAATGTATCTCCATTGTCATTATCAGCATCAGCAGGCAAATCAAGTATTTCAGCAAACTCTTGACTGTCAACAATTTGTTTTAATTTTAATCTATATAAGTGCGGATACCACGTAGGTGAGTACCCTTCACTTGCACGATTAACATCTTCTACAACATAATATCTTTTAAGTGCAACTTTATAATCATTAAGTGCGTATTCGTCTTTTTGGTGAGGAAGTTCAATAACATCACCAGTCATAATCTTGCGACCAAGTGTCTTTACACTACTATTAATATGTATTGTTAAAAATAAAGTGTCATTGTCTAAGAACATACCAAATTGTGAAAGATTAAAATCAACATCTTGCACATTGTATATTCCACGCATTCTATAAATGTCCGGATCGTATTTTCTATCTCTGTTTTCAAGAAATAGCATATCTTGAATATTAGTTTCTTTTACTGCATCGTAGCGAGGTTCAGTAGCAGTAGCATCTTCTTCGTCAGGATTTGACGGACCCAAATACTTGTGAACATGTATATCGGTGCCGCCAATGGTAAACATTTCTAAGATTTGTCTATCTAAGAAAGTGTAGTCTTGTCCTTTTTCCGGTTTGTATAAACTTAATCTTGGCATATACATATTTATTCGATAAATACTTTAGCGGAGATTATTAGTATATGGCAGACTTAACCACACAAAAACAAGAAATATTTGATTATGTTAACGCATTCTTAGGTGGCGGCATGATTGATGTTGAGCTCGATCCTATTCATTACGAGACTGCATTAAAGAAAGCACTTACTAAGTTTAGACAAAGATCTGATAACTCTGTAGAAGAATCATATATGTTCATGCCGACTGTGCTTGATCAAAATACATATACGTTACCAAACGAAGTAATAGAAGTTCGTAAACTGTTTCGTAGAAGTATTGGCTCAAGAGCAATCACAGGAAATACTTCAGGACCAATTTTTACACAATCTTATACAGCAACCGCAAACCAAAGTACGTTTAGTATAAACTATAATCTTAGTAGTGTAGCAACTGTTATTGCCGAAGTAAATGGTAGTAGTACTAATAATTTTGTAACAGATTCTACACAAAGAACACTAACTTTTAACTCACCGTTGAATGCAGGCGATGTTGTTGGAATTAAATTATTTGCTACTGGAGAAAATAGTGGCGGATCACTGTTTGACCCTTTTGGATTAGCTTATACAAATGCTTACTTATTATCAAGTAGTAAGATGGGCGGCTTAGCAACTTATGACTTTTTTAGTCAATATCAAGAATTAGTTGGACGTATGTTTGGTTCATTTATTGAGTTTAAATGGAACACAACTACCAAGCAACTTACACTATTACAACGTCCAAGAGCAGAAGAAAATTTATTACTATATGTTTACAATTATCGTCCAGATAGCGAACTATTAAATGACTATCTTGCAAGTCAATGGATTAAAGATTATACGCTTGCTGGTTGTAAATATATGTTAGGTGAAGCACGTTCAAAGTTTGCTACTATTGCAGGACCACAAGGCGGATCAACACTTAACGGTGATGCACTAAAAGCAGAAGCACAGCAAGAAATGGAAAAACTTGAAGCAGACCTTATGCAACAAGTTGGCGGTGGTGTTGGCTACGGCTTTACTATTGGCTAATGTTAACGCTATAATCTAAACATACTGTAAATACAGTATGACATACTTTCAAGAAAAAGAAGCAAATCGTTTATACTGGATTGTCAAAGGTCAACTTATCCCACTATCCTGGAAAGAAGAAACTATCATGGAATGCTACGAATCTTACGTTCGCAGGATTTGGGGAAACATTGAAGCATATCAACATGAGATTGGTTTCGAAGCAGCCTGGGCACAACGGCAAGCAGAAAACGCAAAAAAGAACTTGACAAAGGGACCAAATCCTATTATAATATAACTTATATTATAGAGGAAATACATGTTACCTAAGTTATTAATTGTTGGTCATGGTCGTCATGGCAAAGATACCGTTTGTGAAATGTTAGAGAAGTACGGATATACATTTCAATCAAGTTCTAAGTTCTGTTCAGAACTGTTTATATTCAACGATCTAAAAGACAAGCATGGTTATGCTAACGAAGAAGAATGTTACGCAGATCGACACAATCATCGAGAGTTGTGGTACAATATGATTCATGACTACTGTAAAGATGATTTGGCACGCCTTGGACGCAACTTGTTTGCCCAGAATCAAATATACTGTGGACTGCGTAATAAACGTGAATTCTTTGCTATGCAAAACGAAGAAATCTTTGACTATGCTATTTGGGTAGATCGCACAGATCATTTGCCTAAGGAAGATCCTAAGTCAATGAGCATCGAACAATGGATGTGTGATTACACTATTGACAACAATGGCGATTTAGATAGATTGCAAAAAAATGTAGACACACTTATACGTACTATTTTTAGAAATCGGGGACTAAGTCTCCCTGTTTCCACACAACTCCCTCTTTTTGCAGAATACGCTGACAGTTAGCACAAATAGTTTTTAAGTTTGTAGGGCGACAATTTTCTAAATTTCCATCAATGTGAAACACATTAAACTGTTCAGTGTGTTTACTTTTAAAACCACACTTTTCGCAAGTATCTAATTTTGTATAACCCTTTTGCTTCCATTTAGGAATACCGTGACCTAAACCGTTACGCAGGCAAGATTCGCATAGACTTCTATAATAGATTCTATCTCCTTTTTTATAATTTATAGCGGCCGGACGTTGTCCGCACTTGCATAATGGTCTCATACTGTATTTAGCTCACCTTTTTGGTGCCTTTTTAACGGTGTTTAACAGCCTATTTTTATGTTACGGTGCTAAATACATGTAACGAAACTACCAACTCGAATTATAGGAGAACGATAATGGCATTAACATCACCAGGAGTAGAAGTCAAAGTAATTGACGAGAGTTTTTACACTCCGGCTGAGCCTGGCACAACACCGATGATTTTTGTTGCTTCCGCTGAAAATAAAACAAATGCAAGCGGAACTGGAACAGCTCAAGGTACGCTAAAGGCAAACGCTGGAAAACCATTTTTGTTAACATCACAACGTGATTTAGCAGACACATTTGGCGATCCACTGTTTTACACAGATAACAACAATAACCCAATTCACGCAGGTGAGCTTAACGAATATGGCTTACAGGCTGCTTATTCATATTTAGGTGTAAGCAATAGAGCATGGGTTGTAAGAGCAGACATTGATTTGGCTGCATTAAATCCGACAGCAGATGCTCCGGCAGCTACCCCTGCTAACGGCACATATTGGTTAGATACACAAATTTCTAAATTTGGAATTCAAGAATGGAATGGCGCAGGAGTTACTACAACAGGCGGACAATCATTCACAAGTAAAGATCCAATTGTAATTACAGATTCAACAAGGCTTGAATTTGGTACTATGAATGCAAACGGTACTTCAGGTTATGTTCCAAAAGAAACAGTTGGAGCAATTGGCGACTATGCTGTAGTATTTGCATCTACTATTGTTAGAATTTTTTACAGAAATGCTTCAGGGAAATGGGTACTTGTTGGTAGTGAGCCCTGGACTAAGAGCTGGGCAACAGTAAGAGGCACTAAGTCTAATCCTTCGTTCTCACAAGGCAGTGCAGTTATTACTATTAACGATACAGACATTACTGTAACAGATGCAGAAACAATTGGAGATGTTGCAACTAAGATTACGCAGGTATTTCCAACAGGAAGTATTAGCGCGGCAGCAGTTGATGGACGTTTAGAAATTTACAGTGACGGAACAGATTCAGCACAAGGTGATTCTTCTGCAACTGGTCAAATTGAAATTGGCGGCGACACTATTTTACTTGGCGAACTTGGAATTGAAGTAGATACTTATTATCCACCAGCATTACATATCGACAAGCATACTAAAGTGCCTGCATTTAAATCAAGCGATACTTATTCTCGTCCAACAGGTTCTGTTTGGATTAAAACAACTGAGCCAGGAAACGGTGCACGTTGGAGAATTAAATCTTTCAATGATGCTACTAAATTATGGGACGCAGTAGAAGCTCCAATTTTTGCTTCACATTCTGAAGCACTTTATAGTTTAGATAGAACTGGCGGTGGCGAAGGTCTTGCAGCCGGCGACATTTATGTACAATCAAACGTAGCGGCTGATACACAGCCATTAGCAACATTTAAAGTATTTAGACGTAACGGTGTTGCACCAACTACAGTAACAGGATCGGCTATTGGATCTTCAGGAATTATTGCAGATACTTACACTATTGGTATTCAAGCAACAGCACCAGGAGAAGCAGATCTAAGTACTATTGTTTCAATTGAGTTTACAACTACAGGCGCATCAACTGATGCTGAAGTTGTTGCATCAGCAATATCAAACGCAAATGTTACGCATGTAAGTGCAGAAGTAGTTACAGGAAACAAAATTGTTATTACTCACGCTAAAGGCGGCGATGTAAAACTTGTTGATGATTCTGATAATGCAGTATTAAGTAGAATGGGCTTTGCACATTTTGAAAGTGTTACTTCAGGAACACCAAACTTATACTACGAACAAGGAACAGACGGTAATACTAATCCATTACAATTAAAAGCATCTCTTTGGAAGGCAACAGCTAATTCTTCAGGAACAGAAGTTGCATTTTACACAGCGTCAGATGATGAAGTTACTTCATTAACTGAAGACGGTGCTTTATGGTATAATTCAATTGTAGACGAAGTAGATATTATGATTCATAATGGTGATACTTGGGTTGGATATCAAAACTTTAGTGCAGATTATGCCGATTGTGACCCTGCAGGTCCAATTGTAAGTGCAAGTACTCCACTGCTACAAAGCGACGGAACAGCACTTGTAACTGGCGATTTATGGATTGATACATCAGATATTGAAAATTATCCACAAATTTACAAGTACAATGCAGAGTTGTTAAACACACCGATTGCTAATCGTTGGACATTGCTTGATAAAGCAGACCAAACATCAGAAGATGGTGTACTATTTGCAGATGCTCGTTATAACACAGCAGGTGCAAACAGCGACGAAGACGGTTCTATTGTAGATCTACTAACAAGTGACTACTTAGATCCAGATGCTCCAGATCCAGCACTATATCCAAAAGGTATGTTGCTATGGAATCTAAGACGTTCTGGCTTTAATGTTAAGAAATTTGTACGTAACTACATTGATGTAAACGGCGATAACGGTCGTCAGGGCGATGAAGCAATGGCTGATTATTATCCACATCGTTGGGTAACTGAGTCAGGCAACCAAGGCGATGGTTCAGGTAGCTTTGGTCGTAAAGCACAGCGTAAAGTAATTGTACAATCTTTACAAGCAATGCTAAACAGCAACGACGATATTAGAGATGATGAGTCAAGAATCTTTAACTTGATGGCAACTCCAGGGTATCCAGAGCTAATTGGCGAAATGATTACTCTAAACTATGACAGAGGCTTAACAGCATTTGTTATTGGTGATACGCCAGCAAGATTAGAACCAAATGCTACAGCACTTAATAACTGGGCAACTAACCAAGCATTAGCACCAGAAGATAACGACGATGGCTTAGTAAGCAGAGATGAATACTTTGGTATCTTTTATCCATGGGGCTTCACAAGTGACAATGCAGGAAACAACGTTGTTGTTCCACCAAGTCATATGATGCTACGCACAGTTGCACTAAGTGACCAAGTTAGCTTCCCATGGTTTGCACCAGCAGGTACAAGACGTGGTGGTATTACTAACGCTACTGCAACAGGTTTTGTTGATGCAGAAGGCGAATTTGTAACTGTTGCACTAAATGAAGGACAACGTGATACATTATATGCACAAAATGTTAACCCAATTACATTTATTAGTGGTGCAGGACTTGTTAACTTTGGACAGAAGACTCGTGCAAGAGGTTCAAGCGCATTAGATAGAATTAACGTAGCACGTTTAGTAATTTACTTACGTTCGCAGTTAAATCAACTTGCTAAGCCTTACATCTTTGAACCAAATGATAAGATTACACGCGATGAGATCAAACAAGCGGCAGAGAGCTTAATGCTTGAGCTTGTGGGTCAAAGAGCACTTTATGACTTCTTAGTAGTATGTGATGAATCAAACAATACTCCAAGCAGAATTGATAGAAATGAACTATACTTAGACATTGCTATTGAGCCTGTTAAAGCAGTTGAATTTATTTACATTCCACTAAGACTTAAAAACACTGGAGAAATTAGCGGGCTATAACGCATAACTTAGAGCCCCTGAAATAATGGGGCTTTAAATTTGCTAAATACTTGCAACAGGAGAACAAAGAATGGCAATTTCAACACTATCAAAAATTACAGTTCCTTTAGCAACTGGTGACAGCGCAAGCGCACAAGGCTTGTTAATGCCTAAGCTACAGTATCGCTTCCGTGTTACTTTAGAGAACTTTGGTGTATCAACACCAACAACAGAATTAACAAAACAAGTTGTTGACGTAACTCGTCCAACAGTAAGTTTTGAAGAGATTCCAATTGAAGTTTATAACTCACGTGCATACTTAGCAGGTAAGCATACTTGGGAAGCAATTACGCTTAACTTACGTGAAGATGTAAACAACAATGTACAAAAATTAGTCGGCGAGCAATTACAGAAGCAATTCGACTTCTACGAGCAGTCAAGTGCGGCATCTGGACAAGATTACAAATTTACAACACGTATTGAAATCTTAGACGGTGGTAACGGTGCTAATACACCTAATGTACTTGAAACTTTTGAATTATATGGTTGCTTTGTACAAAATGCAACTTACAATCAGTTAGCATATAGCTCAAATGAGCCTGTACAAGTAGGCCTAACTATACGCTACGATAATGCTATCCAAACTCCAGAAGGTACTGGTATTGGTACAGCAGTCGGACGTACAGTAAATACTTTAGTTACTGGCGGCGGCGTTTAATACAACTCCTTAGCCATTCAATATTAAAGGGAGCCGTTGAGCTCCCTTTTTTATTATATACGCACTTAATTTCCAAAGATAAATATTAGTATGAGCAAGTTCAACGGATTTTTAGATAATATTGCCAATGGTGTGTTAAACCCTAAAGGTAACTTAGCCGACTGGCAACACGCAAGTCGTTTATATGTTACTGATACTCAAAAACACGCACCAAAATTAAGTTTTACATATCATGTAAGATTTGTTTTAACAGAGCAAGGCAAAAAAATAATTAAAGAAGTTGACCAATATATTCATGAAATTGGTATGCTTGTAAAACAAGCCGATCTTCCAAAATTTACAGCAAATGTAGAAACAAAAAACAAATACAATCGTAAGAAAAATGTACAAACATCATTAAGTTATTCTCCGGTTAGTATTACCTTCCACGATGATAACTATGGTGCTACTACAGCACTTATGGAAGCATATTTTAAATATTATTATGCAGATGGCCAACAAAATTTAAATAACGGATCTTACGGAAATAGATCAACTGGTGACACGCTATACGACGGTCAAGGAAATAATGATTTTAGATTTGGTATGAACAATAATATACCAGCTATTCCATTTTTTGATTATATTGAAATATCGCAAATGTCACGTAAAAATTATACAAAGTATACATTAGTTAATCCTATTGTAACTGATTGGCAACATGACAGTGTAGATAATACTTCCAGTAATCCTATGGAAAATAGGATGACAATTCAGTACGATACTGTATTTTACGATAGAGGACACGTTGAAGCTGGAGAAAACGGAGATCCTACAGGATTTGGAAGAACAGACCACTATGACGTAACACCAAGCCCAATATCTCCGTTAGGTGGCGGCCAATTAGGTATTGATGGTGCATTTGGAGTAGGTCTTGACTTATACGAATATATTACACAAGGTAAAAATTTTAGTAATCCTTTTGAAGCAGGAATAGCGGCTGTTAATGCTTTTAACAGCGTTAGAGATAATGGATTTGAAGGTTTAAAAGCAGGCGGATTAAGTATACTAACTGATGCTATCGGTAGTGCCGCAGGTATTGATGTAAGTGGTGTTTCTCAAACATTCTTTCCAAAATCTAACGGCAACGGGGGTTCTGGAAAAGATTTATTAATAGCAACTACTGCTATTGCTGGATTATCAGCAGTAAGTAGTATTAGTCAAACAAGTACATCAACTGGAGATATTAATCCTACTAACATTGATGATGCACGTTTTAATAAATTTTCAAAACAATGGCTTGCTGATGGTAACTCTGGAGGCATAAACGCGGCAAGAGCTGATTTTAATGCTTTACCAACATCTGAAAAAGAAAAATTTGATTAAGGATTAAAAATGTCAAGTTTACCAAAACAAAAAACAAAAAAATATACTGATCAAGAAATAACAACTTTCTTTGACGAATTTTATTCTAAAGAATTAAGTTTTCCAACTAACCAAGTAGATGCAGTAATTGGGTTTTTTGAAAATAGAAATTTTGATAAAACTGCGGCTATTGCTGTTTCAACAGTATTATTAAAACAAGCAAAAATTGACAACGTTAATGTTTTTAAATTATTAGACACACTTAAAGGATTAGAAGCAGTTCAACTAAGTGCAGTAGTTACAGAAGTATTAAATTATTCACGAGCACGTACAAGTACTTTAGGTTTTAAAAGAACAGAATCGTCTAATAAAACTGAAAAAAGAAATATTGTAGCGTGATATGTCAAGATTTGCTCAAGGAAAATTCACACCTAAATTTCCCGAAAAATATATAGGTACAAAATCACCAACATATAGATCCAGCTGGGAATTTTATTTTATGAAATTTTGCGATGAGCACCCAAGTGTTGCAAAATGGGCATCTGAATCAATACGTATTCCTTATAAAAATCCGTTAACTGGTAAACATACTATATATGTACCAGACTTTTTTATTGCATACGCTGATAAGAAAGGAAAATCTCGTGCTGAATTAGTAGAAGTAAAACCAGCAAATCAAACATATAAAGAACAAGTAGGACGTTCGCGAGTTAATCAAGCAAGCTATATAGTTAATCAAGCCAAATGGGAGGCGGCATATGCTTTTTGTAAACAGAAAGGTATGACGTTTCGTGTTATAACAGAGAATGATATTTTTCATCAAGGTGGCAAAAGACGCTAAATAATAATAGCATATAATGGTATAATGTAATGACTAAAAAATTAGAAGAACTTCTAAATTTGCCTGATTCGAAAGAAATTGTAGATGAAGCAAAATCTGAAGAAAAACAAAATAAAAGAGAAACTGCTATAGTTGAACAAGGAGAAACTTTTGATGCATTGCAAGAAATGGATAAAATTGCAAGTGCATTACCAAAAGTAAAGGGTCTTGGAGATAAGGCAGATTCTGAATTAGAAGATATTTCTAATAGAGCTTTATCAGCATACGAAGATTTAATGGATTTAGGTATGAATGTAGAAGCACGTTACAGCGGTAGAGTATTTGAAGTTGCTGGAGGTATGTTAAAAACTGCGTTAGATTCTAAAGTTGCTAAAATGGATAAAAAATTAAAAATGATCGAATTACAACTTAAGAAAGAAAAGTTAGATAGAGATAGCAGTAGTGACGGCGATATCGTAAACGGCGAAGGTTACGTAGTTACAGACCGTAATAGTTTAATAGAAAAACTAAAGAATATGGATAAATAATACAAAGCAGGAATAAAGTTATGAAAAGTTTTTCAGAATATTTAACAGAGTCTAAAAAGACATATGATTTTAAAATTGGCGTTGCAGGTGATTATGCAACAGATTGCAAAGCAGGATTAGAAAATGCTTTAGGAAAGTTTGGTATTGTAAAAATAACAGACGGCAAAAGAGTACCAATTTCAAAACGTCCTTTAGATTTTCCACAATTAGAAAATATAGATGTTACTTATTTTGAAGCAGAAGTAACATACCCAACAACGGTTCAAGTTTTACAAGAATATTTAGGCAAATGTTGCGATATTCCACAAAGCAATATTATTGTACGTAATCCACTTGCACCACAAGAAGAATACCAAGAAGAATCAGATAATAAAGCATATGAGCCATTGCTTCCTAATGAAGATATGGGCGGCGAATCAGCACAAAACGATGTTGCAGGCAATAGAGTGATGGACTTACTAAAAGAGTTAGAAACTGCTCGCAAAGAAAACTTGCATAGTGGTGCAGAAGGCGCACCTGTGGGAGAATCAAGCGACATTGATGATTCGGAAAACACTAAATCGGTCGTAGGAGGCTAATATAATGGATATGAAAAAAATCTTAGAAAACATGGACTCGGCAGCTAAAGGAGAAAAACCGTCAGCTGGCGCAAAAGACGTAAACGATATGAAAACTATTTTAGAGTCTATTCAGCAAGTTGAAGAATGCGGAATGGATGAAGGCTGCGGCAGCGACATGAGCATGCCAACTGCTCCAGAAGATAAAGTATCAATGAACGTTAATTTAAGTGCTCGAGGCGATGCAGTTGAAGATTTAATTAAGCTAATGGGCGGCGCAATGTCTCCTCAAGAAGCGCCAGTACATATGCCTGCTCCTACAGCATTACCTGCACCTGATACACATGACGACGAAATGGGCGACATGAAAAAATTAATGAAAATTTCAACAGATGGTCCAGAAATGCCAGCAATGGAAGATGAAGACGATGTTGAAGAAGAATGGGACAATAGCCCAGAAGAAGAATATTCAAATGTTAAAACTATGACTAAAGATTTGTCAGGCGGTTTAAATAGAGAAAAGAAAGCATATAAGGCTACACAAGATGGCGACAATCCAATGGCACTTGAAAATTCAATCAAAGAAGAACTTTGGAAGGCACTAAGTGAAAAACTTACTACAGAAGGTCGTGGACGTGGCAAGAAGGCAAAAGAAGATATTGAAACAACTGAAGGTCGCGGACGTGGACGTGGCAAGAAGAAATAGTAATTAAATATAACATATATTCAAATAGGGCCTACGGGCCCTATTTTTTTCTGTAAATAGTTTCATGATCGACTGGACCAAATACTTTGAACATATTAAACCTGTATGTCCTTGGAGCGGAGCCGCTTGGAAAAAGGGTGAAATAAAAGTAAAATATTGGGACGGTAAAACAGAAGAATTAGGCAACAATCAAGCCATTATATACATATGCGAAGGGTATAATCGCAGACGTCTTAAAAAACTTTGTAAAAAGTTAGATGTAAGTTTAGAATATGAATGGCTATGGAGTGAACCTACGCACGGAGATTATGCAAGTCCAGTTCCTATACTAATACAACAAGACAGACGTAAGTTATTTGATTTACGCTTCGATACCGGCTATTACAATGATATAATTAGTTAAATACAGTATGAGCAAAAGTTTAGACGGTGTATTAACCAAAAAAGCAAATCAAAAAGAACAATATACAAATGCACAGATAGAAGATATTGCTAAGTGCATGGATCCTAACGACGGCTATTTACATTTTGCAAGACACTTTGCATTTATTCAACATCCTGTGCAAGGTAAACTTTTATTCGATCCCTATGAATATCAATTGCGTTTAATGCATTCATATCACAGTTATAGATTTAACATTAATATGATGCCGAGACAAACAGGTAAGACTACTTGTGCGGCTATCTATCTTGCTTGGTATGCTATGTTCCATCCAGACCAAACTATTCTTATTGCGGCACACAAATATACTGGTGCGCAAGAGATTATGGCACGTATACGCTATGTATATGAAACGTGTCCAGATCATATTAGGGCAGGTGTTACAAGTTACAACAAAGGTAGTATTGAATTTGAAAACGGAAGTCGTATTGTAAGTCAAACAACAACAGGCAACACAGGACGTGGTATGTCTATCTCGCTACTATACTGTGACGAGTTTGCGTTTGTGCAACCTAATATTGCGGAAGAGTTTTGGACTTCAATTTCGCCTACACTGGCAACAGGTGGTCGTGCTATTATTACAAGCACACCTAATAGTGATGAAGATACATTTGCTACTATTTGGAAACAAGCAGAACAAAAGTTTGATGAACACGGCAATGAAAGTGAAGTAGGCGTCAACGGGTTTCATTCATTTAGAGCAAGTTGGGAAGAACATCCTGACAGAGACGAGGAATGGAAAGTAGCTGAAATTGGTCGTATTGGTGAAGAAAAGTTTAGACGTGAATATGGCTGTGAATTCTTAGTATTTGACGAAACATTAATTAGTAGTTTAAAACTTGCTGTAATGGAAGGCATTTCTCCTATATTAAATATGGGACAAACACGTTGGTATAAAAAGCCTACAAGTCAATATACATATTGTGTAGCCCTTGACCCAAGCATGGGCACAGGAGGCGATTATGCCGCAATACAAGTTATAGAACTTCCTACATATGAACAAGTAGCAGAATGGCAACACAATACAACTGCTATACCAGGACAAATACGTGTATTAGCTGATATCTGCAAATATATAGAACAAGAAACAAATAACCCGCAAGGAATTTATTGGAGCGTAGAGAACAATGGATTAGGCGAGGCTGCCCTTATCGTTATAAACGATTTCGGAGAAGAGAACATTCCGGGTTTGTTCGTCAGTGAGCCTATCCGCAAGGGACACGTTCGTAAGTTCCGCAAAGGATTTAATACTACACATAGTACAAAAGTTACTGCATGTAGTAGATTGAAAACTATGATTGAAAACGATAGAATGACAATACATAGTAAACCTTTAATTTCGGAACTGAAAGGCTTTGTTGCTACTAATACAAGTTATCAAGCAAAAGTTGGTATGACAGATGATCTTGTAAGTGCAACATTATTAGCCTTAAGAATGATAACTGTTCTTAAAGATTGGGATCCACGAGTGTATGATACGTTTAATCAAGCCGAAGTAGACGACGATTACGATCCGCCAATGCCTATCTTTATTAGTAGTAACTATTGATAAATAATAATATGAAGAGTCTTGATAACATAGCAGAAGATCTGTTTAATAAAATTCGTGGACGTTTTCCAAGCGTTACTATTGGTGATGCCGAAGGTAAGGTAACTAACGATCCATTAACTGCTCGCTTTTTTGATTTTGATTATAAAGAAGGCGATCGAAATGTAGGCAAAGTAAGTTTGTCAGTAAGCGAAGATAAGCTATCTGTTATGTATAGCAATAGTTTTGTCGAAGACGAAGACGATATTACCAGACAAAAATGGTACGATTTTTTAAAAGAACTACGTGTATTTGCCAAGAAAAGACTATTGCAATTTGATACAAGAGATATTACAAAATCAAATTTAGACAAAAGAGATTATAAATTCTTAGCACAGCAACAGGGCGGAGACGAAATAATGAGCGAATCAAAAATGTATGGAACAAGTAGACACAGTTATCAAGATATAGGAAATGCACGAATTAGTATTAAACATACTGAAAGTGTTAATCAAGAACTAACAAGAGGACGCACACAAAAAATTGGTGCAATTTATGTTGAAAGTGCAGAAGGTGAAAGATTCAAATATCCATACAAGCACCTAAATGGCGCTCGTGCAATGGCACGTCACGTTGCAGAAGGCGGAAAGCCATATGATGACTTTGGTAAACATATTACTGGTCTAAGTGAAGAACTTGCTAATTTAAAAAAGTTTAAGACATACATGAGTCGTTCAGCAGTAATGGCCGAAGGTTTATCAGGTTATTTAGATGCTGTTGTTGAAAGACTTGGAACAATCAAAAAAACAGTTTCGTCGTTGCAAAAAGAATCTTATTATAAAGAAGCTATTGACGGATTTGAAGCATCAGTTATTGAAGAAGTTCCAAATGATGTTGCAGAAAATTGGATTGACGAATTAACAGTTAGACAATTTAATGAAGAATTAAAAGATGTATTTCCGTATGTATATAGATTAGTAAGCGAAGTGTCTAAAGCTAAAGAATTAGGACCAGACGAAATTGACGAAGGTCCAATTGATTGGATGAAAGACAAGTTTAATAACTATAGAGATAGAAAAAATAAAGAATTTGAACAAGAACAAAAAGATTTAGAACTTTTAAAAACAGTTATTTCATCTGCTGGATATGACGATGCAACAATTCGTAAAGTTGAGCAGGGCTGTTTAAATGATCCAAGAGTTTGTTTATATAATATGATTAGAAAAAATGATATTAATCCAGGAGATATGGACATGGAAGTTGTTCGTATTGGTAAAGAACTTAACTCAGGATTTACTACTTTTTCTGGAACAGTTGATGAAGCACATCCTAACAGCAAAGAATATGATAAATGTTGGGACGGTTACGAAAAAGTACCAGGTAAAAAACGTGGCGAAAAAGGCAGTTGTGTAAAAGCAGAAGATATTGAAAATGCAGTTGAAGAACTAATGGGACAATTTGCCGAAGGTGTTGAGATGTGTCCGGAAGAGTGCTGTGGTAAACCAGTAACAGAATGTTCATGCGGACCAGATTGCCCTCATTGCGATTGTTATGAAAAGAACAAAAAGAACGAAAGTAAAACAGAAGGCAACAAATTTTCTATGGCGCTAAAAAAGGCCAAAGATGACGACGAAGATGAAATGGAAGTAGGCGGCAAAAAAATTCCTGTAACTGAATTTATTTTATCGCTATTTGACAGAGAAACAGGACAGTTTCCAAAAGGCGAAACAGCAGTACTAACAGCAGTAGAAAAAGACTACGGCGAACAGTACATTAATCCTGCAAAACAGTTTATTGAAGCAATTAATGCTAAGTTTGAAGAATTTAACGGATATAAAGATCCCGAAACTAATGAAGGATTTGATCCAGAACACTTTGACGGCGAGTTTGATTATGAAGCAGTAGGCGACGATGGCGAATCAACTGACTGTACTGTTTCTTATACAGCAACAATAATTGATGGTAAACCAGTTGTACATCCAAAGTCAATTAGTTTAAATTGTCCTATGGACGGCAATAGCAAATTAGGCTATGATGCTGACATGGATCTTGAAATGCAAGACATGGACGAAATCATGCAAATGGCTCAAGAAGATGCAGACGAGCAATGGGCAGAACGTGACGACAAATATGCTCAAGGCGCTTTTGAAACAATTTCAAGAATCAAAAATTTAGCAGGTCTATAAACTAAATATTTTTGAAGAATAACTTCTAAGGAAATATTTCGTGGCGACATCTCTTATAGATTTAGATTATATAACATTTGACATTCCTAATAAAGACGAGATTAATAATGAAATCTTGTCAAGAATAATTCCTATGTCACTTAATCCAAAAACCGGAGACGAAAGAACAAATAGAGGAGGCTGGCAAAGTCCTGCATCTGACTATGACAAAAGAGATGACAATCCAGCATATGACATGAATAGGGTCGTTGATCCAATTATTCAAAGAGTTTATTCTGAATACGACAAACTTGTTTCTAATATGACGTTTCGTAAACATATTAATACTAACTATAATTTATATTATTGGTTTAATGTTAATTATGAAGGAGATTATAACGTAGATCATTGTCATGCACCAATACACCCTGATTCTCCACCAGTATTACTCAGCGGATGTTATTATATTCATGTACCAGAAGAAAGTGGTAAGTTTGTATTTAGAGGTATTAAAGAGCATCTTAAACCTTACTTTGAAAACAGAGTAGACGATGCAATGTTACCAAAGAGCGGAGAATGTATGTTATTTTGTCCATCAAAAACGCATTATGTAGAAACAAGTGCATCGAAAGATTTGCGTATATCTATGGCATTTGATTTAATACTTGGATAAAATGGATAAATACATTTGGACATGTAGTCCATTGATTTTTTGCAAGTTTTTTTAAGAAAAGACTTGACATAGCACGTAGTAGAGTGTATATTATACACTGTGCTACAAAAAAGGCACAAAGCACATAGGCATAAAATTATAGGAGGCACAACTATGGCATCATTAGCAGAAATCCGAGCAAAGCTCAAAGAACAAGAAGCAGGCGCTTCAAACAACCGTCAGTCAGGCGGTGATAACAGCATTTACCCATTTTGGAATATGAAAGAAGGCGAGAGTTCAACTCTACGTTTCCTTCCTGATGGCAATGCTGATAACACTTTCTTTTGGCAAGAGCGTTTGGTAATTAAACTACCATTTGCAGGCGTCAAAGGTCAAACTGATTCACGTCCAGTACAGGTACAAATTCCATGTATGGAAATGTACGGCGAGACATGTAATATTCTTAATGAAGTACGTGGCTGGTTTAAAGATCCAAGTCTTGAAGATATGGGTCGTAAGTATTGGAAGAAGCGTTCATATATCTTCCAAGGTTTTGTAACGGACAATCCACTAAGTGACGATGAGACTCCGGAAAATCCAATCCGTAGATTTATCATTGGTCCACAAATCTTCAATATCATTAAACAGGCTCTTATGGATCCTGATATGGAAGAATTGCCAACAGATTACACAGCAGGTGTAGACTTCCGTCTTAACAAAACTACTAAAGGCGGTTATGCAGACTATTCAACATCTAATTGGGCACGTAGAGAGCGTCCATTATCAGATGCAGAAATGGAAGCAGTTAATACACACGGCTTGTTTAATCTAAGTGACTTCCTACCTAAAAAGCCAGGTGAAGTAGAACTTAAGGTCATGCAAGAAATGTTTGAAGCGTCAGTAGACGGTGAAGCATTTGATATGGATCGTTGGGGTAACTACTTCCGTCCAGCAGGTATGGCACAGCGTACAGGTGATCCAGTAGCACCGGCAGCATCAACTCCTGCACCTACTCCAACACCAGCGCCAGAGGCGGCACCTGCTCCAGTAGCAGAGGCGGCACCAGAAGCAACACCAGCACCAGCGGCTGAAGCGGCTCCTGCAGAAGGTGGCAATGCTCAAGACATTCTTGCAATGATTAGAGCACGTCAAGGACAGTAATAACATTATGGGGGAGCAATCCCCCATTGCTTTTTAGATAGGAGATACATATGGCATCAAAAGCATTTGATCCGACTAAGTTTAGGAATTCACTTACAAAGTCTATTGCAGGTATGAGTGCAGGCTTTAACGATCCTACTGATTGGGTTAGCACAGGTAACTATGCACTCAATTATCTTATCTCAGGTGATTGGAACAAAGGTGTTCCAATGGGTAAGGTTACAGTATTTGCAGGCGAATCTGGTGCAGGTAAAAGTTATATCTGTGCAGGTAATATTGTAAAATACGCACAAGAACAAGGCATCTTTGTTGTTCTTATTGATTCAGAAAACGCACTTGATGAAGCGTGGCTACATGCACTTGATGTAGATACGTCAGAAGAAAAATTACTTAAACTTAACATGTCAATGATTGATGACGTTGCTAAGACTATTTCAACATTTATGGCAGACTACAAAGCAATGCCAGAAGAAGATCGTCCTAAGGTAATGTTTGTAATTGACAGTTTAGGTATGTTGCTAACGCCTACAGACGTAGACCAATTTAATAAAGGTGATATGAAAGGTGATATGGGTCGTAAGCCTAAGGCACTGACTTCACTTGTTCGTAACACAGTTAACATGATTGGCTCTCACAACGTAGGACTTGTATGTACTAATCACACTTACGCATCGCAAGATATGTTTGATCCAGATGATAAAATTTCAGGCGGTCAAGGATTTATCTATGCATCATCTATTGTAGTTGCAATGAAGAAGTTGAAACTAAAAGAAGATGAAGATGGCAATAAGGTTAGTGAAGTACGTGGTATTCGTGCAGGTTGTAAAGTAATGAAAACACGTTATGCTAAACCGTTTGAAGGTGTACAAGTTAAGATTCCATACGAAACAGGTATGAATCCATATAGCGGCTTGCTTGAATTGTTTGAAGCAAAAGGCGTTATTGTTAAGCAAGGCAACAGACTTGCTTATACTACACTTGACGGTGAAGAAATCCTTGAATACCGTAAAAACTGGAAAGGTGAACTACTTGATAAGGTTATGTCAGATTATCTTGAAAAAGAGAAGTCTGTGGTAAATACCTCTGACGAGGACGACAATGTTGAACAAGTTGACGTTGACGATTTACAACCTATCGAGGAATAATATTTATGGATGATACTCAAATTGTTGATACCTGGACAATGTTTAAAGAATATCTTGATAAGAAACATATTGAGATGGCCGCAGAACGTTTTGTAGATCTATTAGCAGACTTTGGCACAGAAGATCATGTTCTTAAAGAATGTTTAGGAAGTGACTATGCTTTAGATAATGCTATTAACTACTACTTAGATATCGATGAAGATGATGCTTTAGAAGAAGAATTAGATTGGGATTAATATATGGGTTGGTATAGCGAGATTTCTCGTGATGTAGGTAAAATTCCTGACGCTGTAGCACACTACGAGCATGAACTCGCAGAGGCAAAAAAGGAAGTTAAACTTACAGGTAATGTAGAGAAAGCCGCCGCGGCAATGCCCGGCATAGTAGAACATCGGTTTAATCAATTACAAGAGATTGAAGCTATACTAAACTATCTCAATATCGAGCTACGTAGATTACGTAGTTCTTACTTCAAAAAATATCTCGAAAACTATCAACGAGCTCTGTCAAGCCGTGACGTTGAAAAATACGTTGACGGCGAGGCAGACGTTGTTGACTATGAAAAGATTATCAACGAATTTGCTCTAATGCGCAACAAATGGTTAGGTGTACTTAAAGCACTTGATCAAAAACAATGGCAAATTACTAATGTTGTTAAGTTACGTGTAGCAGGCATGGAAGATGCGTCATTGTAATATATTAATAGGATGCGATCAAAAATATTACGACGAATGGGCAATTAACTTATTACAAAGTATAAATCGACATAATCCCTGGATAAATCTACATTGTCATATTGTAAATCCAACAGTTGAAAATTCTTTAGATAACGTTAGTATAACTACTGAAAAACGAGAATTTTTAAACGATGAGTCAAAAATTTCATATTTGCAAAGTGTTAGATTTTTAGCAGTAGCAGAAAAATTTAAATTAACAGATCAAGTAATTACACTTGATGCAGATACAATTTGTACAAGGCGAATTGGCCGTGTAGCAACAAAGCGATTATTTGAAAAACAACATATACTTAAACATCATAAAGACAATAGATGGTTAGCTGGATTTGTTACATTTAATGATAGCGAGTTTCGACAAGAATTATATAAAGAATTAAATTCTGTTCCAGTTGATAAATGGCGATGGGGCCGTGATCAATTAATTTTAAATAAATTAGCAAACGATTTTAACTATGAGCCATTGCATAAACTTTGGATGGCTGTTGGAAAAAACAGAACGCATAGTGCATTTTTAACTCTTAAAGGAGAACAAAAATACACAGAAAAATATTTAAATGTTTATAGGAAATATTTAGATGCTTAAAGTTTATTGGTCAAATAGTCGTCCAAACTTTGGTGATATACTAACGCCATATATTTTAGATCATTTTAACATAAAACACGAAATGGTGTCAACTGTTGAACATGCAAATGCAATGTCTATAGGTTCTATTATACATAGGGCAACAGAGAATATGATAGTTCTCGGAAGTGGTGCGATGCACAGTAAGCACCTTCTTAATTCTAATGCAGATTATAGATTTGTTAGAGGACCATTAACACGACAACGAATAATAGAGTCTGGCGGATCGTGTCCAAAAATATATGGCGACCCTGCATTACTACTTCCGTTGTTTTGTAACGAAAGTAAAAAAGAATATGACGTTGGCATTGTTCCGCATTATGTTGATTATGACGAAATAAAGAAAAAATATCCTCAATATAAAATTATAAATTTAACTAATCCTAATCCTTTAGAAGTTGCAAAAGAAATTACAAAATGTAGAAGTATTATATCAACTTCTTTACATGGTATAATAGCCGCACATGCATATGGAATCCCTGCAAGTTGGTTAATGTATAGTAATAAATTAAAAGGTAATAACATAAAGTTTAGAGATTATTTTGCATCAGTTGGTTTAGATACTCAAGTTGCTAAAAAAATTAGTGATGTAAAATTTACTACAGGCACTCTTCCCAATTTAAATACATTGTTAGAAAAATTTAAGGAATTGCAATGAAAACAAAGGCAAAAGGTTGCAGTACTCCAGCACCAAATCTATTACAATTTAGATTGTTAAAGTATGCTTTAGAAGAACATAATATTAATATTGAAGATTTAAATCCTGATGTAGATCATAGGAATGGCACAATTGATTTAAATGGGTTTAATATTGGATTAAAATATCCTAAATCATACTTAGATAATATTGCAGAATTAGATAAGACACAAATTTATGATTTTTGTTTTGTAGGACATTTTGAATCTTTTGGTCGTGAAGAAAGTTTACGTCCGTTTATGAATAAAAATAGTTACATTAAACATTCAGAAGTAGGCAGACAAAAAAAGAAATATGATTTCGATACACATTACTATCAAATAATGTGTAACTCTCGCTTTGGTTTAGTTCCAAATCACACTGATAAAAAAAGACCTAAAAAATGGCAACATCCTAATGCTTGGAGTTATAGATTTATTGAAACTATTATTAGTGATACAATTCCAGTTTTATTTCGAGAAAGTCCATTAGGCAAAAATGCAATTAGAGGATTTAAAGTGTTATGGAACGACTCTAATTTTAATTTAGATGAAAAACAATATCAAAGATTATTAAAAAGAAATAAAGAATTAGCATTACGAAAGTTCTTTATAACAGACGAAGAAATAGCTCAAATACAAAAATTATTATAAACTACGTACATAAATATCAGTATGAAAACCGTAGTAATTGTAACTGGAGGATTTGATCCTCTGCACCCAGGACACATAGAATACTTTAAAGCCGCTAAACAGTTAGGCGACGAACTTCATGTAGGACTAAACTCAGACGAATGGTTAACTCGTAAAAAAGGTAGACCGTTTATGAAGTTTAAAGATCGTGCATCTATTATTGAAGAATTGTCTGTTGTAGACAAAGTTATTAGTTTTGATGATAGTGACGACAGTGCTTGTGGTGCTATATATAAGACAATGGCAACACATGGTGATATTAAAATAATTTTTGCAAATGGCGGCGACAGAACAAATACAACTACACCAGAATATAAAACTTACGGCGACACGCCCAAAGTTGAATTTGCATTTGGTGTAGGCGGCGAAAATAAAGCAAATTCAAGTAGTTGGATACTTGACGAATGGAAAACACAAAAAACAGAGCGTGATTGGGGATACTGGCGTGTATTAGATTATAAGCCTGAAAAAGGATATAAAGTTAAAGAACTTGTAATTTATCCCGGTAAAAGTCTAAGTGATCAGCGTCATTTCAAACGTTCGGAACAATGGAACATTCTTGAAGGTGTTGTAAAGATAGATACCGAATACAACAATCTACTTAATACTGTTCAATTAGACTCGCATAATAAACCTTATCATATTGATAAAGAAGTTTGGCATAAAGCAAGTAATCCAGGAACAGAAAATGCACATATCCTTGAAGTGCAACGAGGTATAGAATGCGTGGAGGAAGATATTGAACGAAGATAAATTAAAAATTTTTGTAGGCTGGGATAGTAGAGAAGATATTGCTTACCAAGCGTGTAAACAAAGCCTTAATGATACTGCATCAGTAGACATTGAAGTAATTCCGCTAAAACAAAGATTATTGAAAAGGGACGGGTTGTACTGGCGTAAATCAGATAAATTAGCATCAACTGAATTTACATTTACTCGATTTCTTGTACCTGAACTTGCTAACTTTAAAGGTTGGGCATTGTTTATTGACTGCGATTTTATTGCAGTAGAAGATGTAAAAAAGTTGTTTGACTTAAGAGACGAAAAGTATGCTGTAATGTGTGCTCAGCACGATTATACCCCTAAAGAAGGTATTAAAATGGACGGCAAGCAACAACTAAACTATCCACGTAAAAACTGGTCAAGTATGATGCTGTTTAACTGTGGACACCCAAGTAATAAACAATTAAACAAAGAATTAGTTAATGATCCTAATATTGATGGAAAATATTTACATAGATTTAGTTGGCTTAATGATGCTGAAATAGGAGAGTTAAGCCACGAATGGAACTGGCTTGTTGGCTGGTATAACGAGCCTAAAGACGGTAAACCTAAATTTATTCACTATACAGAAGGCGGCCCTTGGTTTGAGCAATATAAAGATTGCGAATATAATTTAGAATATTATAGAGCAGAAAGATCTTATTTGCTAAAAAGTATAGTAGGAGCAGAACAAAAAGTAATTAATGCAAAACATAAAGGATCAGATTACAATAGTTTAAGTTTACCTAAAGAAACAAAAGAAGCAATACATACATTAATTACTGCTCCACTTGATCCTACCGGACAGTATTACGGTAAAACACAGGAAAAAGCAATGAAAGTATTACAAAATAAATTTATGAAAGGTACTGTTCACAAAGCGGCAGCAATTGATCCTGAAGAGGGAATATCTAATCATAAAGACGGACTACAATATGACGAATATCTTCAATCATTTGTTATTGGTTGTAATGGTCGTTTAAGTGACTGGCGATCAGAAGAAAACACTTCGATACCTTTAATTATTAGAGGCCTTGGCGGCGGCAGTCGTAAAGCAATTAAGCACTGCTGGGAAACTGGAAGAGAGTTCTATGCTATCGATACAGGATATTTTGGCAACGAAGGAAGCAAAGCAAAAATTTGGCATCGTGTGACTAAAAACGACTTACAAAATAAACAAAAACTAATTGAACGTCCCGGAGATAGATTATTAAACTGGAAATATAAAAAGTTTAAAAATGACGGTAGAAAAATTTTACTTGTACCTCCAAGTGAAAAAGTTATGATGTTATTTGGTCAAGCATCACCTGAAGAATGGGTTAAGAATGTAAGTGCAGAACTTAAAGAATATACTGATCGTCCTATTGAAATTAGGTTAAAGCCTGACAGAAGACATAGAATTACTAATCAATCATTAGAAGCCGCAATGGCACAAGATGTACATTGTGTAATAACTTATAATAGTATTGCCGCACTCGAAGCACTTAATTTTGGTAAGCCTGCTATTGCTCTTGGTCCTAATTGTGCAACAGCCGTGTGTAACACATCTCTTTCTGACATAGAAAATTTACACAGACCAGACAAAGATGAAATGTATGCACTAATGACCCATCTAAGTTATGCTCAATTTAATCGACAAGAGATGATGAGTGGTTATGCTTGGGAGATAGTAAGTGAAAGTAGTTAGTTACTATGATGTAGTACCTCTCAAAAATAAAAGTCAAGAAAAGTTCGACATACTTACAAAATTTGTTAAAGGTGTAAATGCTGTAGGCGATCAAGGGATACTACATAGAGGCAACTCTCTTGTTGAAGCTGATGTAGGAGTAATACAAGGCTGGCAACACGAACGTGGGAAAAATGCACCTCATTTAAGATTAAGGCAAGGCGTAATAGATAGAACACACAATACACATGTATGTTGTGCCGATGCCAATTTATTTTTATATGCCAATAAAAGTAATTCTCCCCATCATTACTTACGTTATAGTTTTGACGGAGTATTTCGAAATACCGGACAATATTTTGACGATAATCCTGATCCAAAAAGGTGGCAACAAATTAGTAAAGACACTGGAATTAAAATAGAAGATAACAAAACAGGCGGATCACACATATTAATATGTGCTCAGAGAGATAAAGGCTGGAGTATGGGGAAAGTTAGTCTTGATAAATGGATATTAGATACGTGTGAATCAATTAGAAAGTATACCAGTCGTCCTATAATTATTAGATTACATCCAAAAGATAATGAAACTAATCGTAGGTTTAACGATATTATTCGTTTAGTTCGTAAATTTAAAGGTGTAGGACTTAGTAAAAATAGAGACTCGATAGAAAAAGATTTAGTAAATTGCTGGGCTGTTGTTAACCATAATAGTAGTTCAATTGTAGGTCCTATTATACAAGGCTACAATTCTTTTATTACAGATCCTACTACAAGTCAATGTTCGGAAGTTTCACATCACGGTTTTGAAATGATCGAATCGCCGCAACAATTTGATAGACAAAAATGGTTAGAACGTGTTAGTATGTGTCACTGGAAGTTTAGTGAATTAGAAGATGGTACTGCTTGGAAACATATGAGACAGTATGTTAATTCTTAACTACTGCCCAGACGTGCTTAGATGTTTTAGTTTTAACAATTTCTACATTAATACCTTGACTGGATAACTCTTTTACAAATTTATTAACGCCTGTAATTTTTACATCATCAAACACAATTATCTTACTATCTTTAACTTTTTCATAATCGTGCTTGACAGTTTCGTAACTATGTCCTCCGTCAATATACACAAAATCAAATTTTGTTTTTTGTAACGTATCTGTTGTATAACCTTGAAATAATTTAAATTCAATATTAGGATGAGAAAGTTTTACTTTAGACAGCGTTTCTTTTGCAACTCTCATATTTGCAGGAGCCTTACCATTACGTTCTTTTTTATGTAATTCTAAGTCAGGACTTTCTGCATCAAAAACATCATATCCGTAGTAGGTTAATTTTTTTACTCGCGGAGCAAATAGCTCAATAAATTGTTTAGCAGACCCTCCTTTGTGTGTGCCAATCTCGCCAATAAACTCACACTTAGCATCTCCTATAATGTCTTTCATTACATCAAACAAAAATGGTTTCATTAAGATTTCCAATAGTCCTCAGTTCTATTTACCATTAAATCTTTTTGTAAACTTTTGCCTGTGTCTTTGCGTCCGCCCTTCATATGATCCATAAATTTACCTAATGGTCCGTTAATAAGAGGGTGTCCACCGCCACCTGTTGATGCTTCACGTAGATACATATCTTCTGAATAGTCTAAGTAATGAGTTTGCACCATTTTAAAATTATTAAGTATATGCCCAAATACATAACTGTCATGCCATTCTTCTAATTTAAACATACCAAACTCTGCGTCCTCATACATACGCTCAAACTCTTTCATAAACTCTTGACATACAGTACTGTTTTTATTCATACCATAAAATCCGCACTCTGGCCAAGTTTGTGATCCTTTACCTCTGCCCACATATGTAATCCATTTATCTTGTGGCAGTAATGCAATAAAATCTTCGTAACTCCACGGACTATGGATATAACTATCTGCATCCATCCACACAATCCAATCTTTACCTTTTTCAAACGCATCAAATACAGCATATGTCTTATTAGCAAATCTAATAGCGTCCCACTTGAATTTTTTATGCCAATCTCTTGGACGTTTTGCTTTAATGTTATCTGGGGGGATTCCGTTTGCACGAGGATCATTTTTATATTTTTCTTTAAATGCATTTAGTTTAGGTAACGCTTGTTCAGCACTTAATATTTCTATTCTTCTCGGATCCGGATTAGGAGGTAAAATTCCTTCTGCATATACTACTAATTTAATTCTTGGATCTACTCGTTTTGCAAAACTTTCTAAAAATCTTTTTGCGTATTTTGTATATCCATCTGAATGAAATGTTGTTACCACAGTTATGCTTGGCATTGTTGTCCTCGTGTAAATAAAGCTATATGAAAGTATTTACATATGAAATTTAGTTTATGGACACAATATGGCGCACTTAATTCAACACCCGTTTTTGATGCATTTTCTCGCGGCGCTAAGTCTCTTGGGCATGATGTTGTTTGGAATGATACTGTTTCTGATGTTGATGTTATTTGGAGTGTTTTATTCAATGGTAGAATGGCTCCGAATAAAAATATCTGGGAACGGAACTTGGCACAATCCAAACCGACCGTGGTCTTAGAAGTAGGCGGGATACATAGAAACACAACATGGAAGGTAGGTTTAAATGGAATCAATAGAGATGCTTTTTTTGGCGATGGCGGCAATAATAGCAGTCGGGCTGAACGACTCGGACTCAAACTAAGTCCTTGGCGCAGTAGCGGAGAGCATATCTTAATCTGCGGTCAACACGAAAAGAGTTTACAGTGGAAAGATATGCCTCGCATGAGTACTTGGGTAATGCACACTATTGATGAAATACAAAAACACAGCGACCGACCTATTATATTTAGACCACATCCAAGATGTCCGTTACCAGACATAGAAAAAGAATTTCGAAACGTTAAGAGACAAGAACCTTTTAAAACACCAGGTAGCTACGACGACTTTGATATTGACTATTCTAATATTTGGGCTACTATAAGTTATAGCTCTAATCCGGGTATACATTCTATTATTAATGGTGTACCAGCATTTGTAAGTACAAGTTCATTAGCATATGATGTAGGTAATGACATACAGTTTTTACATGATATAGAAAATCCTTTACAACCTGACAGAACACAATGGCTTAATGACTATGCTTGGACAGAGTTTACTGTGGAAGAAATTTCTTCAGGTTTACCACTTAAATGCTTGACTTCTAAGCTATAATCCTGTATACTGTATAACATGTTTACAGTAGAAGATTATATCGAAATTCTTGCCGGGGTACAACTTGGCGGCAAATTTAACTTAAAGAAATCTGACTATAGTTTAATTTCAAGTTTGGCTCGACAAACTTTTAAAGGTATTGCATATACTGATCGCCAAAAAGAACTTGCAGTTACAAAAATAAAAGATTATCAAGAAGAATTTGCTAAAAATGGCTTTAATATAACAGATGACGACTTTAATAATTTAAGACTTCCTTTACGAGATATAGATAGAAGTAGATGGATTAAAGTAGTTGACAATGTAAGTGGTTTAACAGAATCACCATTAATTGCTGTAAGATTCTCATTCCAAAAAAAACTTATAAGTGCATTAGAAAAATTAACAATTAAAAAAGTACATTACGATAAAATTAAAAAAATTCAATATTTTAAATTTAACGAAAAGAACTTATATACTATTGTTAATGCTTTTAAAAATAAAAACTTTGATATAGATGACGAACTTTTAAATTATTATAATCAAATTGAAAAGTTTACTCAAGAAGATTATGTTCCTGGAGTATATGGTAGTAAATTAAAAAATTTAACGCCAAAAGCACAACAGTACATTGAGAAAGAAATTGGCAAACTAACTAATGATAATATTCTTTTATACAAAGATAGATCATTAAAATATGGTTTAGAAATTAATCATACATTTTCTGATACAAATAGTCTTGTATATAAAATTGCAAATAGACAATTTGTTACAGTAAATGCAAATAGTACAAAATATCCTTTAGATCAATTTATACTAACATTAGAACAATTACAAAGATATCCTATCTTAATTGTATTAACACAGGATACTTGTTATAACGATATTGTTGAAGCACAACAATACTTACGTAATATAATTCCTAACAATGAAGTCTCTGTTACATTTAGATTAGATAACAATGATGAAGGTAAAGAATTTAATCAATACATTAAACAAGCCGGAATTAATAATAAGGTTGACAACAATACCAAAATCGTGTATAATTTAGATAATAAAATACCTAAACCGTTACTGGCTTCTTCATGGAAGCCAAGTACAATTTTAGTATTACAAAATAATATATCTGGAGGAATTCTTGGTGTACGTAAAGTTATTGACTGTTACCCCGAAACTGACTTAGTTGTTTATTATACGGTTGATACTATTACAAAAGGTTATAATAGATATATGAATAGAGATATTGAGAAAATTTAATGGCATCGTGTAAACTAATAATTGAAGATGAAGTAAACATAAAGTTAGAAGGACTTGAAGTAGATGTTAGAAGAAAACTCGCCAATGCTCTTAAGTTTGAAGTGCCTTATGCTCGATACATGCCCCAGTATAAACTTGGACGATGGGACGGTAAGGTTGCTTTTTTTGGTATTGGCGGCACAGGCTACGTTAATCATCTTGATACTATTGTTGCTGTTCTACAAAAGAATAACGTCCAAATAGTTGACATTGATGATAGACGTCATCCTATTAAATTAGATCTAAAACCTATTGACGAACGTTACTGGGCAGATCAAGGTGTACGATGGCCTGAAGGACATCCAGCAGAAGGCGAAGAAATTATTCTGCGTGACTATCAAGTAGACGCAATCAACAAGTATTTAGAAAATCCACAATGCTTACAAGAAATTGCTACTGGTGCAGGTAAAACAATTACCACCGCTACACTTTCGCATCTATGTGAACCATACGGGCGTAGCCTTGTTATTGTTCCTAATAAGTCTTTGGTTACACAAACAGAAGAAGATTATATTAACTGCGGTTTAGATGTAGGTGTGTATTTTGGTGACAGAAAAGAGTTAGGCAAAACTCACACTATCTGCACGTGGCAATCACTAAACATATTAGATAAAAAGTTTAAAGACGGATCTGCTGTATTAAGTTTAGCAGAGTTTTTAGAAGGCGTAAGTGCTGTTATTGTAGACGAAGTACACCAAGCAAAGGCAGAAGTACTTAAAAACTTACTAACACGCAATTTACGTAATGCACCAATTCGCTGGGGCCTAACTGGAACTATTCCAAAAGAAAAGTTTGAGTTTGAATCAATCCACGCTTCATTAGGTCCAGTAATAGGAAGTATCACTGCAAAGGAACTGCAAGACAAAGGTGTACTATCAAACTGTCATGTTAATGTTGTACAGTTGATGGATACACAAGCATTTACTGACTATCAATCAGAGCTAAAATATCTTGTTACTAACAAAGATAGAATTGACTATATAGGCAAATTATTAAACACAGTAAGGCAAGAAGGCAATACACTAATACTTGTTGACAGGATCTCTGCAGGGGAAATGTTACAAGAACGCATACCTGGATCAGTGTTTGTTAAAGGCGATGTAAAACTAAAAGACAGAAAGGACGCTTATGATGAGATTAATGAAGGGACTAATCATGTTGTTATCGCAACCTATGGAGTCGCAGCCGTTGGGATTAATATACCGCGTATCTTTAATCTTGTTCTTATTGAGCCTGGCAAGTCTTTTGTTCGCGTTATTCAAAGCATTGGTCGTGGGGTAAGAAAGGCAAAGGATAAAGATTTTGTACAAATTTGGGACCTTACAAGTACTTGTAAGTTTGCAAAGCGACACCTTACACAACGTAAAAAGTTTTATAAGGAAGCAGAGTATCCATTTACTATAGAAAAGGTAGATTGGAATGTTTAAAAAGAAAGACACTGTAAAAGTTACAGCATATGCTCCTTCAACCGGACTTATTGATTTATTCCCAATTGAACATCGTAAATTTCCTAAGTATTTTAAATCATTTCAAAAGGCAGAAAATTTTAGAAGTATAAAAACTTGTCCCGGGTTTGTTGATTTATATTCAAATAGTTTATCAATCCCAGCGTGGCAAGACATAAAAATAACTATATCATCTACAGGCAATATAGAGGTTATGGCTCCGCAAGTAGAGTACAGTGCGGTATCACATCCTTTAGAAGAACAAGCACCAGGAGTTTGGCCAGGCTATGTTAGCGTAAAATTAGAATCACCTTGGTTAATTAAATGTAATAAAGATGTTCCTTGGTATATGATTCAACCAACATGGGAACAAAATAATCCAGATAATTTTAGTGTTATACCTGGATCACTTGAATTTAAATATTACAACGAAACAAATATCAATCTTTTGTTTCCAATACCAGAAACAACAAAAACATATACTATTCGTGCAGGCGAAACTATTGCTATGCTATTGCCTGGATTTACTGAGGAGTATAGTGTTGAATGCAAATACATATCAGAACAAGAAACTGATAAACTATTAAAATCTATTTGGGTATTTAAGCCGGGAAATGCTTATAGCCGATTTAGATCATTTTTAAGGAATAAACAATAATGAACATACTAACCTTAGACAATCAACCTTTTTCATTAACAAGTATGCCAGATGAATTAGAAGACGAAATCCAATTTGCTGTTTTAGATAACTCTGACCCAAAAGACCCTGATTTCTTTTTTATACCTTTAATCTTTTTAGAATCTTTTAGTGCGCCAGCAATGGTTTTAGAAATTAATGGTAAAGAAATTATGATGCCAGTAGACTGGTGTATAGCAGTCGGTGATAGTTCAAGCGGCAATGATTTAGAAATACTACCATTAACAAGTATTAATGATAGAGGGTTTGAAGCATTTTTATTCAATCCTTTAAGCAGTTATAAATTTGACTTTGGAGATATTAAAGTAACTAATTTCTATAGTGATGTTAAATGGTATTTTCCTAAAACAAAAAACGGACAGTTGTTAAGTGTCCCAATTGAAAATAAACCTAAACCACAATGTGCATATTTTATTAAAGACATTAGTAGACAAAGCGAAACAATAGACTATACAAATTTACTATGACAGATTTTATTTACACAGACTATATTGATACACAATTATGTGATGATTTGATAGATTATTTTGAAAATAATCCAGACAAGTTCGAAGGACGTTCAGCATATGGTGTAGATAAAGAAATAAAAGATAGTACAGATTGTTATTTGCAAGATGTAAACTTAACTAATAGATACTTTGAAAACTTAAAAAAGGTAATTGACGGATATATAGAAAAATTTCCCTATTCAAATAATTATTCTCCGTTTGGTGTTTCTGACAGTATTAACATTCAAAAATACGATCCGGGTGGAGGATTTCACGCCTGGCATACTGAAAGAGCAGGATCACAAGGACCGCAAAGTACAAGACATTTAGTTTTTATGACTTATCTTAATAACGTCGACGATGGAGGCGGCACTGAGTTTTTTCATCAACAAAAATATATAAAAGCTCAAAAAGGGTTAACAGTTATATGGCCAGCTGACTGGACTCACACACATCGAGGAGTAGTATCTCCTTCGGAAACAAAGTATATAATTACTGGCTGGTTTAATTTTGGAGACTAAAATGAAAGCAGGAAAAATTTGGGGACAAACAGAACTTATTCATGCTAACGGTGTACTTGAATTTCACCGTATCGAATACAAAGCAGGATATAAATGTTCAGAACACGAACATAGATTTAAATGGAACGGATTCTTTGTTGAATCGGGCAAGATGCTTGTCCGTGTTTGGCAAGATGACCAAGATGGATTAGTTGATGAAACTATTCTTGGTCCAGGGGACTTCACGCAAGTGAAACCCGGAAAAATTCACCAGTTTGAAGGTTTGGAAGACGGAGTCGCTTTTGAACTTTACTGGGCAGAATTTAATCACGATGACATCGTGAGAAGAACAGTCGGCTCCGTAGTAAAAGGAAAGAAGTAATATGTTTACAAAACTTTTAGAAGGTGTAGATAAGGCGTTAGTAACTAAACTTGTTATTCTACACACACTTGTAATTGCAGTTAGTAATTACTTGGTTACAATTAGATTTGATTTATTCCCAGGTGCAGACTTGCCCTTGTTTGGATCATTTCCATTAGCGGCGGCGGCGTTTACGTTTCCGATCGTAGTTGTAGCAACTGACCTAACAGTTAGAATGGTTGGTAAAGAAGCAGGTCGTGCTGTTGTAGCAATGGCAATTATTCCTGCTATTGTAGCGTCAGTGCTTGTGCTATTAGCACTTGGCGATGAACACGCATACAGAGTTGGTCTTGCATCAGGTACAGCATATGCTATTGGTACAATGCTTGACGTATATGTGTTCCAACACATTCGTGAAAAGTATACAGAAGCATGGTGGGCGGCACCAGCAATTTCAACTATTGTCGCAAACATCATCGATACGTATTCTTTCTTCTACGTAGCGTTTTACCCTCAACCGTGGGTCGCAGACGTAGCACAGAATAATACACTTACTAAGATTGTTGTAGGATTAGTTGTATTCCTGCCAGCATATGGTGTATTACTTAACTACCTAAAAGGTAAGTTAAATGATAAAGCCGCAGGGTAAATTAATACCTGGCGAAGCACTGATATACGAGCGAGCCAACGGTGTTGTGTACGCTCGTTATCGCGACAAGCCTGAGATCGAACGCTGGATAATTGGCGGCGATCCAGGCGCTGTTGCTCGAGCTCAAGGACACCTTTTAGACTACGGCGAATGGCAAAGGTTGTGCGAACTTACAGAAGTAAATGAAACATTAAAGAAACAAATGGATAAACTTGTGACAACATATTATACAATTAAGGATAGCCAATGAGAATTATTGCAGGACCGTGTCAACACGAAACACTTAAACAAAGTTTAGAAATTGCAACAGAATGTAAACGTGTGTGCGACAAATACGGCATTGACTATTATTTTAAAGCAAGTTTTGATAAAGCAAATCGTACAAGTATAAACGGCAAACGTGGTAGAGGATTGCACGAAACTATTCGTGACTTTCTTGAGATGAAAGATGAAATTCCTAATTTAAAAATACTTACAGATGTACATGAAAGAGAACAAGTAGGATGGCTAACAGGTATTGTAGATGTTATGCAAATTCCTGCATTCTTGTGTAGACAAACTGATTTAATACAAGAAGTGTGTCAAACAAATAGTATAGTTAATATTAAAAAAGGACAGTTCTTAGCACCTTGGGACGTTGACGGTATACTAAGCAAAACAGAAGGTGCTAAAGAAGTATGGATAACAGAGCGAGGTACAAGTTTTGGTTATAATACCCTTGTTGTTGATTTTACTGGTCTCAATTATATGCTTAACAACTATAGCGTTCCTATTGTTTTGGATGCTACCCATTCGGTACAAAAGCCAGGAGGAAATGGAACGAGCTCTGGCGGTAACCGTGATTACGTGCCAGGTCTTACTCGTGCCGCTTCTGCTTTGGGTATTAGCAACTTCTTCTTAGAAGTACACGCTGATCCGGACAATGCACCAAGTGACGGTCCTAACATGTTAAAATTAGAAAACTTTGAGGAGGTAGTACGTGACATCATCAGCTATTCTTATTCCAAGTAGATACGAAAGCTCACGCTTTCCTGGCAAACCATTAGCACTACTACACAACATACCAATGGTACGTATGGTGTTTGAAAAGTGTCGTAAAGCCGCAAATGAAATTGATGCAGACGTTATTGTTCTTACAGACGACAAGCGCATTGCAGAACGTTTTAGTCCACATGAAGTTTGGTTAGACGAAGGTGATTATTTAAACGGTACAGAACGATGTGCGGCATTTGCACAAACTAAACGTGCAGATCAATATAGCAAGTTTATTAACGTACAGGGAGATATGCCTGATGTAACTACAGATATAATTAAGTACGTATATTATAATCTTAATCAATATGATTTAACTACTGTACATACAGACATGGATCCTAATTTACGTGCAGATCCTAATAGTGTAAAAATGATTGAAGGTGCAGGCAAAGCACTTTGGTTTGGCAGAGGCTTTACTAAGTATGGCAAACATCACTTAGGAGTATACGGTTACTGGCGGCATAAACTTGTAGAATATCAAACATTACCAGTAACAGCAGAAGAAGATATTGAACAACTTGAACAGTTACGTTGGCTTAAAAACGGTTGCACAATAGGCACAGAGAGTGTATACTTTAATGGTATAGAAATTAATTCACCCGAGGACGTTGACGCATGGCATCAAAACAAACACTCCCAGTAAAAGATATTTTAGCCGCTATTGATATGGGTGCAAAAAACGTTTGGGATGAATTATCAGACGAAGAAAAGAAACAAGTAAACTTTTGGCTTTTAAATAGATATGTAAGTTCAGTTAGCGGAGATCGAGATAAGCAAGAGCTTGCTATTTTTAAAACTAACGAATATTACAATAAAAATTGGAATGAGTTTGGAACACGTCATCCTAAACTGCAATGGCAGTTATTGTGTCAAGCAGGTAACACAGGTAAGATTGAGTTTCACAAATGGATTGGTTTTAAGAAAAAGCAAGGAAACAATAATGCACAAAAGTTACTTGAACAAATTTATCCAAATATGAAACAAGACGAGGTACAACTACTTGCTGGACTATCTACAAAAAAAGAACTCAAAGAATTGGCTGATGAACATGGAATCGATACCAAACTCTGATAAACCATATAAGTGCGAATACTGCGGCAATGGTTATATGAAGGAAAAAACTCTTGCGGCTCATATGTGCGAAAAAAAGAGACGTTGGTTGCAAAAAGATGAAAAACGAGTACGATATGGGTTGTATGCATTTAACAGATTTTATAAACTTAGTGCCGGTGCAAAAAAAGAAAAAACATACGAGGACTTTGTTAATAGCCAATACTATAATGCATTTGTAAAGTTTGGTAGTTTTATTAATAATGTAAAACCTTTATATCCTGAAAAATATATTGACTGGGTTGTAAAAAGTGGTGTTAAATTAGATCATTGGTCTAAAGATAGTTTATATGAAAAATACGTATTAGAGTTTATTCTTAAAGAAGATGTTACAACAGCACTTGAACGAAGTGTAACAACTATGATGGAATGGGCAAGCGAAAACGAGCCAGCGCCTTGGAATCATTATTTTCAACATATAAGTTTGAATAGAGCAGTATGGCATATTAAGGATGGAAAGATATCGCCGTGGCTTATACTAAATTGTAAAAGTGGTAAAGATATGCTAAGTAAATTTAACGATGAACAACTACAGTTAGTTTATCATGTTATCAACCCAGAACACTGGGCAATAAGATTTAAGCGTTTGCCTAATGATGTACAACTTGTAAAAGATGTTGCTAAAGAGAGTAATCTATAATGCCTGATATTGATATAGACTTTGCAGATAGAGACATTATATTATCACATGTAAAGCATCGTGTTGCTAAACTTGATAGTGGCAAGAAGCATAATACAGGCATATATGTTACAGAAATTCCACACAATCCTGTAGACAATATTTCTACAATTGAACACAAGACCGCAGAAGAACGCGGCTATTTTAAATTAGATTTTTTAAATGTAAGCATTTATAAAGATGTAAAAGACGAAGCCCACTTGCAACAATTAATGGAAAGGACACCACAATGGGAACTATTGGAGCACGACGATTTCACCAACTTGCTCTTTCACGTCAACGGTCATGGGGAAATATTGCGAAAACTGCAACCGCGCACAGTAGAGCAACTGGCAGCAGTCTTAGCGATCATAAGACCTGCGAAGAGATATTTGCTCAACAGCGATTGGGAAACGATACTAAAGGAAGTGTGGACGAAGCCGACGAATAACGAATACTTCTTTAAAAAGGCACACGCATTTGCATATGCAATGAGTGTAGTAGTTCATATGAACTTGCTATGCGAAATGTATAATAACAGTTAATTATTTTTTATTATTTTTAAGTAGTTGAACGTTTTTACGTTTGACACGTTTGATTGACAAGTTATTAAGATTTACACATGGTCCTATCGTTACCTTAACATCTTTGCTATTCATAGTCATTAAGTATTGCTTAAATGGTTCCATTTCTTTTCCTAAGAAAATATTAATAGGAATTAATCTATTTGATTCCCACCACCATATTTCGCCTTTTTCTAAAAATAACTTTTTAAGCTGATCTGTAGATATTTGGGTATAAACGTACATTGACGTTACCCATTGATCTTGGTTAGCAATGATACCGACGTACTCTTGCCCGCCGTATTGTACGACACTTATAAATGGATAGTTTTCTTCTATATCTTTTGTTAACATTCTTACGATAAATACTTTATGCAGTTATTACCAAGATATTTAGTCTCAAACAAGACAAACGTTGTAGCTAATGAAGCAGGATTCGTAACGGAGTATAGACCAGTGTACACAAGACAACTAAAAGTATTTACAGGCATTGACAATGTTTTAGATTTTAAACTGCTCAATGCTGATCAAAAACCAATTGATTTAGCAAATTATTCTTTAATTAAATTTCAAGCATTTGACGAAAATAAAAGTTTAATTATTGAGCATGACGCTACATATGTTAACCAATCTAAAGGATTATTTAAAGTTACTATTTCAGAAAACGACCTATTAAACGTTAAGAGTCAATTTCTTAGTTATGCTCTTTATTTGATTGATACTAATAATGATAAGGTAATAACATACACAGAACCACACTTTGCTGGATGCGGAACAATACATGTTGATACTTGTCAATACCCAGGTCCTCGTGAAACATACAGTGTTACAACATTTACTGAAGTTTCTGAAGATGTGCCTTATTGGGCATCTGAAACATTAAATGCAGAACCTGGTATTAACGGTAATGAAGCATTACACACAGCAGTTGTATACACAAATAATTATATTGGCGATGTTGTAGTACAAGCAACACTTGATAACCAAGTATCTGATGGCACAGATTGGGCAGACGTTAGTACTATATCTTTTACAGGATCTGAGACAGAGCCTACTCCTGTAAATTTTAATGGTGTGTTTAACCATCTACGATTTAAAACAACAGCAAATCCTGCAAATAAAATAACACAAGTATTAGTTAGAAATTAAGCCAAGATATAGGTTGACACATAATAAAAATTAGTATATACTAATATATTATGATAAAAACCTTAATGGTGCTTCTTCTGCTTGGCACTACACTTCAAGCAGATCCTATCGAAAAGGATGTTTTCGACGATATAATGTATAGTGTAACAGTTGAGCAAGGTATGGAATCTCAATTAAAATATGGTTACTTCTATGCAACAAAACCTTGGACTGAAAAGTTTAACACAACTTATAGTGCTTCGGTAGCAATTGACAGTGCTACAAGTGAGCACACGTTAGACATGTACAGTCAAACACTTAATCTAAGTTATTCAATTGGTAATGGATTAAGTTTTTATATGTTAAATGATATTAATCCACACTTTCAAAGGACAGAAACATGGTTGGGAACAACATACGCTTGGTAACCTGGATTGCAGGTTTAACTTTACTATTAGGATTTAGTAGAATTATTCCTCACCCACCTAACTTTACTCCAATACTTGCAGTAGGTATATTTGTACCATTGCTTACAGGTAATTGGAAAAGTGCATTACCTTTAACACTTGGAGCAATGTTTATAGGCGACTTGTATTGGGGACTGCATAGTTATATGCTGTGGACTTATAGTAGTATAGCAATAATTAGCATGATTGCACTAAGATTTAGCTTATTAGCAAACTGTTTTATTGCCCCAATACTTTTCTTTATAATAACTAACTTTGGTGTATGGACAACAGGATATTACGGATTAACATTAGAAGGTTTAATTGCTTGCTATATAGCCGCAATACCGTTCTTCCATATGACACTATTAGGCACAATCGTTTATACAGGACTATTCTATGTCATCTACAAAAGTGCAGAGTCCTTGCGTAGGACTGTGTAAACTTGAAAAGGGTGTGTGCGTTGGATGCGGACGCACCCTTACACAAATTGCAAACTGGTTAAAATACACACCAGAAAAACGAGAAAAAATCATAAAAGAACTTGACACTAAGACTGCTTGATAGTATAATGATACTATGAGTGTAGTAAATGATATAGTTCTGACATACTTGCCGTCTAAGCGTAAATCTACGCCCAGTGGATGGCTATCCTTTAATGCGCCGTGTTGTCATCACAATGGCCACAGTGCAGACACTCGTGGACGCGGTGGCTTAATAAGCAACCCAGACGGAGGCGTTAGTTATCATTGTTTTAACTGCGGCTTCAAAGCATCCTGGCAACCGGGCAGGAATTTCTCACACAAGTTGCGAAGGCTCTTACAATGGACTGGAGCGCCTGACGATGTAATCAATAAGGTGGCACTTGAAGTGATGAGAGAGAATGAAGGAGTGCAAGCACGAGAACGTATTGCTGAACTGCCTACATTCAATACTGTTCCGTTGCCAGACGATGCTGTTAGACTTGCAGACCATCAATGGGCAGAGCCGGGCACTATACCAGAGCGTATGGTAAATGTGTTCCAGTATATGCTCAAACGTGATCTACGTATAGATGACATTGACTATCATTGGTCACCGAGTTTAGGTTATCGTGATAGGCTTATTATTCCTTTCTATTATGAAGGTAGAATAGTAGGCTGGACTGCTCGTGCTATCACACCAGACAAGAAGCCTAAGTATCTTACTGAGGTGCAACCTGGTTATGTGTTTAACTTAGATGAGCAACGACACACTAAAGTATTTGCTATTGTGTGTGAAGGACAGATTGATGCACTACACGTAGAAGGTTGTGCGCTTGGCGGATCAGAAATTTCTGACCAACAAGCAATGTTGTTAAATAGATTACAGAAACAAATTATTGTTGTTCCTGATAGAGATAGTGCAGGTAGCAAACTTGTTGAACGTGCAATTGAATTAGGATTTAATGTTAGTATGCCTGATTGGGCAGAAGATATAAACGATATAGGTGACGCTGTACAACGCTATGGTAGACTATATACTTTACATAGTATTGCAGTTAGTGCAGAAGAATCACCACTTAAAATTAGACTGAGAGCAAAAAAATGGTTTGGTTAAAAAATTTATGGAATAAAATTAGAAGTCCATACGACAAATGGAAATCACAACAAGCACTAAAAAAACGACTTAAAGAATTAAAAGAAAAGGACCCGTTTATCTACAAATGATTACTTGGGGAATAAGTGCAAACAGTCATGATGCCGCACTGGCTGTATTTTCAAACAACGGTTTAGAATTTGCCAGTCATAGCGAACGGTTTAGTGGCGTAAAAAACGATGCACACTTGAATAAAGATTTAATAGACTATGCACGTCAATGGGGAGAGCCAGAAAGGATTTATTGGTATGAAAGACCCTTTGTCAAAACTCTTAGACAACTTAGAGCAGGGCAAGGATGGAACTGGAATGAGAATAATATACAACACTATCTCAAACAGTATGGCATTACTGCTCCTATTACTTATACCAGTCATCATCATAGTCATGCTGCCGCTGGCTATTATACTGGGCCTTTTAATGATGCTACTGTGGTATGTATTGATAGCATTGGCGAGTTTGAAACCCTCACTGTTTGGGAAGCTACGTCTTCCAGAGGCCTAAAAAAAGTATACAGTCAAGGATATCCGCATAGTGTAGGCTTATGGTATAGTGCTATGACGCAACGGGTTGGACTAAAACCTAATGAAGACGAATACATCTTAATGGGCATGGCCGCTTATGGTGACCCTAAACGTCTTTGGAAAGATATGTATGAAATGTTTAGTTACGTTGACGGTACTGAAGTAAAATATAAAAAGAATTTTCATAGAGGTTATAAAAACTTTAGACCCGATCTTACTACAGAACAAGATATGTTTGATATTGCAGCCGCCACTCAAAAGACATATGAGTTTACTTTAGAACAAATACTACATTGGGCAAAAAAGAATACAAAGAGTCGCAACCTTGTGCTAATGGGAGGATGTGCATTAAACTGTAGTGCTAATCATTTAGCATATCGATATTTTGATGACGTATGGATTATGCCTAATCCAGGCGATGCTGGATCGGCTATAGGGTGTGTTCTTGCCCATAAAAAAGAACATATGGAAATGGACCACGTATACACAGGATACGAGATAGAAGGAGATTATCCAGTTGACGAGCTTATTAAAGAACTTAACCAAACTGGCATTGTTGGTGTCGCAAATGGTCGCGCTGAGTTTGGGCCTCGCGCTTTTGGTAATCGTAGCCTCCTTGCAGACCCCCGAGGTACAGACATCAAAGACAGAGTCAACGAAATCAAACGAAGACAGAAGTTCCGTCCCTTCGCTCCAGTTATCCTGTCAGAACATTATGACGAACACTTCGACGGGAGGGCAAATGAATATATGCAGTTTACCGCCCGTTGCAAATATCCAGACCTGTATCCTGCCATCGTACACGCAGACGGTACATCCAGAGTCCAAGTGGTACCAAAAAACAATAGCGGAATACGAAAACTGTTAGAATCTTGGCATGAAGCTACAGGATGTCCAATGCTACTAAACACTTCGCTTAATATCAAAGGCAAGCCTATGGTTAATAATTTAGACGATGCAAAAGAGTTTGAAAATACATATGGAGTAAAAGTGTGCAGTTAGAAAAAGATCTTCATTATAAGGTTATAGATAATTTTTTAGATAAAGATTATTTTAATCAAATTAAAGAATCAATAATTGAAAATCAACAAGGATTGTTAGGCTGGACGTTTGTATCTCAAATTAACAGTGAGCATACTGCGTTAGATAATAATTGTTATTTTGAACACACAATATACAACCAAGGACCACAAAGTGCTTTATACGAGCTATTTGAACCCTTATGGACGCTGTTAGATATTAAATCATTAATTCGAATTAAAGCAAATTGCTATCCTGCAAAAGATAGTATTGTATTACATGATGCACACAAAGATGCAGAGTTTGATCATAATGGAGCTATTTTATCTTTAAACGACTGCGACGGATACACACAATTAGTAGACGGTACTAAAATTGAAAGTAAAGCTAATAGACTATTATTGTTTAATCCGGGTCTAAATCATAGCAGTACTAACTGCACAAATGCAAAGGCACGTTTTAATATAAATGTGAATTATTTTTAATGTTTAGTGTAGCAAATATATTTCCTTCAATGATAGGTATTTTTGAACTTGACAGCAAATGGCTAACAGTTGCTCAAGAGTTTCAAAATGTTAAACTTAAAGGCGAAGACTATCAAGGACAACGCCAACAATATGGAGATGTTTCAGAATCAACTTATGTTTTAGATACTGAAGAATTTTTAGAATTTAAAAAAGAACTAACACATCATACAAACTATTTTTTAACCGATGTGTTATGTAAAAAACAAAGTAACTTAAAGATAACACAAAGTTGGATAAGTGTTAAAAGGCAAGGACAATATCACGAAACACATAGGCATCCTAACAGTATTGTAAGTGGTGTTTACTATTGGCAAGACGGCGTAATGCCAATAGTGTTTGAAAAAGATTATATGTCTGATTTACATATTGACGACGATTGGGACAAAATGAAAGAGAACCCGCAAGCATACAACAAACAATATGTACCAGTTGCAAAAAATACATTATTACTATTTCAATCAAGTATGAAACATGGCGTTGAGCCAAACACGTCTAATGAAGATCGATATAGTTTAGCTTTTAATACATTTCCAACACTGTTAGGAAATGAACAAACACTAACCGAATTAAACATTGACAATCTTAAATAGAGAATATATAATAAAGCAATGAGCAGACAAAATACTGATTACGGATACGACATACAAAAAGTATACTTAGAGATGTTTATGACAGACGCAGAGTCGTTTGTTAGATGTCAGGGTGTATTTGATCCTAAAACATTTGATCGCAGATTGCAAGAACCTGCAAAGTTCTTAAAGGATTATGTAGAAGAGCATAATGCTATTCCTACATTTGATATGATCAATGCGGCAACAGATGCTAATCTAAAAGACCCAGGACAGTTACAGGAGAATCACTATGACTGGCTACTTCAGGAATTCGAAACCTTCTCCAGACACAAGGCTTTGGAAAAGGCCATCCTTGATAGCGCAGATCTGTTGGAGAAAGGGGAGTATGGCCCGGTTGAGGATTTGGTTAAGAAAGCAGTACAGATTGGCTTGCAGAAAGACTTAGGTACAGACTACTTTGCAGACCCAAAGAGCAGACTTGAAGCAATCAAAGACAAGAACGGACAAGTAAGTACAGGCTGGCCAAGTTTAGATAAGAAACTGTTTGGTGGATTCAACAGAGGTGAACTAAACATCTTTGCAGGTGGTTCAGGTTCTGGTAAGAGTTTGTTTATGGCGAACATGGGTGTTAACTGGTGTTTGGCAGGCATGAACGTTATGTATCTTACTTTCGAGCTTAGTGAAAACTTAGTAGGCATGCGTCTTGATGCTATGACTTCGGAGATTCCAAGTCGTGATATCTTTAAAAATATTGATGATGTACAGATGAAAGTTAAGATGATTGGCAAGAAGTCAGGTGCATTCCAGATCAAATATATGCCAACAGGCAAGAACGCAAACGATATTAGAGCATACTTAAAAGAATATGAAATTAAAACAGGACGCAAAGTAGATGTATTGCTAATTGACTACTTGGATCTTATGCATCCAATTGGACAAAAGATTAGTGCAGAGAACTTGTTTGTTAAAGATAAGTACGTTTCGGAAGAACTGCGTAACTTAGCAATGGAACTAAACTGTATCTTTGTAACAGCATCGCAGTTGAACAGAAGTTCAGTTGAGGAGATTGAATTTGACCACAGCCACATTAGTGGCGGTATTAGTAAAATTAATACTGCTGACAATCTCATAGGTATCTTTACAAGTCGTGCAATGCGTGAACGTGGACGCTATCAAATTCAGTTAATGAAGACACGTTCGTCAAGTGGTGTAGGACAAAAGATTGATTTAGGTTTTGATGTAGACACACTTCGTATTTTTGATATTGGCGAAGAAGATGAACAAGCAACAGCAACACAGGGTACTACAAGTTCAAGTATTGCGGCCGCACTAAAAAGAACATCTGCTCCTACTGAGCCAAGAGAAACTCCAGACGAAGGCGCACCAGCTGGAAAAATTAGAGCACAAACAGATTCTACTAAGTTAAGAGACTTTTTAAATAATTTAGGCGATGAATGAGATATTATCTTGGATCTTGTGAATACAAATGGAAACATGCAGATACGCATATGGAGCCAATTTGGATTATGAGAGAATTAGGAACAGAATTATATAAAACTATAGAAGACAATAATTGGGAATGGAAATTACTAAGAAGCGAAAGCCAAACAGTGCCAGGCGACATTTATTGCCGTTGCGACATTTATATTGAAATTCCAGATAATAAAAAAGCAACACACTTTGTTTTAAAGTATCCACAAGCAATAGCTGTATAAATACGTTATAGTAAAAAGGATCTTACATTGAATTTATACGAGCCATTTAAACTTTTTACATCTAAAGAATGTAAAAGTATTATTAAACACGCTAAGTCATCAAAAAATGCTCAAGGACTTGCTGCCGGCAAGTACGATCCTAATATTCGTAACAATCATATATACTGGTATGACTATCCTGAAAGCGGAAGATTTTATCCGTTACTACAGTCTATTAAAGGATATAACGTTACTTGGATACAAGAACCTATCCAAGTTTCACAATATAAAGAAGGCAAGTTTTATAGTTGGCATGGCGATCAGTTTGTAAACAGAAGAACTTCAGCAAGAATTCTTACTTTAACATGCACCTTACAAGAAGCCCCAGGGGCATTATTTGAAACAAAAGAACATAGGTTTGATCTTAAAGAAGGCGAAGCTGTTATTATACCTTCCACAGATATACATAGAGCACTGCCGCCAATTAGCGGAGAACGTTGGTCGTTAACTGTATGGGGTATGGGTGCTAATCCAAATTTATAATAAGTCTTTGGGTTTCTGTTTGTAAATGAAGCATTGGAATCCAATCAGCAACATTTAACATATTAGTTTCATTTAAACTGTTAGCATATGATTTTGCTCGCGTTTTTGCTGTATTTAAATCAGCACATCTTTTTCTCATTTCCATTTCTGTAGTCAAGTGTTGTTCTTGCCTTTTGTTTAAAGATTTACTAAATGCTGAAATAATATAATGATTTTTAAACTTTTTTGGATCTGACATAGTTTCTCCTTTCTATTATTTAGTGGCTAAATATAAGCAAAGGAATATTTTATTATGCCATTACCGATTAGAAGTATAAGATTAGAAAAAAGATCATCAAAGAGCCTTGATACGTTAAGCGGATCATCAGGAGAAATATTTTTTGATGGAGATAGGAACACACTAAGATTATACACCGCTAACCAAGCAGACAACGTTATAATGGCTGATAGAGATTGGGTTCTTGACAACACTGTTAAGAGCTGGAATGATTTAGAAGATAAACCATTTATACCAATTGATGCAAGTCAACTAACTGATACTGGTAATAGATTTTTTAGCGGCGACTATAATGATTTGGCTAACGCTCCTGACTTAGATGCACTCAATGTAGATATTAGTACTATTGATAGTATTGGCGATGTTGACACTACATCTAATCCATTAGCAAACGGACAACTACTTCAATGGGATGGTACTACTTGGGTTAACACAACTGTTGCAGGCTTCCAAGATACAAATACAGAATATACTCTTACTGGAGGATCTACTGCAAGCGGTGGCTCAATAATTTTAGAAGATAGCGACGGCTTAACAAATACAATAAACTTTGAAGCTGGATCTGGTATTGGTATTACTCTTACGGATACTAACGAACTTACATTTGTTTACAACGGCACATTTACATTAGGTGATGCTTCTAACGTATCAATTACTAATCCAGCAGACGGGCAAACATTAATTTACAGTAATGGCCAATGGCTTAATGGTTCACCATCTAATTCTGGGGGTGTAGCATTAACAGACTTTTCAATAACACAAAATCCAGAATCCGGTAACGGTGCATTAACATACGACAATACTACTGGCATATTTGAATTTACACCTGCGGACTTATCTTCTGTTGCCGCTTTAGATGCATTTAGCGTTACTACAGATGCTGCCTCAGGTGGCGGCTCATTGTCATATGATAACAATGGCGGATTTACATTTAGACCTGCTAATTTATCTCAGTATACAACACTTTCTACATTTAGTATTACAACTGGCGCGGCAAACGGATCAGGAAGTTTGTCTTACAATAATACTACAGGAGAATTTACATTTGAACCGGCTGACTTGTCTGGAGCAGGAGGCGACCTTGTTACTGATACAACTCCGCAACTTGGCGGGGACTTAGATTTAAACACAAACAATATTACAGGAACAGGCAATGTTAATATAACAGGGTCAGTAACTGCAACTTCTTTTAGTAACGGAGGCACTGGTGCTCCTACAATTACAAGTGCTACTACAATAACATTTGACGCACCAGATGGAACTATTGTACAAAATGGACCGTTTAGACTACCAAGTTTTACTACTACTGAAAAAAATAATATAGTAGCAGTTAACGGCGATATGGTCTACGACAGCACATTAAATAAAGCACAAGTATATGAAAACGGAGCATGGGTTAGCTTAGTATAATGGAACGAGAATATACTGTAATAGCAAAAAGTAGAAAAGCCTTATCTGACATTGAGGTAGAATTAACATCGTCTGAGAGCTACGATTATGTACCTCAAAGATCAGTTGTAATTTGTAATCCACGTTTAGGTTCTCGCATTCAAACACACTTTTTGCTTACTGACGAAGAAGCAGACGCACTACGCAATGATCCAAGAGTACGTGCTGTAGAAATTCCACCAGACCAGCGTGACGATATTAGTATTGGATTAAATGCTTCTCAACAAGACGGCGGCCTGGTTACATTTTATAGAGGTTCAGGTACACAGTCAAACTATGCTAACTGGGGGTTAAAACGTAGTGCTAAAGAGACTAACGAATTTGTTAGTGGTAACACCAGAACTACTACTTCACCAGGCGATTACGAATATGCAATTGACGGCACAGGTGTTGATGTTGTAATACAGGATTCAGGTATAGATCCTAATCATCCAGACTGGAACGACAGTACAGGAACATCAAGGTTACAACAAATTGATTGGTATACTGAAAGTGGATTATCAGGAACACAGTCATCTAATCATTATAGAGACAGAGATGGCCACGGTTCTCATTGTGCAAGTATAGCCGCAGGAAGATTATATGGTTGGGCAAAAGGTGCACACATATATTCACAAAAACTCCAAGGGCTCGAAACACTTTCAGGATCTGACGGAACAGGTATTCCTATTGCAGATGCATTTGATGCTATAAGGTTATGGCATAATGCTAAAACTAATGGACGTCCAACTGTAGTTAATATGAGCTGGGGCTATGGTGCTACTATTAGTACTGATCCTACCTCGGGTGTATATAGAGGAACAGCGTGGACATATGGTGTAGACTATAGCGATAGAGGAACTCTTGAAGATGCTACCGGTGTAAGTGTAGATAGATTTATTGGTAGCGGAAGCACTACATTTTTTAGAATGCCTGTTAGGGTTGCATCAGTTGATGCAGAAGTTGAAGATATGATCGCAGACGGAATACATGTTTGTATTGCGGCAGGAAACGATTATACTAAAAGTGACGTTGCAGGAGGACCAGACTGGGACAACACTGTGGTGTTTAATTCAAGTACATACAACTATCACCAAGGCTCAAGTCCATGGAGTCAGAATGCATACATGGTAGGCAACATTGATAGCGGGTTTAGTCAGTATCTAAGTGAAACTTATACAACAGCAGAAACGCTGTTAGATCAAACAGCATCATCAACTAAAAGAGGTCCAGGTACAAATATATTTGCACCGGGTACAAATATTATGGCGGCTACAAGTACAGAATACGATACAGGAAGTTATACTGTAACAGACTATCCTTTAGATAATGCATACCCTATTATGAGTATAAGCGGAACGAGTATGGCTTCGCCTCAGGTATGTGGCGTAGTAGCACAACATCTACAACGTTATCCAGATCTAACTCCTGCACAAATGCAACAACGTATATTCAATGAAAGCACAGCAACAATGTACACTACGGGTGTTAATAATGACTACGGACGAGTTCTTGATTCATTAATGGGCGCACCTAATAGAGTATTGTTTAATAGATACAGTAAACAACCTATAACAACAAATGCTCCAGATGTTTTAACATATGTGATGGTAAACAATTAGGAAATTAAAAATGGCAAAACAACCAACTAAGATTTATGCAGTATTAGCATACTCAAAACAATTAAACGTAACAAAAAGGATATTTGATGAAGATGCCCTTATTGAACCATACTTGCATACTATTGCAGAAGACATGGCCAATAAAAAAGCAGAAGCATTTGCATCAACATTAAATAAACAAAAGCATCAAGGTGCAAGCGATTGGGTTGCAAAAATCAAACTGCAAGATTATAAACCCAATGGACTGGTTCGCGGAGCTCAAATCAAACCTCCTCGCGTCGGCATGTAAATGCAATAAATAATACACAAGGAGAAATAAAGCATGGCGTTATCAGTAACAGTACACGGATTTATAACATACCCTGGCACACAGAGTGCTGGAAGATGGTCAGCAACAGATATTGCAACAGAAGATGGTGCAGATACTTTAGTTTGGACAGTACCAAGCAATGTTGATTATATGATCCTTGCTGTTAGTGTTACTAACCGTGCGGCGGTAACTGCTAACTATGTTGGTATTGCTATAACACAGAATAGTGTTCCAGAGACATATGAATTTGTAGAATGGAATGCGGCTATTATTCCATCAGGAACACTTGAAAGAACACAAATGGTTCTTAACCCAGGCGACAAGATTTTCATTCGTTGGGGACTGCAAACTCCAGTTTTAAGATATGATATGGAATTTGATCCTAACGGTGTAGTAGGCAATGACTCTAATGCTATCTTTAGATATAGAGATACTGTTGTAGGAGTTGATCCGTTTATTGGTATTGAAATTAATGCTGATCAAGCAACCATTGACGCAGACGGTGACTTAACAGCACTACAAGCCGCATGTGTTGCAACAGACCAAACATATATTCTACGTATTGCCAGCCAAGGTGTTGTTCGCGATGCAAGATGCACAGGTATACAAACTACATTAGACGGGTTCTATTATGAGTGTGCAGATATTCCAGACTTTGATGATTATGATACTATTGACGGATTTCAAATTTGGGAGTACCGTCCTAAAGCAAATAGAACATATTCAATAGCCAACGCTGACTATGATATGGGTGTTAGTAATGACTCAATCATGGATACAGCTGGCGGCAGTATTACAATTAACAATCCAACAGACGCTATGAAATCAGACGTCCTTGGACTTGCAAACGGCGCTCTTATTCAAGGTCAAAGTGCTACAGGTGATTTAGTAGTAATGGAACTTACAGGAGTGTTTTCAGATCAAGGCACTTCACTTGTTGGTAGCGGCGTTTACGTGTCAGGTGATACAGGTTCAATACTGCTTGATGTAGATTTTACAGTCCCTGTTGAAGCACAAGGCAGTGACACAGTAACGCCATATGGCAATGCTCAGGTTGGAGGATCAGGTGGCGGC
>Ga0255754_10000101_pt1 | contig 64349 bp, 85 predicted proteins | sample 101ome_22_FD_179954 | JGI IMG/M metagenome (GOLD analysis project Ga0255754, IMG submission 179954) | Coastal salt marsh microbial communities from the Groves Creek Marsh, Skidaway Island, Georgia - 101412BT metaG (version 2) | ecosystem: Environmental > Aquatic > Marine > Intertidal zone >... | reverse complement strand
GCACCGAGCGACTGCAAGACCAACCTGCGCACGTTAGCGTGAACCATTTTGTAACTTGGACATCCTGCGGAAGTCGGCGACACCTGAATGATTTTTAGTGGTTGGAGTGCCTCCCGCAGTAGCACCCGTTGATGGCCTTAAACCCACATGGCTTGCCAGAAAGTGTAACGGCTTGGCATGTGGCTTTGGGTGCCTTTTTTGTCTTTTTCGTAACGGTTCTTTTCACCTTGGGCATCACCTCGTCAAGTTCGATTTTCTTGGTCGTATAGAGCCGGTCTTTCTTGGCGATGTGATGGATCACCTTGGGGCGCATGGGGTCGTCGTGCATCGCCCTGCCCGTGGTGGGGTCCAGTTTCATCCTACCCGGGACATAAACAGTTTCCTCCGGAGGAAGGTAGTAGCGGTCGAAAATCTTGTGCATGCGTTCGCGAGTAGCCGGAAGCCAGCGTCCCCCTCCCTTGAGCACCATTGTGTAGCACGATGGGTGTGACCATGCTTTCCTCTTCCTGAATAAAATTTAGTGCTCCTCCCACGGCAACTGACAAGCCAGATAATATTCCGACCAAAGATGTAACGGAAAGTACTCCCAAGACCACACCCACCTGCATACCTTTAAGCACTGATTTTTATTCAGGAATATAAAGAAATGGTTTTAAATACGTTGTATGATGCCTAGGCGAAATGTGGGTGAGTTAGGCGAGGACGAGATTAGGAACCTAATCGCTAACGGGGATGGGTCATTCCTTGGTATGGAAGGGTCGTTGAGAAGACATCCAGATTTCCCTATCGATCGTCAAGTTCCAAACAACTGGAAAGCAGATGTTGGGGTCGTCCACGAAAATGACACGTGGTTAGTTTCTATCAAAGATTTCACTGGAGCGCCTCCGACACTAATGAATCATACGCATCGTGGTGCTCGTGTGTTTTTGCCAGGTGGTCAATTGCATGACATTTTACCACAATTGGATAGACTTGCGGCCGAATACGTCCGAAGGCGAAGGGACGATGACATGGGTGAGGATGTGCGGCTAGATGGCCGTTTCGACTGCATGTCAGATCCAGTTGTCAGAGAAGCAATAATACAGCTTCTTTTGTATTTCACATTCACGGGTTCGGGTAGCGGTCCAAGTCCAAAGCAGGCAAATTCAATGATTGTCCGTGAAAAGGATGGAGCGATCCACTTCCATCGATGCGCTACCGATGAAGAAAAGAGAAATTACATAACGTCTATTCTTCATCGAATTAAAATTTCATTCCGTAACAAAGGGATGCGAAAACGGCTCACCGATGTTCACGAACCATGGATATTCCGCGAGGAACGGCCCGATGGGACCGTGAAAGTCAAGGGTTCCATGCACTTGAGATTCTACCGTTAGAACTTGCAATGTTTGAGAATTTGTTTTCCAATTATTTCAGTAAATATAGTAGGTATTGTATTTCCTAACATTTTCCATTGTTCTTTGTCTGATCCCATGAGTTCAAAATTATCTCCAAAACCTTGTAGCTTCAGACCCTCTTCTATTGTGAGTCTGTGCTCTTTGCCATCGACCATGTAGCCGTCCCAATTGTGCCTATCATTTATAGGCGAATTCTTGCCACCACAACGTAGCGTGTACGCAGTCTCCTTTTCGTACTTCTTGCCCAAGTAGTCCGAAAGCGTTACCGATTTTTCGTATTCACTCAAATCGAAAAATTTCTCAATATCATTGCAAACAATATTCTTGAAGCAAACAATGAAGAGACGCTTCCTCATTTGAGGGATGCCATAGTCGCTACATTTTAGAACCTTGTAAATCACAGTGTATCCACAATTTTCCAACTCTTCCTTGATCGTATTAAACGATTTTCCTTTATCATGTGCCAACAATCCTTGAACGTTCTCCAAAATAATTACACGTGGATTATTTACTTTGGCGAGACGCATTACCTGTGAAAACATGGTACCTCGATCGTCTTCAAATCCCTTGTGCTGTCCAGCCTGTGAAAATGGCTGACATGGGAACCCAGCGCATAGAATGTCATATGCTTCAATTTTACTTGGATCTATGTCACAAATATCACCAACTGGTGTCATATTGTAATTCTTTTCATACGTCTTAACGGCAGGATCATATATGTCAGATGCCATCACACACTTGAATCCAAATTGCTCAAAGGATTTATGAAAAGACCCTATACCACAAAAAAGATCAATAAACTTTACTGTCATTACTTACAATGTATCTATTTTTTTAAGGCACTGAATTTTATTCAGGTGACCAAAAGATGATCCCAAGAGGTCACGAACACAACTTGGCTTAAAGAAGAAGCACACGAGGTAACCAGAACCAACAAACATGTCTTCCTACGCTCATCTCATGGCTTTCGCACGCAAGGTCGACTTCGACCTCCAGGATCCCAATGGACCAATGAAGGATCTTGAGGCATTCCTGGCTGCCAGGATCGAGGAGGCAGTCACCAAAACCGAAAACAAGTTCAAGGGCTTGGTGGGAATGACCAAGAACCACCTACCCGACATCTACAAGGTGGATCGATCCCTGGGAGCAAAGTTCAGGGATCATCTGCTATCCACGAACATGGTGGATGTTGAGACCATGGATCCCGAGCCGGAAGTGGTGGCAGCCAAGCCAGCAAGCAGGTCCAAGGACAAGGCGAAGGAGCCACAAGGTCCAGCAATGGTCTGCGGATGCATCACCAAGGACAAGAAGAAACCCTGTCAACGCCGAGGGGTGGCCGAGTATGGAGGTCGCTGCGGGCATCACAAGAACTCGGAAGGTCCTCGGGTGACCAGCGTGGAGACTGTGGTCGACCCACCTGCACCTGCCGAGCCCAAGAGCGAGTCCATGGCACCCATGGATCCTGGTCCATCCGAGCCACCGGTCCCCATGACCACCACCAAGGCCAAGGTGAAGACGGCCCCCGTCGAGATCGAGGAAGATCCCGAGGAGGTTGAGCGTCGTCAAGCGGACTTCAGTGAAGAGGAACGCAAGATGGTCGAGGAGATGACCTCCAGGATGGGGATGGTCGGTGAGGAGGGTGAGGTCCTCCACGAGGAGCTGGAGGAGTGGGATCCCTTCGAGGGAGAAGAGGACGAAGACGAGGAAGTCGAGTCCGATGAGGTGGATTACGAGTAAGTTAAAGAGATCCTTTTTAGTATCTAATATAATCTATGTTTCGAGCAATTGGTATCGCTGTGGGTATGTGGGGTGCATCGACCGCCCTCACCTACGCACACTATCGTTTCTGTTTCCCTTGGTTCACGATCGCCGAGCCATGTCTGTCCATTCAGCGAAGTTCTGTCTTTTTGAACACCACGATCCAAAATTACGGGTACATGGCGGTGGGACTTGTGATTGACTCGGCATTGAAAATGATGCCCCCCGTTATGAGGAAAAACATTAAAGAAAAAACTCCAAAAGTAGAATAGAACAAGGATGTGGTTTGCACCAGCTTTCATCGGCATCCATTCCTTTTTTGAGAGACGATTTTCACCGAAAAAGACTCATGTGATTGTGAATCTGTTTCACATGGCCTCTGTGTTCATGTGGAATCCTGGGTTCGTGGTTTCAAAGAGTTACTTCTTGGCTGATTTCTTTTTGCTTTTCAACAACCGCGAAACCTATCCAGGCATGTGGCAGATCCTACTTGCGCATCATGTGGTTTCGTATGCCATCTTGGCGACGGAGCAGGACAACGAGGATGTGGATCTCGCGCTCAAGTGGGCCGAGGTGTCTAACATGAGTTTGGCGGCATATGAGTTGTACCCCAACATATTCACCAAGACCATGCGCGTCATCGTCTACCCGTGGAGTCGTTGTGCAATGCTTCCGCTCTGTCTGATTGAGTGCACCAAATCACTGGGCACCAAGGCAGTCGTGTTGGGTGTTCCCATTGTCGGTGGATCATTTTGGTGGTCATGGAAGATAATTAAAGATTTTTTACGTAGGTGACAATAGTATGTGGAAGTTACTTGAAACCTACGAAGACAAAATGGAGCAAAATAGACTCATGGCAAACATGACTTTATTTTGGGGTGCAGTATATGGAGTGGTTATATTGGCAAGCACATGTAGGGCTATGGTGATACCTTTTTGGGTCGCAAGATATTCTAAGGATATTAAAAGGGACTAATGGATCCATGTCCAAGGCTGACAATACCAGGCACGAATTTCACAAAGCGTCTATATGCAGAGATCGGAACCATCCGACCTTGGAAGGTTCGTAGACTGCCTACAGACGAGTTGCGCAAGTACCGCGAGGAGAGCATCGCGATCGGCATTAGAGAAAATCAGCGCGAGGCGGAAGCCAGGGCGGCTAATCAGATTCGCGTGATGAAGAAGATACTTTCCAGAATTTCCCTGCGTAATAGAAGGAGATGAGCCGGTTTCCCACTGGTTTTGTCGTTACCTCGATGGGTCACACGATAAGTTATGAAGTAGCCAGGAGACTGGTGTCATCCTATGTCAAACCGGTGAAGCAAAGACGCAGGGTAGGAACGATGATGAAAAAGAAGGTTGCCGCTGAACAGAGGTGGATTTGTGGATTGTGCAATCGCCTACTGGATCACACATACCAGGTGGATCACATAACACCATTGTTTAGAGGGGGGAGTAATGAACGTTGCAATTTGATGGCAGTCTGTCCTCACTGCCATGCTAAGAAGAGTTATGACGAGCAGATGGGTGTTTAAAACATCTCCGACTTCTTCGTGTGTGTCCCACGATTCCACAAGCAGTGCATCGAGGCAGAATGCGTCCACCGGGGACATAAATAGGTTCGTCGGAATCGTACTCGATGGGGTATCTACAGCAAGGACAAAAGGGTTTTCTAAGTTTTTCACTACAGGTCTTATGAAACACATGACCACAATCTAATATATCGGCATCTGATTGGGAGTTGTTTTCCAAGCAGATGGCGCACTCGGGCAGATTATCGCCGTATGCCTTTAGTACCAATGATTTGATATTTTCGTGAAGCATACTATTCCAATTCATAAAATTTCCCACACTTTCTCGCGGCGCAGTAACGTTCGCTCATCTTTTCATATTCAAAGTGAATGTGAATTCCCGTTTCGTCCCTCACAGCGGCGTTGTGAACCACATGGGAGTTCTTTCTGCCACAGTGAGGGCACACAACTTTCAATGTCGCCAACGAAGTTTTCATGTCGATCTCGATGTGCGTAATCAGTGAATTTTCACAGAGCATTGTTTGAAGTACTTGGCGTACTTGGGCTTGTCCATTCTTTCCACGATATCTTTAACTAACATCTGTACGTCCTTTGGGATGGGCTTTTTAGTCTTCTTGAGCAGGTCGTAGAGAAAGGTCATACGCACGAACCTCTGTTGGCACTTGTCTGGGCGTACCGCCTTTCGGTGGCTGTTACCAGTGAGCATGCTGTCCAGAGCGAACAACTGGTCGTACAAGAGGGACTTCACGTTCAGGACCGGGAGACCTAGGGTTTTCAGAGTCTCGATGCAGCACTTGGTCTGCGCAAGTCGGTCACTGCCCCGTTCGGTGTATTCGTTGCCGGTGCGATCGCCCATGTATCCATTGACCGCGTGGAACTCTGCGTAGTCGAAGCCGGTCTTGGCATCCTGCAGCGACACGTCGATGACGTGAGGGAGTTTGGTGCGCACACTGACCTTGAACAGGGCTCCATAGGGTTGCGCCGCCTTGGTCATTACCTTCTTAAGGAACGCCTTGAGTTTGGTCTCCTTGGAGATATTCTCCTTCGCCGAGATTTTGCCGTCCTCCTTGAACTTGAGAATGATCTGACCGTCGTAGTCCGAACTCGGGGTCATCATCATGGCAGCACTGATCTTGGGGTCCACGATTTTCTTGGTCTGCTGAAAGACCTCTTGGATGACCTGTCCACCATAAAGGAAGAACCCATTCGGCACCAAGGAGACGCCATCTGGGAACTTGGCGGACTTGATAATCTTATGGAACCTCTGGAGCACGTCCACGATGACTGCCTTCTTCAGCTCGGGCGAGTCCCTCATGGCGATGATGGCCTCCTTCGAATTTTTATTCAGGGCCTTGAGGAACCCATCACGGTTAAACCGAACCGGAGGGCGATTCAATTTAGAGATTAGGCGCTCCATCTTACCAGTAGCAAAGGAAATATGTCAGACTGTGCGATCTGCTGCGAGACCTTCACTGGCACCCGACGTGCCAAAGTGTCATGTGGCGGATGTGACTTCGCGGCGTGCGTCCAGTGCACCCAGACCTACATTCTGTCGAAGGAGATGGAGCCCCACTGCATGGGCTGCAAGGAGCCATTCGATCCCAACTTTATGATCAAGAACTTCAGCAAGACCTGGCGCCTCAAGGATCTCAAGAATCACCGCGAGAAGATCCTACTGGATCGCGAGAAACTGCGCAAACCTGAGATCTACACCGAGGAGATGGCGAGGCGAACCCAGTACGAGATCAACAATCTTTCCAACTGTTTCTACCAAGGGTATCTAGGTTCGCATGTAGCGCATATCGGTTTTCGTCCAATGCCCGATCAATACGGAAGGAAGATATTTTGGCGTTTTGGAGTTTACTCCAAGACTTCCTTGGGTCGTGTCCTCGAGCATTGGATCATGAAGTGGAAAGAATCATACGACAAGCTCACGACCGATTACCTTCCTCCCGATGCGATGGCAGCCTACATCTACATGGGTAAGATGATCGAGATGGACCTGATGGAGCACCCCGAGTTGGCCATGTATCATCGCTGGTGGCATCAACAGTACATTGCGATGCGTTCTCGTTACCCTTTCGAGGAGGGTTACAGAAGGACTAGGACTCCACCCAAGGTGGTCTACAACCGACCTTGTCCGCTTGAAGAGTGTAACGGCTTTGTGGACACGAGCAAGTGGATCTGTGGCACCTGCAAGAAGCACATCTGCAAGGAGTGCTTCACCGAGAAGGAGGAAGAGCACGAGTGCAACAAGGACATGGTCGAGACGGTCAAGATGATCATGAAGGAGTCACGTCCCTGTCCCAAGTGCTCGATCTACATTCACAAGACGGAGGGCTGCGATCAGATGTGGTGCACCCAATGCCACGCGACGTTCAGTTACCAGACGGGCGAGATCCATGTGGGACGCACCCACAACCCCATGTACTACCAGTGGCTTAGGGAGACACGCGGAACGGTCCCACGGGAGCCTGGTGACGATCCGAACCAGCACTGCATGACCGACCCGACCAGGATGCTCACCAGACTGACGCGGATCAACACCGACCACGAAGAGGAGCAAGCGATCGTCGGAAAGGTCGAGGGGGTCGTCCGCCTCAAAGCCGAAATACAGAGAGGCTCCATGTGGAACATGCCCTGGTACCACAGAGAAAACTACACCAACAACCTGACCGGGACTGGACTGAGAAGGTTGACGGTCGATTCGATCGACGGGAAGATCCGCGACGCCGACTGGAAGCATCGGATCCAGGTCATCGACAAGCGGTCTGTGCGCGACCAGTTATTCCGCGACTGCATGGACACCTTTCTGGCGGTCAGCAGTGAGATGGTGGAGGAGTTCTGGAACCACTGGAGGACCCGCGGAACGATCGACATGACCTTCGGCGAGAAACTGGACGGCTTGATGAACTACGTGAACGGACAGTTCGGCGTCTACGGCAAGGCTATGAACATCGTGGCACCGAGGCTGGCGATAGTACGTCGCGAGCGCGAGTGGCGCGTGGAAGGCAACAAAATTCGCTATTAAATCTAGTAATGCCCGATTGGTTGCTTGTGGGAATCACTGGATTTTTGGGTGGGTTCTTTGTCTACATCACTGATAGGTCACCAGACACCACCAGCGGTTAAGACCGAGATACTCAAACGCGACGTGAGTAAGGGCGCCAGCAAGCACGACGGCGACCGCCGGATGCACCGGGAGCCTGGCGGTGAAGGCGAGAAGCAGGAGCAGCACGAGACCCACAACCAGCGCCTCAAACCCGACAGTGAAAACATTCCTCATTTAGTTATACTCGTGAAATAATTTACTAGAACTATGGGTTTGCGGCCGACTGGTTTGAGCCCCTGCCACCAACTCATAGATATGATGGATCTCCACCTGGGTGAGTATCACAAGAGTGAGAACGGCGGCGACCAATAGGGCTGTCATCTTATTATAGTTTACAAATAATTATAAATATAAGCGGAACCAGAATCGGTACCGTTATCGTCATTCTGGGTTGCTCCCACAATAGCGGTCAGACCGTCTCTGGAAATGGATACGGAATCTCCAAATCTGTCACTTGTTGTTCCATCACTTGCCAAGAGTTTTGTAAGTGACCATGCACCGTTATCGTACTTAAATATGAAAGCGGAACCTGAAGCAGAACCTTGATCGTCATCAAAATATGCTCCCACAATAGCGGTCAGACCGTCTCCAGAAATGGACACGCTACTTCCAAAATAGTCATATTGTGTTGGATAATCTGCCAGGAGTTTTGTCTGTGACCATGTGCCATTGGCGTAGTTGAATATGTAAGCGGCGCCGGAATTGACATAGCCATTAACGTCGTAGTCATCAAACCACGCGCCCACAATAGCGGTCAGACCGTCGTCAGAAATGGACACGCTACTTCCAAACTGATCATCTGCCGCTATATCATTTGCCAAGAGCTTTGTCTGTGACCATTCGCCGTTGGCGTATTTGAATATGTAAGCGGAACCCGAATTGGTACCGTTATCGTTATTAGCTGGATGTCCCACAATAACGGTCAGACCGTCTCTGGAAATGGACACGCTACTTCCAAATTGGAAAGATGCTACACCATTTTCCTTGAGCTCTGTCGACTGTGACCACGAGCCGTTGGCGTAATTAAATACATAAACAGAACCTGGGAATGTTGCTGCCACAATAGCGGTCAGACCGTCTCCAGAAATGGATACGGACCAACCAAAATAGTACTGTGACAGGAGTCTTGTCTCTGACCATAAGCCGTTGGCGTATTTGAATATGTAAGCAGCACCTGTATTGACGCTGTTACCATCATAATATGGTGCTCCCACAATAGCGGTCAGACCGTCGTCAGAAATGGACACGGAAAATCCAAATCTGTCATCTTCCGCTCTAACATTTGCCAAGAGTTTTGTATTTTCTGACCATGAGCCGTTGGCGTATTTGAATATGTAAGCAGCACCTGTAGTGACGTTGTTATTATCATTACAATATGGTGCTCCCACAATAGCGGTCAGACCGTCTCTGGAAATGGATACGGAATCTCCAAATCTGTCACTTGTTGTTCCATCACTTGCCAAGAGTTTTGTTTCTGTAATCTGTAAATCTTTAACTGAAAGTGAGCTTCCGATGCCCGTGGTGGTAGGTGATTTTATATAGATGTTATTTTGTGCGTATGTTGAAGGTACAGAAAATGTGAGAGAGGTCGCTTCTGTGGTAACCCCTTGCGTGAAGGTTGTACCATCTTCCGTAAGCGCAAGAAGAATTTCCGTTCCGTAGTCCGAGGAGAAATAGAATCTGTAAGTATGACCCCTGCCAATCGAGTTGACGCCTGAGATCTGAAGATTCCCAGTGGCATCAAAATATACATGATTAGGTGTTACGGCACCCGAAACGGTAAGTGAGCTTCCGATACCTGTAGTGGTAGGTGATTTTATGTAGATTATGTTTTTTCCATACGTTTCTGGTACCACAAAGGTGAGCGAGGTGGGCGTGGTGGTAACGTCTTCCGTGAAGTCCGTTCCGTCCTCCGTTGTCGAGAGGGCGATCGTGGTTCCGAAGTCTGAGGAGAAATAGAACGTGTAGGTTTGACCTCGGATGATCGAAGTGATTCCGGTGGCCTTGAGAATTCCGTTGTCGAAGTAGATGACACCATCATCCAAAGTTCCCGAAACGGTAAGTGAGCTTCCTATACCCGATGTCGTCGGAGATTTTATGTAAATAGCGTTAGGTGAATATTTTGTAGGAACAATAAAGGTAAGTGAGGTGGGCGTGGTGGTAACGTCTTCCGTGAAGTCCGTACCGTCCTCCGTTATCGTGAGGGCGATCGTGGTTCCGAAGTCTGAGGAGAAATAGAACGTGTAGGTTTGACCTCGGATGATCGAAGTGACTCCGCCAATTTTCAAAATTCCCTGGTCAGAATAGACAACATTATTAACCCGAAAGTAACCTCCAATATTCGGTGTATTAGGTGAATAGTAATATAAAGGTGAATTAAAATCACTCGGAACTGTATAAACAAGTGTATTTTCTGCTTCAATCACTCCATCGGTAAGTTCGGTAGTTCCGTCGTTCGACAATCTGAAATCCTTGCCGCGGGTCTGTGAAAAATCAAATACGTACTTCTGTCCTAGTGTAAGACTGGACACGTTTAGATGAAGTTTGTCTCCCAAAGTCACCGGGACGGTTGTATAACCAGGCGTCCATTCCTCCGGTGCCACGACTTTGACAAACCGATTTTCGACCCTTGTGTAACCTTCTGTATCGGTGGCGGAATAGGACACGGTGTAGGTTCCCACCACGGTGGTGTCGAGATTGGAAGTGTCCACGGTAACTTCTTCGTCTCCATCTGCAGTGGCACCGAGGTCGGTGTAGTCTTCTCCGGCTGTCATGGTGACGGTTCTGTCACCGTTCAGCGTGATGATTGGACCCACGTTGGTTTCTTTGATGTACTCCTCTGGCGTGTCAAAATCCGCACTGATGATGTTTGTCAATGAATCGTTCCCTCTCTTATTGATGGTCGAATATTCATTGCCAAAGATTGTTGAAAGGCTGGCAGTATCTTTTGCGTAGTTGGTAAACCTAGGAAGGGATTTCCCGGCTATGGCAGACAGCATTCCATTGTAAGAATGATTGGTTCGCCCCATTGATATCTAAGGTGATATTTAATTAGCATACATGACCCCACCGACACCATTTTGGATTTTCAGGATGTTGTAGTTGACTGCATAAATGTCCCTGTTGATGGGTTGCGAACACAAAATTCTAAAACTATCAATTCTACTAAAGTTCAATGTACCAGAAGGCTGAAATCTGGAAGCATGTAGACAAAAAGGGTAGAAGAACATGTTCTCGGCGTTGGATGCCGAGAAGTCAGTATGGTAATAGCTCGGCACCGCGGTGAAGAATGGGATAGACAGATTGTCGTCGGTGATGTCCGAACCATTCACCTGGAGCTTGACCAGATTCCCCACGGACACGAGTGCATTGTAGGAACTTGCGTTGCTGGAGCAAATGAATTTGACCGGGTTGTTGAAGTAGAGTTCCATAGAAGTTGTGTTGGACGCCTTTTGTTTTTGAACCTGATGGATTAGCATTTCGATGGGTTCGGTTGCGAAACGGGTTCTTTCGATTTCATCCAAGGCGATGTAGTTTGCGTAAAAATTTATATTATAGTTCGCATTCAAACTAGACGACCATTTAATTTTCAGGTTCACGTCACTGTACTGCAAACCGATCAATGGCAGGCTCGATGCCCATTTCTCACAGAAGAAGAAACGGAACGGATAAAAATAGGATTCACTTCCAAGACCTCCGTGCAAACTTGCTAGATAGGACTTTGACATGGAATCGGCAAATAGATCCACGGCGAGTTCTTCTGAAAAATTAGAGTCCTGAGTGTCTACCAATTGTTCGCCTATGTAGAGTTCGGCGCTCTCGATGACATCCGACCACGTGCTAATCAGCTGGGACACGTTGTTCAGATCAACGGTCAAAAAACAATAATTGAGAAGATCACCCGCTCTCTTGAAATTTACGACGGATGTCCCACCGGCCATGGGTTTCCCTTCGATAATTTGTCTCTGCTGGAAATGTGCAAAATGTGTGTAGCGTTTATAAAGCGTATTATTAAAAAAGCTTACCTGTGGGTCACCTGTCAAAAAAGTGTCTTGTTCGCCCACGGCAACAAGTCTGACAATTGCCCCACTTGGACCTGACATTAATATTAACTTTGATTATTTAATCATGGTGATGACGCCGATGATGAGGACGAGGACGAGGACGATGCGCGGGATGTCGAAACCAGAGAGGGCGGGTGTCGTACCAATAGGGCTGTTGGTAAACAGAGACAGGTTGGGGCTTATTTTTAATAAATATACTCCACAGGGTGAGCGCGAGGTCAATGATCGAGATGATTAGGGCTGTTACAGCAAGGTTCATCTTTAATATGGAGGACCAAAAATTATTCAGGTGACCCAATTAAGGATTAAGGACATGACATTACAAAGGCATGCTCAAGATCAACTCATCCGAGCTGGGTAACTTGGCTGGCTATGGTGCCAAGTTCTGCTCACCCCGCGAGGCTGCCGAAAAATTTTGGAAGCGCAACCGACCCGATGCGTTCAAGGAATATGTGAGAAATCACGGGACGCCTGATTGGAAAAAGAAAGACGACTTTGTCTACGGGAATGCCAACGCCAAGCAGATCATGGAGGAGGCGCGCAAGGTCAAGACCGAGAACACTGGCGACATCGGTGGAGTGCTCAAGTCGGTCTCGGACGACAAGCGTGCTGCCACATTCACTGCCGAGCAGAAGCAGTTCCTCGAGGAAGCCACGCGCACCAAGGTCTTCCAGAATCACGGGACGCGCAAGGAGGGTTCGACGCTCGATCAGTGGTGCCGCGAGACTGGCAAGAATGCCTTCAAGCCCACTGACAGGTACACTCTCCAGATCCACCCGAAGGTGGTTGTGGTCGGTCTCATTGACGGACGCACCGAGGACAACGAACTTATTGAGTTCAAGAACCGAGCGGGTGGCAGGCTGTTCAACGAGGTCCGAAGCTACGAGATGGCGCAGTGCCAGGCTTACCTTCGGATGCTCGACCTGGAGCGAGGCTTCTTGGTTGAGTGCCTTCGCCGAGAAGGACAGGATCCCAAGCTGAACACGATCCCCTTCACCCGGGACGACGAGTTCTGGGAGGACACGGTCGAGCGGGTGCTGTCCAACATCTTCGACCCGCGTTTCGAGTGCTTCCGCGTCACCGAAAGCGGTCCATCAGCATCCTAGACACGTAGGGTATTTTGTCTTTATCTTCTAATAAATTACTAATAATATTAAAAAGTTCTGCCTTCTTTCTGTCCCGCTCCACCTTGCTCTTGAGGTCCCACGGATTCCCGAGCCGTTTCATGGTTGTAGTGACCCACTCCCCGTCCTTGCGGTAACTCACTTCCTGCTTTTCGTCCCAATGCATTCTGTGCACTTTCCACGGAACTCCATCGAAACGAAAGGCAACCAGCGTCATGGTCTGCACGGGCGTCTTGAACATCTGGCGGATGCGCCTCTGGATGATGGACAGGGCCTCTCTCAACTTTTCGGGTTCAGGATTCTCGATGTACTTGCGAATGTCAGTCGGGACGGGCTTTGTCTCTCGCATCGAGAAGAGAAACTTCTTTCGCTTCGGGTGCTGAATGGTCTTGTAGTCCGTGCGGGGCATGATCTCGATGGTCAGCGGGTGGTACATGTGCTTGGGAACCTTGATGATGGTCCCGTCCTTCATCTTCTTGGTCTCCGTTCCCTCCTTGGGAATGTAAACAGCCGACGAAGGGCTCAAATAAAAGCCAAAAATAGCATCTTTGACCTCCATACTGGTATTAAACGATAGAATAATTGCGAAGGTAAATGGTGCTCTACGAGTGGCAGTCGAAGATGGGCGAACTGGTTGAGATTTATGAAGAAATGAGGGACCACACAAGAGCCAATACATTTTCGGAAGCGGTCCAGCAGATTGTGAATCACGCAGAGCAATTTGATATTTCGATTAAAACGACAAAGGACGTTGATAAGTTCAAAGGTCTGGAAGGCGTGGGACGCTCGACGCTTGAACTTTTCAAGGAGTTCGTGACGACTGGTGAAATGAAACGTCTCAAAGACCTAAAAGGTGAAGACTAGTATAAAAGAAGCACGTCAGACCCGTTGTCAAGAATATGAAGTTGGTTTGTTCTTCACACTTTCTGGCGGGTTCCGGTTCCTCTTCGGTTTCTCCGTCGACTCTAGGCAGTGCTTCGGCACGGCACATAGGGCAAACAATGTTTCCATGAATATTCCAGTCACGGACACATTGATAGCAAAGTTGATGACCACATGGATTCATAGTGACCGTGGTCTTTCCACAGATGTCATCGAAGCACACTGGGCACTCGGACATGCTTTCTAATAATTAAACATCACAAAAAGACTGGTGGACATGAATATCATGTAGATGACGGCGAGGCTGAAGCGCATGGTCCGCTCGACGCTGGTGATGCCCTTCTTGACGGTTCGCAACAGGTGCATCTGGAGAGCGAACGCCAGGAAGGCAAGACCTGCCAGCAGGTAGGTGAAGGTCTTCATCGGGAAGATTCGCTTCTTCGATACGAGCGGGCTGGTGGTCACCATGAAGAAGATTCCAAACAGACAGACCAAGGCAAACGCCCGTCCAGCCTGAAGGAGCGCCATCTGGTTGTCGTTGATCTCAAGTTCGGGAGCCTCCTCGCCAGCCCTGAGTGCCTCCATGACGTACAGACGTTGGCGCTGACCCTCGACGATGAAGGCACCGCAGGTCTGCTCCATGCTCACCATGAGAGCACCAAAGGCAGTCGCAACCCCGAGGTTGGCAAGACCCGCCATACACGAGTGGTTATTAGGGACAGCGTTCATTTCTTACTTATTGTAGGAGATAAAAATATGATATCGCGGTCTGGGTTCATCGTCCCCCGAGATCGTGATCTTGAAAAAGCATTGACGGTCACCCCTGAGGTCAACACGGACTATGCTCCTCGAGGAATTCCGTTCAAAGTCTTTAGGCGAAACAAGGAAAACCTGTGCATTCCACAGTACTATGGAAAGCAACATATCGAAGCAAACCCCAGGGACAAGCGACCTGATCCTGTCACATACGAAATCCCCTTCAGTGGAAAACTTCGCAAGGACATTAATCAGCCTGAGGCAGTTAAGAAGGTTCTGGAATCTATGAAAAAATGTGGCGGTGGAGTGCTTTCATTGCCGTGCGGATTCGGTAAAACGGTTTGCGCCATCAAGATCGCAAGCAAATTGGGTGTCCGAACTATGATCATGGTGCACAAAGAGTTCCTCGCCAATCAGTGGAAGCAGCGGATTGAGCAATTCTGTCCAGGAATGACCGTGGGGAGAATTCAGCAAGACAAGTTCGAGATTGAACATCCATTTGTCATCGGGATGCTTCAAACATTTACGTCGCGGGACTTTCCCATGGAGGCATTTGAGTCTGTGGGGCTGGTCATAGTGGATGAGGCCCACCACATATGCGCGCGGGTCTTTTCGCAGTCGATGCTTCGCATGTGTCCGAAGTACACCCTCGGGTTAAGTGCGACTCCCGAAAGGAAGGACGGACTCACCAATGTCCTCTACTGGTTTCTGGGACCACAAGCCTATATGGTGGAGCGAAAGCAGGACGACGAAGTCACGATGGATGCCATCAAGCCCAAGTTGGACATCTACTACCAGCCATTTCCCACGAGTCGCTTCGGAAAAGTTTCATTGGCAGAAGCCACCACGATGTTGGTGGAGGACGAGGAGCGCAACAAGATCATCCTGGAAAAGATGAAAGAACTGGGTCACAGAAAGGTTCTGATCCTAACTGACCGAAGGGATCACTGCTTCTGGTTAAAGGAAAATATCCCAGAGTCTGGTCTCTACATCGGTGGAATGAAAGAAGCAGATCTGGATGAGTCAGCGACCAAGATGGTGATCATCGGAACATTCAACATGGCTCATGAGGGCTTAGATATTGGAGATGTGGACACGGTGTTCATGGTGACTCCCAAGTCGGATGTGGTGCAAGCCGTGGGAAGATGTATGCGAGAAGGAGGGTCACGACGCAACCCACCCAAGATCATAGATCTTCATGACAACTGGGGTCCATTCGATGCGATGTATTACAAGCGTCGCAAGATTTACAAACAATTAGGAATAATCAAGGAAGCACCAAAGAAGCAGGTCACGGAGATCCTTGAATTCTTGGATTAAAGAAAAGAAAACAAGGGTAAGTACGAAAAACAATGAACAGCTACGTTCGCAATCTGATGACCAAGCTTGATGTGGCACCGTGCTTTGACGTGGTGATCCGCGACAAACCCTTTGACCTGGTGGCGACCTTGGAGAAGCACGAGGACATTTTTCACCGAACTGACAAGATGTTCATGGTGGTTCATGAGGATGGACTCAAGGTGCCCAAGTATTCCCAGGATCGCCTTCTTGACCGTGGATGTGTAGGTGTGGTGAACAAGAAGGGCTTGAGGGACTTGCTTGTTGAACTCAAGAACAAGATGCACAACGATCCCAAGCTCAAGGACATGTTTATGGATCCGCTGAGGAATACGATGAAGAGGGACGTCCCTAAGATGTCCAAGAATGCACTCAAGGGCGTGAAGTTTGCGGTGACCGGAGTTCTAAAGCGCTGGAGCCGCGAGGAGATTGTGGACATCATCAAGAAGCATGGCGGAACAGTCACGAGTCAGGTGTCTGGAAGGACGGACTACCTCGTGGCTGGTTACGATCGTGGTAATGTCAAGTGCCGAAATGCAAAGGTTCACGACACCGAAGTTCTAAATGAGAGCGAATTCATGGAGTTGCTTAGATGTCCTTAGGCACATCGGTGGCAACGCCTGAGATGGAATACTCGATGGTGATGGGAGTTCCGCCACCGAAAAGACCACCACCGCGGCTGATCTCCCTGGGCTCGGCAAGCTTCTCACGCTTCATCTTGTAGGCGAACACCTTGCCATCCTCACCGCGGGTGGTCTCCTGAACGGTCACCACGAGCTTGCAAGTTCCCTTAACCTTCTTTTCGCGACACGCGCGGGTGAAAGCCTTCCTCGCTGCCCCGAAAGGAGTCTTGGACACAAAGCGTCCACCCTCACCAACAGTGCTCCGGGTCTTCTTGGCGCCCGGACGGCGGATATCAATAACGGTAAATGAGCGATCGGTACTCTCCATTTCTCTTTATTCTACTTGGACATTATTTTTCAACATCATGCTGGTGAGTTCACCGATGGGCTCCTTGACATTGGCAAAGTTGGGAGGGTTGGTGACGGCGAAGGGTGCCTCCGGGACGCGAATCGGATCGCCGTGGATGAGATAGAGAGACCGCGTCCTGTCATAGTAGATGATCAGAAGCAAAAGCAAAATGGCGATGATAAGAGTCATTCTTGTAGTTACTTGACAATTTTTGCCAGAGCCTCACCCAAGGTCCTGTCAAAATTTTTCGCCTCCTTCTCGCCATTGACGGTCTTTTCGCCGATGGGTCTTGCGGGTCCAACTGGAGAGGCGATAGGCGCTGCACCCGCCGCAGCATTTCTGGTTCCGGTGTTATTGTTAGTCTTTCCAACCCTGACTCCGTTGTTCCTCACATTGGCGAGGTTGGGTTTGGCGTTGATCTTGGTCTTCGGTGCCGGTGGAGCCACGTTCGGGACATTCACGGGTCCCGTGTTCTTGCGTTCCGTCAGCGTATTTTCATTTGCCTTGACGACCACCTCCTCGGCATTTCCGAGAACGGTCTGAAGTTTGTTTTCGCGAACCGGAACGACACTCTTCGCAAATCGAACTTCGTTGATGGCCTCGCGGACTTCGTTGTTGCGCGGACGCACGTTCACGAGCTTGTTCTCCACGCGATTCAACTGAGTCACTTGATTGATGTTGCGGTTGAGGACGTTCATCTCTTTCCTCTCGGCTTGATTGAGGCGTGGCTTCTCTGCAAGTTCATTCCTCTGATTCTGCATCTGGCGCAGGTTGGGTTCCGGAGCCGGAGCCGGAGCGGGAGTCTGGGCTGCCACCGCGGCACCACCGAAGATACCCGAAGCGATGTTGGCGACCCTGGTGGCGACGACCTGCCTGACATTCTCGGTCGGAGTCTTATTCTCCTTGGCGACCTTCTCGATGACGGACGCGGGCGGCACCAAGACACCGGCGATCAATTGGCGGTTTGACTTCTTGACCGGAACGAACTTGTAGCCCTCCTCGATGAGTTTCTTGAACGTGGGTCCGTCCTTGTCCATCTTGCGGCTGGTGATCGGGTTGACCACCTTCAACGGCTTCTTGGGAGCCTTCCCCTTGGCAAGCTTGATATTCTCGAGTTTGATACCTTCCTTGGCAAGAGTCTTTTTGACCTTCTTGATGGCCTCGCGTTTAGCTGAAGCTGGGACGTTAGCCATATCTACTAGTTGCTTAGATTTTTTTGAAAAATTCGAGTGATTGTCTTTGTTGTTTTACCTTGCTTGGCAGTGTTTCAAAGTCACTTATAACTCCGATGAGGCAGTTTTTGAATTTCTTAGCCACTATGTCATTATAGAAAGAAGTATAGTATTTGAATTCGCTCGCCGAAAGGGGGAGAACGACAAAATTATTTTTTGCTGTTGGGTTTTTAATATTCTTTTGTGTCTGGGTATAAAGAGGTTCCTTGTTTTTTCCTTTTGCGGTAAACAGACATGTAACATCACGGGGTAGATCTGGTCTGCACCCTTTCACCTTCATTCCAAATCTCATATTTTCATTTATACCGGCAATAGTGAATTCTTCTGCTAAATTCTTAGATATATTTTTCTTGGAAGGATCAAACAAAAATTTCAGTGAAAACAAAGAACGCGTAATGTAGACACCTTCGAATACACGCTGCATCATTTCGAAGATGTATCGAACGACGGTGGTATTTCCCTGTAGATCTTTTGGTATTTTATTGGACAACTCAAATTCTTTCACTATATTTGCTTTGTAACTGTCATATTCTGATATAAATTTCAAATCAATTAGGTTAGATTTTGTATTGATGCGACTAAAATAATCTGATAGTTTGGCACTAGGGTCTAATTTCAACATATTTTTAAACATTTCAAACCCGAATTCTGTTTGATTTTTTCCTTTTCCAAACGTCCATTTTGACAAGTAATCTTTGATTGGTTGCTTTATTCCACCAAATAGCCCACTATCATTTCCTGAGATGAAATTTACATAGATGAACAATATAATTATTTCATCCAACTCGGAAATTTTATTTACTTGTTTTACCCTTTCAAGTTTCAACCATTCATTCTTTTGTTGATCTGTTGTTTTCCCTGCTGGTGGTGATTTTGATGTATAAAAGCCAAGATCAGCCAGAAGTTTTAACATTTTCTCGTTGGGTATTGGGTTTCTTCTTCCCTTTGCCGCAACAAAAAAATCAATTAATCTAGTACGTTCAAGATTCCAATAATCACCATTGAAGACGTTGAAACCCAGCGCAAGTTCGGAGATAGCAACGGGACTTTCCTTTCCGGCGAGATCAAAGACGCGACGTTTTTCACCATTCATGATGCTCATGTGGGCACGGGAACTTTGTGGATTGAAGGGTGTGGGGCGGATGAATTGCCTCGCAAATGTGGAATAATCGTAGTTCTCTTTTATTTCGTCGCTAAAATACAGTATGCCTTGATTCATGTCATAGGTGAGAGTGGGTTTGTACACAGTGATACCACGCAACTTTTTCAAGTTGGTGGAACCTGTATAATCCTTGAACAATGTCGTCTTGCCCGAACCCGACGGACCTACAAAGAATACGTTGATTGGATTATCGCCGAATGATGAGTTGATTGTAGCGAAATTTTGTTGTAGTTGTTTGGTAAACGCGTTCCCCATTGCACCGAGTTGGAATGTTTTTATATTTGGAATAGTCATGTTGCTTGCGTTGAATATTCCTTTTCCATTCGCAGGAACCTTGTTGAAGAAAATGAACTTCTTTGGTCTTCCGAATATTTCTCTGTAGTTGGATTCGTACGTCGCCAGATTTTTCAATAGCTGGTCGTCATTTTGAGGTAGATTAGTTTTTAGGGTCTGAATTTGATTTTTAACGGTTTGAGGGATATTCCTTTCCAAGTTTCCATTGACCTTTGCTCTAAAGTTTAGGGCAGGAGCGACACGTTTGCGTCTCACCTCTTCGGCATTAATTTTGGTCGATAGATTCTGTTTACCTTCGGTGCCAGATGGGATTTGTGCCAATTTAGCTCTAAGGTTTGCGAGGTTTGTGGTTCTCTTCGTGAGTTCAATTTTATACAACTCGACCTTGCGCTTATAGATGGCTGCCTTGACATCTGGTTCAATATTCTTGTATTCGCGTAGATTGAGTGTGTTGATATTCTCGAGTGTAGCACTGGATATTTTTGGCATCAGTACATTGCTAAACTTTTTCATGAGAGCAGCGAATTTTCTTGCCCTTTCTTCGGCTTCTGCTTTTTCTCTGATCATTTTGTCAGTGAGCGCTTTCGCAGTTTGAACTTGGGCGAGAAGGTTGGTTTTCAATTGTTCGGAAACATTGGTGAGTGTTTTAATTTCACCTTCGCGAGCCACCAACTGTGATTTAATGTTGTTCAAATTTTTGTTTTTAGCACTGAGTTTGGAACGCGTAGTAGCCAAGTTGGCCTTGGCTTTCTGAAGTTCCGCAAGCGCTTTTGCCTTTTTGAAAGTCAAGTTGGCAATTTGATTTGTAAGGGTCTTTGTAACATTTTGTGAACCAGTCAGTTCCCCTTGAAGTTTGGTAATTTTACCTTGAAGTTCCTCGGAAAGATTAATCTTATTCATTTGAAGTTGCTTCACCAAAGCATTGGCTTCTTGTTTGGCAGCAACGGCGGCATTCCTGTTTTCTTTCAATTGTTTGATTTGAGCCTTCAAATCATTTAGAGTGGCATTTGAAATGCCTTGAAGTTCGGCGAGTTTGGTTTCAAGACCGGAGATCGTGTTTGCATTGAGTTTTTTGTTTTTCATAACGTTCGCGAGTGTTTTGCTGTATTTCTCAAGACCATTCAACGCCGCATTTCTTTCTGCGGTAACTTGTTTGATTTCTTCATTACTGGAATTTCTTGCAGCCAGTTGATTAATTTTGTTTTGAAGTTCCTTGGAAAGTTTGTCCTTGTTCTCTTGAAGTTTGATGATGTTTTCGCCGACCAGGTTGGTCATGGTCCCTGAATTGACTGTTTTTTTGGGTTCACCCGGGGTTACAGTCAATTTTCTCCCGAGCCCTGTTGAAAACCCTGATTCACGGTGCCAAGATTTATTCGTTTGGCGGCAAGGACTGCAGCAACGGAAGCGCTGAGGAGGGCAAGAGCTCTACTAAAATATCCAGATTTCTTTGGAGCAACAGCATTGGCAGGACTTCTTTCACTTACACCTAGCCATTTTACAATGGATACATTAGTTTTGCCATTTGATAATGTTAAAGATGGTTTTGTGATAGTTTCCCATTTTAAAACAAGGGGTTGATTTTCATTCTTTTTTGCTTCTTCCTCTATTTTAACAAGTCCCTTTTCCAAGTAGAGAATGTGAGGACGTGGTACGTCTGTACCGAAAACGATATTCCTGAAAATCTTTGCCATTATTTTTGGGGTGGGGGCATTGGGATTGGCAATTTTTATATTTACAGAATTACTATTGTTTTGTATTTGAAGAGCATCAGTAAAACCTTTTGCGGCTGGAACGCCTTTCAATAATTCAACGGTGCTTTCAATTACATTTTCAGGGTTAATATTATTTGGTAATGTAAGTTGTAATTGTTTCGCATTCGCATTTATAACAATCTTTTGGTTTGTATTTGGTAATTTAAGTTGTAATTGTGTCGCGTTTGAATTGCCCTGGTTCACCCGGCTCGGTGGTAAAATCTCAGCGTCGATTACCTCGAGTCCATTGTTTTCGGGTGTCCCGGTGTTCCCTTTTCCGTTGTTTCTCCCAGTAGGTGGTGTGGTCGCAGCCACAGGTGTCCCGGAGGGTTTAGGTTTAGTTGTCCCGATGTTCCCTTGTCCTTTGTTTTTCCCAGTAGGTGTGGTCGCAGGTGTCTTTTTATTGAACTTCCATGCGCGATTTGTCCCGGTCCCGGTGCTCGTGGTGGCGACTCCTGGTTTGTTGTTCTTCGGGGCCATGTTCGCAAGAGCCTTTGCGATGCCCCGGTTAAAATTTACGTTCTTCGCCTTCGCATTCCTCTCCCTTCCAATCTTCACAGCCTCGATGATTTTGCTAATAATCACAGCGCGGGTGACCTGATTAGCTGAAAGACCGATGAAATCTTTGACCCTCAATGGGAGTCCACGGTAGACTTCCTCGTTGAATTTTTTATTCAGGAAGCTTGGATCACTGAGGGACATTATAGCATCACGCAGAGGGTCGAGCGCAGGCTCTTTGAGATTGGCCAAGTTTCTGACGAGCGTATTCCGAGTCAAAGGCTTCATTGTTGACTTCTTTTTTTCATTTTCATTTTTCTTGCGAAGTCTTTCCACTTCTGCTTTAGCGGCAGCATTGATTCTAGCCTGTTCGCGCCGCACTTCCCTCTCGGCTTCAGCTTTGGCCCTGGCTTCTGCTTCAGCCTTGACCTTGGCGTTGTTATTGGCTTGAGCCATCCTTACAAGTGTTAAAGAAAAAAGACACCACCTGAGAAACATGGCGACCGTTGCTCACCAGATGTTCCATGCCTTCGAGGATACCTACAACACCTACAAGGATGGAAGGGATGTCGAGATGGAGATGCGTCTAGGCAGAAAGCACATGAACGGAATCTTTGACACCAACATTCCTCAGGCTCAGTGGACCAGTGTGAAGAATGGTTTGGACAAGTATACCGGGTGGGAGATGACGGATCACCAAAAGTTCACGGTCTTTCGTGGGAAAAAGGGTGTCCGTTTGACCGAAGAGCAGGACACGGGTGAACGCAAGTGTATTCGCAAGATCACTCGGGAGAACAAGGACTTTCCCGTGGACGCCTGGAACGTTCGCTTCGGGGTTTCGGTGGAGAAGCCAATCAAGGAGGAAGACCAGCCGGACGAGTTTGACGACACGATCGAGAAGGAGCGGTGGTCTTACGTACGCAAGAATCTGCGAATTGATCTCACGGTCATCACACCCGAGGACATGGATGCCGAGGAGCCCATACATCAGATTGAATTGGAGATGCTTCCGCCCTACACAGAGGACAGAGACACGTTGTTCAATCAAATGTATAAGGTGTTTGATGTTCTCAAACTTATGCCGTCGCGACCATAAGACCGCCCACAGCGATCATTACCACGCCGATGAATTTCAGGATGGTGAACTTTCCACCAAGAAACATGAACGACAAGATGGTGATCGGGATGGTGTTCAGTGCGAGCATGGCGCCCACATACCCCGGGTTGGGTGAATGTGTCACCGCCGTCCTATAAAAGAACAGGGTCATGCTCCCGATCAGTGTGGACAACGCCAAGAGACCGAGGTGACTGCGTTTGATGGCACGGAGTTCGTTCTTTTTACTCAGATAAAGAGAAAGCACGAACATCAGATAGAACGGCAGGGCAAAGATAATGGTCTCGTGAGTCTGGAGACCTTCCCTGAGAAGTTTACCGATGATGAAATTGTTCATCACAGACAGCAAGACTGCCAAGAGGGCGAAGTTAACCCAACGCTCCATAACTATAGTTAGTCGAGAAATTGATATTCGGCAAAGTCGGGTTCCTTGGGAGGTTGCTTGGCGAGACTGAACGAAGCTTGGGTGGCATTCCAGACCAGACCAAAATTATTATTCATGAAATATACCATCTTTAATTTCAAAACGCAAACACATGTATTCCCCTTCATGGCACCCTTGGAAAGGATTTCGACGCTATTTCCGTCAGGTCCCTTGGACAAGGTGTCTTTGTCGATCTTGACGCGGAACCTATCTTCCTTGAGGTTGCTGCGAAACATGTCTTGGATCTGTTCGCGACCCATTTCTCTTCCGAATATATCCATGGCATTCTCACAAACATAGTTGATCACGTGATTTTCAATAGTTCCAAGCCAATCCAGGAACGCCTTGGAGCGGTCGCTTTGGTGAATCTCGAGTTCCAGGTTGTACTTGGGTGCTCCATAGTCTGTCTCAAAGCACGAGACACCAAAGGGGCAGCGGAACTTTGGAATTTGTACTTCAGGTCCTTTAATGAATATGAACTTTGAATCCGATGATGCTTCTAAAATAAAGTCGGAAGTGCCAGTTTCGTTAAACAACATATCGTCTTAAAGCGAAGCATCTCTTTAATTATAAGAATGACCGTGGTAATCGATGGGAACATCGGAGCTGGTAAGACGACGCAGTTGGATATGCTTGCGTCTGCTGGCTTCAAGGTTCGCAAGGAGCCTGTTCAGGATTGGCCGGTCGACAAGTATTACCAGAAACCACAAGATTGGGCATTCCTTTTGCAGGTCGCCATCCTCGAGTCCAACATGATGGAAGAGGGTGTCGAGATATATGAGCGAGGACCCATTCCAGGTCGGATGGTCTTTTGGGAGGACTTGGTCATCCGTGGTGAGATCAAGCGGATCGAGGAACACTACTGGTACGACAAGTTGTGGGAGCGGTTGAAGTGGTATCCCAAGAAGTACATCTTTCTGAACGTGCCACCGGAGATGAGTCACGAGCGGGTCAAGGCACGTCACCAGAAGGGTGATACGTTCATCACCCTCAAGTCTCTGCAAGATCTCCACGCCCGATACATGAAAATGCTCGAGACCATCGGCGAACATTGTGAGGTCCACATCATCGACGGAACTAAACCCCAAAACCTAATTCACGCCGAAGTACTAAAAATTATTCAGGAAGCATAATAGTATAGGATGGTCACGATTAACAACATGGACGATCTATTTGATCTCGCGCGCCAAGCGATGGATTTATCATCTCCATCGGTTGAGGCAGAGGTATGTATGTCATTGAAGTGTAGTCATTGTGGTGGAAAGATGATCGATAATTTTGAAACGGACCTGGTATGTTCAGAATGTGGTATCGTGGATGATTCTCGCGGAAGAATTGATCAAGGCGCCGAATGGAGTTCATGTGTGACGGACGAAGGTGCTAAGGATGGGTCGCGTGTTGGCATGGCAGCAAACCCATTATATCACGAGTGGGGCTCTGGTTCTAAAATTGGAAAGACAAAGGGCATGACAGTGCAACAGAAGCGCATGGTCAAGATAGACTTTCATTTGTCATCCAACCACAAGGATCGTGCACTTCATCAAGCCTATTTAGACATCCAAGAAGCATGTGCACCACTTGGTATTTCTATGAACACGATCGAGTTGGCCAAGGCATTTTACAAGAGAGTCACCGCCAAGGGGATCACGCGCGGTGTTGTCAGAAAGGGGATGAAGGCGAACTGTGTTTACTACGCATGCAAGAGAGATGGATATCCGAGGACTTTGCACGAGGTCGCCAATGCATTTGGTTTGGATCCCAGAGACATCAGTAGAACGTCGAATAAATTTCGCGACTGTCTGGACGAAGAGGACACGGAAGAACGCGTGACAATGGCGAGTGACATGATTCCACGGCTCATGAACGAAATACAGCCAATGACTTCAGGAAAGGTGACGTATAAAATCGTGAATCTGTGCAAGAAGATTGAGAGAACGACGGAATTCATGGGAAAGGTTAGCGGAGGAGTTGCGGGTGCTTGCATCCTTTACTCAATCAAGGACGCTGACATCGAAAAGGTCAAGGAAGCAACTCAGGTATCCACAATAACCTTGACTAAACTCAAGCAGAAGATTGACATGATGGAGAAGGTTCTGATCTGGACTGACGGATCGTGTTTGGGAAACCCGGGCCCAGGTGGGTGGGGTGTGTTCATCAAGGATGGAGAGCAAGTTCATGAATTTGCCAATGGGGTCACGGAGACAACAAACAACCGCATGGAAATCCAGGCTGCCATCGAGGCGGTCCAGTGGTGGAAAGCTAACAGACCCGATAAAGAGGTCATCATCCATTCGGATTCCAAGTACGTGGTCGACAGTGTAACCAAGTGGATGCCAGGATGGATAAAGAAAGATTTCAAGGACGTCAAGAATGACGATCTTTGGAAAACACTCAATCAAATAAATTCTCCTATGATTGACTGGAAGTGGGTCAAGGCACATGTCGGCAATCCCGAGAACGAAAAAGCTGATGCACTTGCTCACGACCAGGCAATTAAACAAAAAGAAACCTTAAACAAATAATGGAGGGAATCCGACCATCTTTGTGGATATCTACACCATGCTACGGGGGCCAGGTTCTTCGAGAATTCAGTACTTCAATGCTAAATCTTTATAAACTTTGTATTCAACATAATATAAACTTACTTTTTGATTCCATGGAAAATGAGAGTCTTATTCCGCGCGGTCGATGTGTGGCTGTGGGACGTTTCATGCAGCTTCCAATAGCAAAGAATTTTACGCATTTCATGTTCATCGACGCGGACATTGAATTTCAGCCAGAGTCTGTTTTACGACTTTTGTTTTCCGGACACGACATTTCCGTAGCATGTTATCCGAAAAAATTCGTAAATTTCAATGGAGCTAAAAATGAAATCGTACAAGGAGGCGATCGTCCCCCGGAGATGGCATCGGCCGACTTGGTGGTAAATCTCGGAAAACATAGCACTGCTGTGATTAACGGGTTTGCAGAAATTCTGGATGGACCCACAGGCTTCATGATGATCAAGCGCGAGGTCTTTGAAAAGATGGAGAAGCACTATCCAGAGCTTCACTGTAAGAATGATCACGCCAACCGTGACTTTGAGTACTATCCAGCATTGTTTGATTGTATGATTGATCCAGTGTCAAAAAGGTACTTGTCCGAGGACTATGCATTCTGCCGTCGTTGGCAGCAGATGGGAGGGAAGATTCATGGAGACACGAATACGATTCTAGGTCATGTGGGAAATCTTACGTTTAGTGGTACGTTGGGTCATCGTATTAAAAGAATTAGTCCAGTAGTTTAAAATGTGGGGATTCGTTGTTGTTGACGTAAATCACCAGATCGCAGTGAGAACACTTAGCGTCTTGATTGGTTTGACATCTCAGCTAACCAAACAAGGGGTTCCATGGGAAGTGAACTATTCGTCCAACGATTCAGAAGACAAGCGCGCGTGGCTGATACAGTCACTGAAGAAGTACGATACTTTGGTATTTTTCGATCATGGGTCATCATTTGATCTAAGACCTCTTTTTTCAACCCCATGGCAGAAGGCGTGTTCTATGTTAATAGTACCATCATTGAAGAAAACATTGGATTGGAATAGGTTTAAAGAAACATGTACACTCGAGATTGAAGAACCTCTAGAACAACGTGCACTTGTATTTGACACTGAAGTGAACGAAAAGAAACCCATCCCAGGACCCGGTACACAACTTTACCCCGTTACAAAATCTGACGCCCGAGTTTTTCTTTTGGACTGTAAGCAGGTTCTTCGCAAGCTCAAAGACAAAAAAGGAAATTTTATTCAGGTTCCCCTGAAGTCCACCGAGTGGGTTAGTTTTTTGAAGGAGCGTGGTGTTCAGATTGCGGCTGCCGTGGACATTCCGTGCACAAACACCATTGCCCACAAGTGTGTTAGTGGCTTAGGGAAATCAAACGGATTTAGAATAGATTACAATGATTCAGTACGCCCAGCAAGTGATGAAAACCAAACCCCATATGTTCCCAGCCCCACAGCCAATATCGGTTGAACGAAGACACTTCGGTCAGCTCAACAATCACCCTTACGTGGTTTCTCCAAAGGCAGATGGAGAGCGCTCCTTGTTGGTCGCCCTAGGTGATCGTTCTGTGCTTATCAATCGTGGCTTTGAAGAAACGGACATCAAGTTTAGATTCAAGAAGAACGCATTTGAAGGCACGATTCTTGATGTGGAAAAAATCGGCAACCGCATCTTGGTATTTGATGCCTATCAGGTGAATGGTGAGGTCATCAAGGACAAAGGGTTGGACGAACGTCTGGAACGAGCAACTGCCTTGGTCAAGAGTGTTCTAAAGACGACCAAGGATCCGTTCAAGCTCGAGATGAAACCGGTCTTCGAACGTGACGAACTTGAAAAAGCAATGAAGACTGACTTTGGTTACGAGACAGACGGACTCATCTTCACGCCCAAGGATGAACCGGCACGCGTCGGGACCCACGAGACGATGTTCAAGTGGAAGCCTCTGGAGAAAAACACGGTCGACTTTCAGGTGGTGCCAAGCACTCGGATGCACGACTGTCGGCAAGAGATGATCTACGGTTATGATCTCTATGTCCAGGAACATGGCAAAAAGATATGTGAAGGCAGACTGCCACAGGACTTGGTGGAACCTCACTGGAGACCCATCATGGATGCTGGAAAGGATCATTGTCTCATTTTGGAGTGTGAATACATTCAAGGTGAGGTGAACTTTTGGCGTCCCATAGGCATCCGAAGGGACAAGATGATGCCCAATGCTCGCAGGACCTTTCAAAGGACCTTGGTGAACATCGAGGAAGACATCCAGTGGAAGGAGTTTAAATAAATTGTTAGTAGATTATACACATGGAGCCGATTCTCGTGCCAAACCCATCTCGTTTCACTACATTTCCCATAAAGTACCCAGATCTATGGAAACTGTACAAGAAGGCTATCGCATCCTTTTGGACCACCGAAGAGGTCGACCTTTCGGCGGACATGAATGATTGGAATAAGATGTCGGATCAGGAGAGGTATTTCATCAAACATGTTCTTGCATTCTTTGCCGGGTCGGATGGCATCGTGATGGAGAATCTCAACTTGAACTTTGCATCGGAGGTTCAGATTTCAGAAGCCAGGTCGTTCTACAGCTACCAGGAGTTCAATGAGTCTATTCACGGGGAAACCTACAGTTTGCTTATTGACACCTACGTGGATGATCACGACGAAAAAACCAAGTTATTCAAGGCGATCGAGACCATTCCGTGCATCCAAAAGAAGGCCGAGTGGGCGATGAATTGGTTCAGCAGGGATCGACCATTTGTCGAAAGGTTGGTGGCATTTGCATGTGTCGAGGGCATCTTTTTCAGCGGTGCCTTCTGTGCCATCTACTGGCTAAAAAAGAGGGGACTGATGCCTGGGTTGTGCTTTTCAAATGAGTTGATCTCGCGGGACGAGGGACTTCACTGTGATTTTGCGGTGGCACTTTACCATCATCTCGAGCAGAAGCCAACGGAATCGAGGGTCCAGAACATCGTTCGGAGCGCGGTCCACATCGAGAACGAGTTCATCTGCGACGCGCTTCCGTGCCGTCTGATTGGGATGAATTCCGATAGCATGACCACCTACATTCAGTTTGTGGCGGACAGGCTATTGAAGCAGTTTGGAGTGGAGCCCATCTGGAACTCCAAGAATCCGTTTGATTTTATGGAGATGATTTCACTGGAAGGCAAGACTTCATTCTTCGAGAAGCGAGTCAGTGAATACAGCAAGATGGGTGTGGGAAACGAGAGTGGAAACTCCATCAGTTTCGAAGACGATTTTTAAAGATATCCCTGGCGATCGAGCGCAGGTGTGGCACCGGGAAGGGTGTCTGATTGTCCAGTGCGACGTTCAAAACGTCATCCCCGTGTTCAAATGAAAAACAAAGGATTGCCTTGCAGAGGTATTCCAGCCCCTTTTCCTTTGGGCATTTCGAAGGTTTGAGTTCAATCAGGTTGGCTTCGAGGTATTGTCTGAACGCAGTTCGGTCTTCCATTTACTTATTTTAAATCCATGTCTTTAATAAGATGAATTTGTACATTCTTGCTCTGGCGATTCTTGCCTTGCTTGTGACCACTGTCAAGGAATCCTATATGGACGGTGACATGGACGGAATCCTTCCTCCTTATCACGTTCACGAAACCAATGGGTACAAGATAATTGAAGGAACCCCGCAGATTGCCGTGCCGAATCAAAAATATTTCCCGTGAAATAGTAGAATATGTTTCTCTACGAAGACTTCAGTTTGATTATGATCGTGGCGGTGGTCTATGGGTGGCTCTACAGCCGGATGGGCAAGGACACCTTTGGGTTCGAGAGTGCCATCGACCCCTACTACTTTTCATTCACCACGATGTCCACGGTGGGTTACGGTGACTTTTCACCCAAGACTCCTGCCGCCAAGGCGTTGGTGATGTCCCAGCAGGCGGTGCTCATGACTGGGGTGATCGCGCTTTTGTCCACTCGTTTAATGAAATAAATGATAATAGTAATAAGATGATCACGCTTCAGCAGATCGATATGTACAGCGGTGTCTGGTACGAGCAGGCATCGATGAAGCGAGGTTTCAATGCAGAGGGTCAGATGGACTGCATTGGAACTCGTGGAGTTTACAAGCACATAGTCAGGGACGCGCCAGTTCTGGAGGCTGACACCAAGTGCCATCACGGGAGTCCGATTGCACCGCTGACTGGCATCAAGGGCAGGGTGGATTGTTCGACGACGCCGTGTAAGTTAACGTTCCCGATCCTTCCATGGATTCGCGCGGAATACAACATACTGGACACTGACTTCAAACGCTTCTCCATAGTGAGTGCCGGTCCCGACTTCATTCAAGTGTATTCACGAAAGCCGTGTCTGAATCCCAAGGAGCGCATGGCACTCAAAGAGATGGTCAAGAACTTTGGCTATGACCCAAATGACCTTAAGGACACTCCGACGGAATGTGACACGGATCCAGTGGACATGATGATTCAAGATTCTGTCAATGTTTTAAACATTTAATTCAACTAATTAGAAATGCTTATTGAACTTAATTACAAAGTTCGTTGTGATACTCCGAGTGACATCAACGAGCACCTTCCTACTTTACATGATTTGGCCAAGGAGTGTAATTCGGTCATCGAGTTAGGTGTCCGTGGGGTTGTCTCGTCATGGGCATTTGCTGCGGGTCTGCCAGAAGGTTCAAAGATGTTCATGAATGACCTCGAACCGTGTCGCGTGGATTCACTTATTCGCGCCGCCAAGATGGAAAAGAATATTGAAGCCACATTCATTCATGGGAGTGATTTGGACATTCCCCTTCCCGAGCCAGCGGATTTGGTTTTCATTGATACGTGGCATGTCTATGCGCAACTGAAGCGCGAATTGGATCGTTACGAACCACTGGCCAAGAAGTATATCGCCCTTCACGACACCACGGTCGATGAGTGGCTAGGTGAAACTATTCGTTTGGGATGGTCCGCGGAAGAACAATCCAAGACGACAGGATTTCCGGTAGGAGAGATCACCAAGGGTCTCTGGCCGGCGGTCGAAGAGTTTCTAGAGAAGCACAAGGGTGTATGGGAACTCAAGAAGCGCTACACGAACAACAATGGTCTCACCATACTTAGTCGAGTTCGCGAACAAAAAGATTAAAGTCGCTCACCATCTGCGTGACCACCGGAAACTGCTTCCAGTGGGAAAACGGCTTATCTTCACCGATGCACAACGCAATTTTTTCACGAGGGAATCCAGTTCTGAGAACCTCTTGAAGATTATGAAGTGAAGTTCCGCGCATGATGGACGGAAAGAGTACAAGGTCATATTCGTTTGCCCACAGACTCGCGCTGATTTCGGAAGGCGTGGTCTTGGACTTTGCAGAAGCCGGAAGCAACTTGGTGTAATTGAAACCGCGTCCATAGAGTTGCGCCACGTCCTTATCATAGTCATCATAGGCATAAGGAATCTCCTCGAGGACATCCATCTTGTCGCCAAAGAGTTCCTTACAGCCATAGAAAAGACCCATGGAAAGGTAGTCGGGCATCAGTGGCACTGCATTATCCATGAACAAGACGCGCTTTGGGTCGGTCACGCCTATGGAATCACAGATGTATTTGACCATAGCGGGTGCTGTGAGGTGCTTCATGAAGTGGTCACGCCATTCAAAGGGATTTGCCTCCTTGCCCTTTTCGAAAAGTTCCTTGTTGTAGTGAGTCATGGTGAACTTTGGGATGGTCCATGGCTCCTCGAACAGAGGCACCGATCCGGCGGCCAGAATCTCGAGGTGGCGCATGCAGTCAAAGCCGGCCTTCTTTTGTGTGTAGGCGTAATGGGACTGGGCATATTCTTCCATATAGGCATCCTGGTCCTCAAATGAATACGGTTCACCTGGAACGATGTCGCTGATTTCCTTGGTCTTGGTGGTCCTCATCGGAAGGATTCGAGATGTAGGAAAGCAGAAGCTGATTGGATAGAGCATTTTAAGTATTATAATAATTCATCATCTCTTTAATACCATATTTCAAAGACACAGTTGGTTCCCATCGCAGCAGTGACCTTGCCAAACCGATGTCCGGTTTGCGTCTCTTCGGGTCGTCGGCAGTTCCCGGCAGGTGGATTATCCTTCCATGTGGATTCACAACCTTGGCAAGTTGCTTGATCGTGTATTCGGTTGGATTCCCTATGTTGATGGGACCACGAAGACCAGAATCCATCATGCGAATGAGCCCCTCGATGGTGTCATCCACGTACTGAAAACAACGCGTCTGTTTGCCACTTCCGTAGATAGTCATGGGTTCACCTCGGAGAGTCTGCATTATGAAGTTTGTCATGACCCTTCCATCGTCAGGATTCATACCAGGTCCATAGGTATTGAAAATTCTAACGATGGCGGTATCTGTTTCATGCATCCTATTGTAATCCATGACCAACGTTTCTGCGACCCGTTTTCCTTCATCATAGCACGAGCGTTCACCAATGGGATTTACGTTTCCCCAATATTCCTCATTTTGTGGGTGCCTCAACGGATCGCCATAGACTTCCGAAGTCGAGGTGAATAACATACGGGCTTCGGTTCTTTTCGCGAGTTCAAGCATGTTCAGCGTTCCCATGAAGCAAGTCTTGGCTGTGTGGATGGGATCCAATTTGTAGGCGGGTGGACTCGCCGGGCACGCGAGATGATAAATCTGATCCACGTCGTCAAAATGTATTGGTGTTATTACATCGTGCCACACAAAGCGAAAATTGGAATCTCTGGGACAATTGTTTCTATCTCCTGTAAGAAGATTGTCGATACCGATTACGTAGTGACCTTCTTTCAAAAGACGTTTCACGAGATGGGACCCAAGAAAGCCACAGGACCCTGTCACGAGAATATTCATTAACTAGTCATTTGATTATATCTTTAAATACCCGATTCTTGATTTCAATCTGAATATGTTCCACGGGCAAGTATTTTCTAATTATATTTTCAATTTCCATTTCACTGTAACCATCATTACACGAATAGACATCCATTGCGAACTTTCCGTGCTCGGGCCATGTGTGGATAGACAAGTGGGACTCGGACAACAGAAACAAACTCGTAACCCCATAGGGTTCGAACTGATGAGTCGATGTCCTGAGTACTGTAAGTTTGCAAACTTTCGAAATTTCCCTGAGAATCTTCTTCAGTCGTTTTGGGTCATTCAAAGGACTGGTCGTGGGTTCATCATCATGCTTGATTCCAACTTCAAAGAGCGCTACCTTTCCAAGGTCGATCATTTTATCGTAAAATTACCTAAGAAAAAAGGAAAGGAAAATGAGCATGAACGACCCGACTGCCTTGAGCATCACGGCTCCAGAGGCATAATTAATTTCATAGTCGTCATCCGAAACCATCGTCATATTTTCAGTTGCGTTCGCTGAAGCCGCCTCAAGCAGCAGTCGTGTAATCGCCATGTTATTATAGGTAAGAAGAAAATGTTTAATTGGTTGCGCAGTGGATCGACCCGCCGCCCAACACAAGTTCGCGGGCGTTCACGGTCATGATCTTCTTTCCCTTGAAGACGCGCTTGAATGTATCCACGGCACTATTGTCGGTCATGAGACTCCCGTATAAGGGCAAAACAATACCATCCTTGGCGCGATAATAGTTGATATAAGAAGCCGGAAGCACGTCACCCACACCTCGCCTGAATGTGTCCTTGGTGAATTCAATATCTTCCATCTCCTCCTTCTGAACAAACATGGGCAAGGGGCAGTGAACACGATGAACCTTGAGTCCGTGCGCCAATAAGGTATTTTCGGCAGTAACGGAGATGAAGTGCTGTGGGTCAAGGGGGTCGTCCGACCAAGCCAATAGGACTTCCTTGGGGTTCACAAATGCCACCAGGTTGTCCGCGTGACCATCGGTGTCGATGTCACCGTAGAGTCCATCCTTGAGCCAGATGATCGTGTCGACGTCAAACAGTCTTTTCATTACCTCTTCGGCTTTTTCCTTGGTCAGTCCAGGGTTTCTGTTTGGATTCAAAAGGACACTCTCGGTAGTGATGACCGTTCCCTCGCCGTCGGTCACAAAGGCGCCACCCTCTGTCGTGAGATAGGTTCCATCCACGGTGCCCATCTGCATCTGGCACATCAGCCTTCGGGCGAGATTGTTGTCGTCAACAAAGTCTTTGTAGATTCCACCATAGGCGTTGAAGTTCCAGTCGATCCCCTTGACCTCCTTGGTGGCGTCGTTCATGACAAAGGTCGGTCCCGTGTCCCTGATCCAGATGTCGCCATAGTCGAGCGTCTTGACCTTGACACCCTTTGGAAATCTCGACTTGGTTGAATTCATTAGGTCCGGTTTGGTGTAGACGGTCACCTCGGTGCCCAATTCATGTATCGCAGAGACGACGGAGACCATGGTTTCCTGAACAGGAACAGCATTCTTCCTCCAGACGTCTTTGCGGTATGGCCACAGAACCCGGCACTTCTTGGAACGCTCCCAGTCCGCCATCAAACGGAGCGTCGGTGCCGAGGCCGTGGTGATCATTTTCTTACTAATCTTTTGTATATTATTCTTTAAGTGCGAACGTGATAAGGGTTCTCAGCAAGCCAGTTCTTGGCGATCTCCACACGAGTTCGGATTTTATGTATCTTACATGGATTGGTCTTGTCTCGTGCTTCATTATTTATTTTGTCGTTTTTGAGCATCCATCTTCTCTTTAAATCGTCAGAGGATCGTGTTTCTCTAAGGAAGCGAACCATATCTTCTATGGATGTATCCGGACATTCACACAATAACAAATTCATTGACATAATATCATATTTGTTGATGGGTGACATTTGATTGGATTCCAGCATCCAGTAAAAACATTCCAAATTTTTTGACATGCGTTTTTCTATACCTTTCCATTGCTTTTGATGATCTTGCATCCTGAACGATGAAAGAAGGTCAAGGCGTTTGTCAACTTTATCGCGCGCTGTGGGACACTCCGTTTCTTGTTTCTTCTTTTCGTTTGAAAAAAAGATATTCCCATACATCAGCAATAGAATCGGCAGGTGACCAAGCACCATGGTGTTGGTTCTGGTGACCTTTTCAAAAATTTGTCTTCTCTTTTCATTTTCATAGAAGAATTTACTGATGAGCCTGATGTAATAATGATCTTCAAGCATAATTTTTGAGTTGATGTACTCACCAGTAGATACCACCTTCCCTGAATTAAGTTCAGCAAAGATTTTTGCCTTATTTGGTTCTGAAAGATTGGTATAGGTCGCAGTTGCAAACTGTTTGTAATAAAAGTGATCCTTGGCTTCATCATCCATATCGGAGTATTTAAAGCTTACTACTTCTCCGTTTTCAAGTTGTTCGGTGACCTCGATTTCATCATTCATGAAACTAACAAGCGTGACAATTCGGTGTCCACCGTCTATTATTTCGTAATACACAATACCATTAGTCGTCACCTTATTCAGTGTGATAGTGTTGTGTGTGGCTCTCCCCTCAATGATGGAAATTATCAATTTGGAGGCTTGTTCGGAACTCCATGTGTCTGGATTTCGTTGAAGGTCTGGCATCCTCCATTTTCTGGATTTTCGGTTGTTTACGATCTGCTCGATTGGTGCAACAGACGCGTGGCTGTCAAGTTTCAAACACTTGGAGAAGTAGTCGCGGAAGGCAATTTTAGAGTACGCGGTCACCATGATGTTTTCTGAAAAATAGTATCTTCTTAGCTTTAACTCGAGTTTGTTCTGTGACCTTCTTGGTCAAAGGGATGACCCCTGAATGATTTTTTTCAGCATGTTTGATGACCATCTTGAAAAAATTTTGCTTCCACTCGGGTTCGAACCGAGGACCTCAAGATTACTAGTCTTGCGCTCTACCACTGAGCTATGGAAGCCAAGGTTCTGCCGAGAGTCGAACTCGGGTAACGGGAATCAGAATCCCGGATGATAACCAACTACATCACAGAACCAATAGTTGGCCAGAAACCTTTTCACTCCAAATCAACGCGGTCCTTGAAAAGATCATAGACGAATTGCCCGTCGATGATTTCTTTCTCCAGAAGTTCGTCCTTAACCAACTCCAGTGCCTGGCGGTTCTCCACCAGAAGCTCTCGGGTCTCCTCATAGCACCTGTCGATCAAGTCATGGATCTCGTCATCGATATCCTGATTGGTGGCCTCCGAAAGGTACTGGGGTTCGGCGTTCTGCTTTCCGAGCGTGAATCCGAAACCCATGTTGGTGATCATCTGCCGAGCGATCATGAAGACCTGTGCGAGATCGTTGGAAGCACCGGTGGTTGCGTTGTCCTCACCATAGACCACCTCCTCGGCGACCATCCCACCCAGAGCCACCCTGATCTGGGCGAGGAGATACTGCTTGCTGTAAAGACCCGAGTCTTGATTTTCTTCGGAGGGCTGGAAGAATGTGACTCCTCCTGCATTTCCACGCGAGATGATGCTTACCTTACGAACCTGATCGTAGTCGGGCATCAAAGCACCCACAATGGCATGACCCGCCTCGTGATAGGCCACCAACTCCTTCTTGGCCTGCGAGATAATCATGTCCTTGTTCTTGGTTCCCACGACGACCCTCTGAAAGCAGTCCTCCACAATGGCTTCGGTGATGGTTCCCGTTCCGTCACCGTCCCTGACCGCCCGTATGGCACACTCGTTCATCAGGTTTGCCAGATCGGCACCACTGAATCCGGTGGTCTGCCGAGCAATCTTTTCCAGTGAAACGTCTCCATCCAAAATCTTATCCTTTGTGTGAACCGCCAAAATCTTAGCCCGACCAGTGACATTGGGCAAGTTCACTTGAATCTTTCGGTCGAACCTACCCGGGCGAATCAAGGCGTCATCCAGAATATCCACGCGGTTGGTGGCGGCAATCACCACAATCTGCGAGGTGTCATCAAAACCGTCCATCTCGGTCAGCAACTGGTTGATGGTCTGTTCGCGTTCGTCATTGGAGATGGGACCCGTTCCGCCACGCTTTTTGCCGATGGCATCAATTTCGTCTATGAAAACGATACAAGGTTGATTAGCTCGCGCCTGTTCAAATAGATCCCTGACGCGCTTTGCACCCACACCGACGAACATTTCCACAAAGGATGACGCTGAGCACTGGATGAACGGAACACTGGACTCGCCGGCAATGGCACGAGCCAATAGGGTCTTTCCGGTTCCTGGCGCACCTGACAAAAGCGCACCCTTCGGAACTCGGGCACCAGTCCCAGCATACTTTTCAGGATTTTTCAAAAAGTCCACCAACTCGGCAAGTTCATCCTTGGCGTTGTCAATCCCCTCGACGTCCTCAAATCGGGTGGTAATCTCGCGGTCCATATCAAAGTCGGTGTTTCTGGTGAATGGATTACCTGGAATTCCCCCGGGACTCTTCTGTGCATCCATCACGCCCCTGATGAGAAAAATCATGAACGCAAACCAGAACACAGTACCGGCAACGTCAAGTACATTCACGTCCATAGTCACATCGTCTATGTAAAGATTGAGACCGTTGTCGATGGCGACATCCCAAAAGCGATCGTTGGGAACCACGTTGGTTTCAGCGTAGTCACCAGTGACTGTGAGATATTTGACACTACTATCTTTACGACTGTAATGAGCTTCAATAACAGAATGATCCTTGACTTCTCTGATAAAGTCTGTGTAACTAACCTTTGTGGGAGGAGCGTTCAAAGCCATCGGTCTAAAGTCTGTGGCGACCGCTGGGTTTCTTGTGCCTAAACCCTTTGGTTTAAGATTGATAGATGTTACTGTTCTTGAAATCATTAACAACTACTATATAGTCATTTTAAATATTTAACTAGAAATCGCAATGTTCCACGGTCAGACCCATCTTTTTGGGAAGCTCACCTGTGGAAAATCGCAACCTGAGTTCGTCGTAGCCTCCGATGAACTCTCTGTTCCAAAAAATGAAAGGAAATGTCTTGTGCTGTGTCCATTTCTTCACATCGTCGATATCTACATCGGACTGTTCTAACACTGTATAACTTACCTTCTTCTGTGAAAGGAACACTCTGGCCAGGTCACAATATTTACACCCGTCTTTCGATACGATCACCAGTCCCTTGTCGTCGAACATACTATTACCCACGAACATTTTATTCCGAATCTATCTCCGGATCCATTGCGTACTCCACTTTAATTAACTTCGTATGTGCTTTACCTTTACGGTAGAAGATGAGGCGCACATCAACACCTTTTGGAATCCTGCTCATATAAATGTTATTTGCCATATTCTTGGTTACGATGATCGTTGGATTCTGAAAAGCCCCTCCATATGTTCTAGGTGTTGGACAAAAGTTCATCTTATTATAATCTAATAAAATGTTAATGAGACTTGTGGCATCGTCTTGTTATTTCACTGGGGAGGGGAGTGCACGCATCGAGCCTAAGAATCCGGCACAGGTTCGGTATGACAAACTGCTCCAGGACAAAAAGAAACCTATCATTTTTGCCACCGGTCCAAGTGGGACGGGGAAGACCATGATAGCCTGTGAGCATGCGGTGAGGGCTATCGAGGAAAAGAAGGTCGAGAAGATCATCATAACCCGTCCGGCGGTCAGTGTGGAGGAACAGCATGGGTTCCTTCCTGGTTCACTCGAAGAGAAGATGGAGCCGTGGGTTCAGCCCGTGTTCGATGTGTTCTACGATCGTTGGGGCGCCCAGCAGGTCATTCGTCTCTGCCAGCAAAAGAAGATTGAGATTTGTCCCTTGGCATTCATGCGAGGTCGTACGTTTGAAAAGAGTTGGGTGATTGCCGATGAGATGCAGAACGCCACGCCCAACCAGATGAAGATGATTTTGACGCGCATCGGCAAGGGAACTAAGATGGTGGTGACCGGCGATCCCAATCAGCACGACCGTGGCTATGAAGTCAATGGACTTTCGGACATCGTGGAGCGCATCAACCGCTCCAGTCACGAAGATAGAACTCACATGGCCATCGTGCATTTCACGGTGGAAGACGTGGAGAGGCATCCGGCTGTGGTGGACGTTCTGCGACTTTATGGAGAGCTTTGAGTGCCGACCTGCTGCGACTTCTGACTAACTGGTTTCTGCCGAGTCTCCATGCCTTGGCAACGGGCCCATTTTCATTTTTCGCATTCAAAAAGGCTGCTATAAAGGCAAATGTCAGTGGTATAGTGTTCATATTATACGCACTGTTTCTTTTTTTGAAGGATCCCAGATGTACTTGAAATTTTCTGGAACATTTATTTTTTCCATAATGTAGCGTTTTATCGTTATCAGTGATTCTTTGGCATTCTTGCATTTTGACACATTGCGTTCGTTCAAAAGTTCTTCTAAAAATAACAATGCTTCCATGTAACAAAACTGATGTTGTGAAGCATAACTCGTTAGTTTTCTATTGTCAGGTTCATCATCGGGTTCTGAAAAATTCCACGCCGCTGGTTGCCTTGGGATTTTTTTAACCGGTCTTATACTTGTCGCTCTTATTGAAATGGGTTTCTTGCTGCCACAAGGACAACCTACCTGTGTAACAGTTCCACCATATGATTTCATGTATTTTTTGAAATATGGACTGACACCTTTTCCATAAGATGAATCATAGACCAAAATTCTATTTTCATCATGGATGTAGTAAAAAGATCCCCAATGGGTTGGAAATTCAATAAGACCTATGGTGTCCTTTTTGAACTTTTTGGGATTTTTGTTGTGAATTCCCAAAATAACGGAATCCAATTTATGTTTTTTCGCAAGATCTTTAAGAAGAGATGGCAATTTGTTTTTTAACTTGTCTTCAATAAGTTCTTGAGCCTTGTAGATTGGCACAAATTCACCGAGATTGCGTTTTACATATTTTTGATCGTCCTCATCCAAGTTCATCATATTATTAAACGATGTTTAATTCGTTTAACAATCTGACTTTGACCTAATGTGCTTTTGACTAAACTTTGATTTATCTTTTTCTTTCTTCTTTGAGTCCCTTTTTCGTTCTCGATCGGACTGCTCTCCCTTTGCCATTTTTAAGCATTCGCTTGAACTGTTTAATTGGCGAACGCGACACCACCCATGCCATTCTGGATGCGGAGGATGTTGTAGTTGACACCATAGAACCAGTTGAGAACACCCGTGGGATTTCCTCCCCCAAACTTGATCTCAGCATTATCCAACCTGGAGAAGTTACAGGTACCGCAGGGCTGATACTTGTCTGCCTTGAGGGCAAATGAGTACATGTAAAGGTAATCAGACTCTGCTGCAAATGAATAACTCATCAGATCACTGGAATTGGAGCTGTGGTGATAAGGCTGAACATGGGCGAAATAGACATTTGACATGGGATCAAAAGTGTCGACGCCATTGAGAGTAAGTTTGGCATTATCAAACTTGTATGCTGTACCATCATTAGTGGTAGCCGCACCCCACATAAGAGCTTTGACAGGGTGGTTGAAGTAGGACAGATCAACCTTGGGAGCAGCAGTAGTGGTCTCTGGCTGCACGCGCTGGACCTGGGTGATCAGCATCTCCCTGGGAGCGTTCGCCATCGCCGCACGCTCATCGGTATCGAGCTGAATGTAGTTTGCGTAGTACTTGGTGTCGGATCCACCAGTACCACCTCCGAACTGGATGCGGACCTCGACATCGTGGTACTGGAGAGCGACCAGAGGGAGGGCACAACCCGCCTCGTCACAGCACGAAAAGTGGAAAGGAAGCCATGTGCTATCCTCCGGATTATTAGCATTCCTCCCGGCATACCCCTTGGCGCTGTTGTTTACCAAGAACTTTCCGTAAAGGTTGAGGGCATAAAAGGCATCGTGCTCCTCGACAAGCTGACCACCAACATAGAGACGGAACAAACTTGGTGAAACGTCGGTAATACCGAACGCCGTATCCACGTCAGTGCTGGACTCCGCCCAGATGTAAGTGAGCAGATCACCCTTTCGCGTGATGGGAAGGCTGATGGTGCTGTTCATGCCAGCGCTACCGACCGGGAACAGCTCCACCGGGAACTGCGCGAAGTTGGTATGACGCTTGTACATCGATTGGAAAAAACTGACCTCAGGTTTACCAGTGAGGAAGGCATCCTGGGCCCCCTTGGCTACAAGATTTACCAGTGCTCCAGACATATCTTTACAATTGGGTATTAAAAAAATTACGCCACATTAACCAAATGGACAGGGTTCAATTCCAGACCTTGACCTGGGAAGGACATGACTATGAAGATCCCGATACGGGCGAGACACACTTCAGGGTCTATGCATTTGGTCGAACCGAGGATGGCAAGAGTGTCTGCGTCAAGTTTCCATTCAAGCCATTCTTCTACCTCGGATACAACATGAACAAGGATTCACCAAACGTCACCCATCACACGATCCTGAAGATGCTCTTCGAAAAGGTGCTCAGACCTGGAAGCAAGGAGGAACGCCTTCCATGTGACAAGCATGGTCAAATTTGGTGTCGCGAATGTCCGGAATATATCAAATATTACAAGGACTGGTCTGAATATCGTTGGCCAAGTGTGCACAAGTTCGAAAAGTATGATGCCACCAACCTCTGGGGATTTCGAGGCGGACGAAGTGTCCCACTGGTCAAGTTGATTTTCAACACCAAGAAAGCCATGAGGACCATGGGGAACAAGATCAAATTCGACTACAGCTATGATTCAACGTTCCAGAATTATGAAGTGAACTTGGATCCAGTGCTTAGGGTGCTCCACATGTCCGGGTGTTCATCCACGGGCTGGATAGAAGTTCCTGACCGTTCTGCCAGAGAAGATGAAACGAACTGCGACATTGAGATTGAGTTGAACGGGCATCATCAGTTGACTCCTCTGGAGCGCCAAGATATTGCGCCGTTTCGAACAGGATCCTTTGATATCGAGTGTTTCAGTGAGTCTGGGGCGTTTCCCCAACCAACCAAAAAAGAAGATCTCGTATTTCAGATCGCGGTGACACGTCAGGACTATGGTCGTCCTGAGCTGATGCAGAAGGGTCTTTCAATTGGTCCGTGTCAAGAGGCTCTGACATCCGAATTTGATAATGAAAAAGATTTACTTATTGGGTTTAAAAATTTGGTTAAAGAGTGGGACCTGGACATCATCACCGGATGGAACGTGTTCGGTTTTGATTTTGAATACATCATGCGTCGCTATGAAGGTGACTGGAAGTTCATGCAAGAGTTCAGCGCCTTCGGAAGGTTCAAGGACGAGCGAGGTCGAAGCAAGCTAACCGAAAAGAACCTTTCATCCAGTGCCCTGGGTGACAATAAGTTAAAGATGCTCCCCATGAGCGGTCGCTTCGTGTTTGACATGATGCAGTTGGTCAAGCGCGAACTCAACTTGGACTCCTATTCGCTGAACAATGTCAGTAAGGACCTTCTGGGTGACAAGAAGATCGACATGCCACCGATGGAGATCTTCGACCGATGGCGAAGACAGGATGCCAAGGAGATCGGCGAAGTCAGTGAATATTGTATCAAGGATACCATCCTTCCGATTCACATCATGGACAAGTTGAAGACCATCCCGAACCTCATCGAGATGGCAAAGGCGACATGGGTTCCGCTCAGCTTCTTGACAGAAAGAGGTCAGCAGATCAAGGTATTCAGTCTGATGGTCAAGACTGCCACCGATCACAAGTATTGCATCCCAACCATCTACTCCAAGCGAGATCAGAATGATGAAGAAGAGCAAGAGAAGTTTCAGGGAGCCACGGTCTTGGAACCCAAGAAGGGCGCCTACTACGAGCCCATCGTGGCTTTGGATTTCGCTTCACTGTATCCTTCGATCATGCGCGCTCACAACCTGTGCTACTCGACCTACGTGTTCGACAAGGCAAACATCAACAAAAACTTTTATGAGTACGAGGAGTTTGAGATTCAAGGTGAAAAACACTACTTTGTATCCAAGCGCAAGGGTGAAGACGAAAAGGTCTTTGCACTGTTGCCAAAGATTCTGGCAGATCTCAAGAACTTCCGAAGTCAAGCCAAGAAGGACATGGCGAGGACCAAGGGAACTCCACTGGAAGCGGTGTTCAACGGCAAGCAGCTGGCTTACAAGGTGGTGATGAACTCGGTATACGGATTCACCGGCGTGACCAAGGGGATGTTAGGTCTGAAGGCAATCGCATCTGCGGTGACCTGCCGCGGGAGGCAGATGATCGACGAGACCAAGGCGACGGTCGAAGGTAACTTTGAGGGATCCGAAGTGGTCTATGGAGATACGGACTCGGTGATGGTCAAGTTCAAGTTGGATGAATCACTGACCACGGAACAAAAGATCGCCGAGGCATGGAAGCTGGGCGAAAAGGCAGCAGACATGTGCGTTTTTCCGCCACCCAATGAACTTGAGTTGGAGAAGGTCTACATGCCTTACATTCTCTACTCGAAGAAGCGCTACGCAGCCAAGATGTGGGTGCAAAACAAGCAGGGCGAAATGGAGTTGGAGAAGGTGGACATCAAGGGTCTTCAGGTCATTCGAAGGGACCAGTCACCATTCAATCGCAAGGTCGGCAAGCAGATTCTGAACATCCTACTGGAATCCAACGACTCCACACCAGCACTGGAGTATGTAATGGAAAGGGGCAAGGAACTTTTGGACGGAAAGGTTCCAAATGAGATGCTCTTGGAGACCAGGTCACTCAAGGATGACGGATTCAGATCCGATCTTGGGACGGATCCATCGGTCTACGAAACCTACAACGCGTCAAAAAGCGAAAAAGAGCAGGTCAAGGTCTACAACAAGAGGAATCTGCCCCATGTCTGGGTTCGTGACAAGATGTGGGAACGCCAACCAGGTTCCGAACCGAGACAAGGAGAGCGGGTGAGTTTTCTAGTGTCAGACACCGGGAATCCAAAGCACAAGTTGTTCGAGAAGGCAGAGGATCCGGTCTACGTGGAAGAAAAGAAAGTTAAATTAGATTACAAATACTACTTTGATAAGTTGAAGAAGCCGGTGAATGATCTCATGGCACCTGTGATCGGCGACAGGGGTGATCCGTTGGAGAGTCTCATCCCCAAGATTACCACGGTGGATCAGTGTGAGACCAAGGAGCACATCAACAAGTTTTCGGCAAAGGATCTTAGGTCATGGTGTGAAAAGCACATCACCCTACCGAAAGGCATCAGCAAGTGGAAGAAACCTGACTGGGTCCACCAGGTCTGCGTCATCAAGAAGATCAACACGGCGACTGCGTTGGAGACCATGTTTTCCTTTGACAACTTTTAGGCGAGTGCAAGTTTCTCACCGATATAGTACTTGTTGTAAGCCACCACTGGATCGGGATCGTGGTAGGTGTCGGGCATGCAAAGCGGTACGGGCTCGACGTCCTCTTCTAGGTTAAGAACACCATACTGCGATTTTAGTGAAATATTGTGAACACATTCTGGAATATGCTCTGCCAGCCACCGGGCATGCTCCAGACTGGCGTGGGGATGCTTGTACCTGCGCTCGAACTCTTCACCCAACTCGATCGCCAAACGGGCAGCAAAGATGTAGTTGGTTTCCGCGGACCTCACCCAGATGGCCATGGGGTGATTGATGTTAGAGATGCGTTTATAGCCATGTTCGCCCTTCTTGTTCAGTGGACACTGGTTCATCCAATCACCACCCGGATGAAGTATGTGCCATGCTGTATACATCATCTGAGTGATTTCCAAAATCATCTTGCCCACATGTTTGTTGATGTGCCTACTTGCACAAACTTTGGGATCCCATGAAAGTAAAAAGAGGTTCATCGTCTCTGAAGTCCGACGGACTTCGTCGTTGTTTCCTGAATAAAAATTAATGTCAGGTCATAATAGATGAGTAGACAACAGATTGACATCACCGGAGCCCCAGGTGTGGGAGTGGACGCGAGGGCGCTTGAGTCTCAAGAAGAAAGGCTGCTCGGATTCACAAAGGATACAAGTGATTTCATAAAAAAGATCCAAACTGCATTTTTAAATCCGACAGTGTTATTTGTGGTGATTACATTCATTTTCATATTGACGATTGAAACCATGTGGGGGTCATACTTCAAGACGCAATACTCCAAGGATTTCGCCAAGGGTTCGACCGGGATTATTAGGGCGATGATCTATTTTTCGTGGATAAGTGGGACTATACTTGTTTTTGGTACTTGTATGTATTTGGCTGGTCCATTTTTGTTCGGAGACGTGTTTGGTCCAAAAGATCAAGAGATAATTGGATATGTCACAGGTTCATTAATTTTTGTATATTTCATAAATGCCCTTGTGACTGGTTTAGGCGGCGCCCCGACCTACACCATCCTTGGCAATTTTCTTGCCATAAAGTAAGATGATACAGGCAAGTATCGCATCATTGGCTATCAATGTTTTCATACTTGAACTCATTCCTTTCATTTATGTGAAATCATTTGGATGCCCGGACTACCTCGCCAGTGAAGATAGAGAAAATATGATGCGCGGAACAAAGTGGTTCATTCGTCTTCTTGCATTGGGTTTCTCACTGCTCATTGGTTTCTTCATTTTCGGTTCCAATGACATGACGAAATTCTACGTATACGCATCTTTGGGCGGAGCCGTGTTTGTGTTTCTCACCTTTTTTGGAATTCCCGTCGAGAAATTTTTGTTCTTCAAGACGGACAGCCTAAAAGAAAAGTGCAAAGATTTCAAACCCAAATTTAAATTGTCCGATAATTAGTAGATGAGTGACAATCAGCCTCGCAAATATCGCAGCATTGCCACCGATTATTTCAATTATTTCACCACTAGGTTAAGGAGATCAGATGCTCAGTATGACGCCCAGTTGTATTTGAATGCAGTTCCTTTCCTGCTGATGAGCATGGTCATGGTGATAGCCCTTCATGACTTTTTCTCCATGTTCCTACTTAGGTCCACCAAGAGTACGTGTAAGTTGATGGCGTGGGGCGGCGTGGGAAAGATTGTTTTCATTCGATGGATGCTTTTGATCCCTGCAATCTTTTTCACAGTGCTGTTCACCAGCTTCTTCGCGACACTTGCTGTAGAAACCTGCGATGACGGTGATAGATTCTGCATCATTGAATTGCTGAACTACAAAATGATTTTCGTTGGAATCGCACTAGGTCTGTTTATCATGGCCCTCTTTTATGCGTGGAAGCGCAGAAAGGAAGGTTCAGTTGAATATTTGTTGATCGCGTCATTGATGGACCCCAAGGGTGACGGACGCTCTAAGTTTTTGGACGAATGCAAGGAGTCAAAGGTGTTCAAGGACATTATGGCTAAGCAGAACACATAACACAGTCGTCCTTATTTTCGATTGAGCAAGCCGCCTTGGCGACAGGGTCCACGGTGAACTGCACTGCCCTTGCCTTCGGACGCGTCCTAAGATAATACATACCCGTCTTTAGCCCCTGTTTCCACGCATACATGTGCATGGATGAAATTCTACTCGTGTTTGGATCTTCCAAGAATAGATTCAAAGACTGAGACTGACACACGAAGCGCCCACGGTCGGCAGCCTGGTCGATTAGCGTCTTTTGTGACATTTCCCAGACCGTCTTGTACTTTGCCTTGAGTTCTTCGGGGATGGTTAGGTTTTGCACGGAACCATTGTCGCGGATGATGGCATTCTTGGTATCGTTGTTCCATATGCCCAGTGAGATCAACTCCTTAATCAAATGTTTGTTGATGACCACAAATTCACCAGCCAAGGTTCTTCGGAGATACATGTTGCTCGTGTAAGGCTCGATACACTCATTATTCCCAAGAATCTGTGAAGTCGATGCGGTTGGCATCGGTGCCAGAAGCAAACTGTTGCGCATTCCATGTTTCTTGACCTTCTCCTTGAGTTCGTCCCAGTTCTGGTTCAGTGGATACTTTGAAGGTTCCCACATGTCAAACTGGAGGATGCCCTTGGACGCGGGTGATCCCTCGAATGTCTCGTAGGCACCATATTTCTTGGCTTCCTCCATGCTCTCCATGACCGAACCATAGTAGATCGCCTCGAATATCTTGTGGTTCAACTCACGAGCCTCTTCGGAGTCAAATGCCATGTCCATGAGAATGTAGGTGTCAGCCAGTCCCTGAACTCCGATGCCGATGGGTCGGTGACGCATGTTGGACTTTCGCGCGGGTTCAGTTGGATAGAAGTTTCGGTCGATGACCTTGTTCAGGTTGCGCGTGACCGTTCGGGACACATCAATCAATGACTGGTAGTTGAATTTCTTGGTCTTTGGATTGACGAACTTAGGCAGCGCAATGGAGGCAAGATTACACACTGCAGTTTCATCCTTGTCTGTGTATTCTACGATTTCGGTACACAAGTTGGAACACTTGATGGTTCCCAAATTCTTTTGATTACTCTTTTCATTGCACGGATCCTTGAAAAGCATATAGGGTGTGCCTGTCTCCACCTGGCTGCGAAGAATCCTCTGCCAAAGTGCATGAGCATCCATGGTCTTCACCGCCTTACCTTCTTGCTCGTAGCGTTCATATGCTTCCTTGAAGGCATTTCCGTAAAGTTCAGGGAGATCCTTGGTGTCATCGGGCGAGAACAGAGACCATTTGCCACCATCCTGAACCCTCTCCATGAAAAGATCTGGAATCCACAGAGCCGAAAACAGATCTCTACACCTCGCCTCCTCATCGCCCTGGTTGAGTCTCAGGTCCATGAACGCTTCAATATCCGAGTGCCATGGTTCCATATAAACAGCGATTGACCCCTTCCTCCTACCAGCCTGATTGACGTAGCGCGCGGTGGCATTGAAGACCCTGAGCATCGGGATGATGCCGCTGGAGGTTCCATTGGTTCCCTTGATATGTGAGCCGTCACCGCGGACATTGTGGATGTGCATGCCGATTCCACCTGCCCACTTGCTAATCTGGGCACACTCATGGGCGGTTTTGTAGATTCCGTCGATGCTGTCATCCTTCATGGCAACCAAGAAGCACGAACTCATCTGGGGCTTGGGAGTTCCTGCATTGAACAAAGTGGGTGTTGCGTGAGTGAAGTATCCCTGGGACATCAGCTCATAGGTCTCCTTGGCTCTCTCCCAGTCATCCCCGTGAATACCCAGAGATACACGCATCCACAAGTACTGAGGGCTCTCTGTGAGTTTTCCACCAAGTCGTTGGAGGTAGGACTTTTCCAGGGTTTTCAAGCCGAAAAAGTTGATTTGCATGTCCCTGGCGTGAACGATGGCTTCATTGACCGTGGACCTTCCGATGGCTTCAATGGAATTCCACAGATCTTCGCTGATGATCTCGGCTTCCCTCAACTTCCACATGGCATCCGAAAAGGTCATGGGGATCTGTTTGCGAATACTGCTAGCCACCACCCTGGCAGCCAGGTCTTCGTATTCGGTTTGAATGGTGGACATCCCGACGGCTGTTTCGGCGACAAGGGCATCAATTTCGGTGGAATGGATCCCGTCATACAAGCTATCGATAACCTTTTGGCTAATGAGTTCTACATCGATAGCTCTCTTCATTTCTGTAGTCATTAAGTTCTTGAGGCGTTGTGTAATCTTATCAAACTTCATGACAACAAATGATCCATCGCGCTTCTGGATCTTCATTTTGCTAATACTATGGTTGAAATCTTTAAGAGCGATTTCACGGACGCTGGATGGAGTAGCGGTACACCTTAGTAACCGGGTCACTTGAACGCACGGCGGTCCCTCCTGGAGCCCTGGCGAGCAACTGGGTGGGGCGGTTGGTGTAAGTGTTGCACATAAACTTGGTATCCGGGGTCACGTGACTGGCCGGGAACTGGTTGTCAGCCGTCTTGGGCTTGACGTAAACAAAGGGATTGTGATCAATCACCAGGGGTTGCATGTCAGGAAAGCAGGCAGGCATCCTTTACTTATCAATAGCAAATAATTTTTCATACATACCAGTTCCAGCGCCATAATACTTGTCTGTCCCATGAATCCCGACAGATGTGTCGATGTCGCCCAAACTTTCGATGCCAAACTTGTAACATGAATTCATGGTTGGTAGACTGAAATCCTTCTGGCGTCTCATGCACCTGGTGAATGCCACGTCCTCTGGGAGTTTTCGTTCTTCATCGGTGAATGTTTCACATGCCTTGATCATGGCATCCTTTTTGCGAAGTGACAGACCTCCGTTCATGATAAACTCGGATTCACTCAAGGTTCCACATAGAGGTCCAATATAGTCCCATTCTAACATGTCATCACTTGGTTCCCTGAGAAGTAGGCAATCCATCTGAAATATGAGAATGTGATCTTCGCGGAACTTTTTCCAGAATGATGTATCCATAAGTAAATAATTGTACATGGCTATGTTCATCTTTTTAACATCTAGAACAACTGGTATAAATACACCGCCTACCTGTTCTTTTATGAATTCTATAACATTCTTTGGACCAACCACATACAAGTTCCATCCAGGAAGTTTATCAATGGCGTTTCTTATAACCAAAGGAAGCCAGTAACCACACCGCGTCTCCACTATAACCATGGCCTTGGAGCCTTGATGGTTGTAGGAAGCTTGAATATCACTGCGATCCACATACTTGTTCAGGAACTTTCCACAGTTGTATTCCATTCTACTAGTTTATTTCATTTTTTAGTTTGCGATTTTACTCAGACTCGTCGAAGCTAACATCGTCCTCTGTATCATCATCAACAAAAGCATACTCGGTGAGCTTCTGCGAAGGTGTGACCCTCAGCTGCTGAAGACGGATCGTGACACCAAACTTGGTTCCCACAAACCAGATGCTTGGAATGTGAACGATGGCTGTCACATACTGACCCTTCTCGAGCTTGTTGAGATCAAATGGCTCGCGGTCAGTGGTGAAAACCTGAGGAACGAAGGTGCCATCATGATTGGCCAAGACCTTGGTCTTGAAGAGGGGAGCATACTTCTCATCAGAAGGAGGTTTGAAGAGTGCAGTGTAGAGTGCCTCGCGCACCACGGTCTCATTCATAGACTTACCCAGGTAGGTCTCAGAGTTTTCAACGACCTTGGCTACCACCATGTCATCGAACTTCTTGAGAAAGTCCACAAAGGACGGATCATCAGCAGTCATAGGAAGACTATAAGAAGTCTTGCCGTCGTACTCATTGATTCCAAGACCAAAGGGAACCTTCATCTTGGGGAGCTGAATGTAGAGTCTAGAACCACCACGACCATTGAGGTAGATGGTCTTTCCACCATTGTTGGCATTCTTGCGAATGTCAGAGAAGGTCACATCAGAGAGCGAGAGATCAGAGAACTTGATAACAGAAGAAGTCATGTTTGTTTTTCGTACTTACCTTTGTTTTCATTTCTTTAAGTCGCTTGTTCAGGCAAAAAATTTGTGACCAATAAGTAAAAATGAAGGTTCCCATGTGGATGGTTGCTGTTGTTGCTATCATTTCTGCTATTCTTATCTGGCGTCGTACCCAGGAAGGTCTTCGACCCGAGTTCACCCCTCGGTGTAAAGAACTTTTGTCTTTGCCTGTTGCCAAGATCTTTCCGGATGCCTTGATCCCCGCTAACAAGCAGAATGCTCTTGCTAAATTCAGCGACTTAAAGGATAAGTTGGACGTAGAGGCGCTTACTGGTAATAAGTTGGCCACCGAGTGCCGTCTCATCGTGGATAACTTGATGAAGCAGCTTCGTGAGGATAACATGGAGGGGTTCTCGGATTCTCTGAAAAAACTTCTTTTGTAAGAGTAAATGATGAAGATGTTTGATATGCTCCTCCGTGATCCCAAGGTTATGGCTTCTCTCCAGGCCGCCCTCCTGTTCCTCATCGTGGCGAACCCTGCCACCTACCGTCTGGTTCAGGCGATCTTCGGTGGTCTCTTCAAGGTTGCCAATACCACAGGATGCCCTTCCGCCACCGGTCTGCTTTTGCATGCCGTGGTCTTCGGTCTCCTTTCCTATGGTCTCATGATGCTCAAGCGCCCGGCTGTGGTCGTGGTCACCGAGGAGGTCGAGAAGGCTGGTGAGATGGTCATGGATGCTGGCGAGATGGTCGCCGAGGATGTCGTTAAGGCCGAGAAGGCGATCGCCGCCGAGGTCATGGGTCGCGAGGGCTTCATGATGCGCCGCCGTGAGATGTCCAGTTGCATGAAACACTAAATTTTAATAGTAAGTAATTACAAATGATTATTATTACACGAGTTCTGCTTGCTGCCGTCCTGTTCTATGTGGTGTCCAATCCCGTCACCTACAAACTGGTCGAGAGTTTGCTCGGGCGTTTCTTCAAGATCGCCATGAACGGATCACCGACCCCCGCCGGGCTTGTGGTCCACACGGCAGTCTTTGCTGCCCTTTTCTATCTCCTTGCGCCCATGGTGTCTGGACTTGATGCCAAAGAATATCGCATGCTCATTGATGCCAAACTTGCCGATGCCAAGGATCGCAACGAGAACTTTGACGATGTTTTGATGACCCCTCTCAGGGTGGTTCAGCCCGAGACCGTCAAGGACGTTGAGGAAATCGAGGCCGTGGCTAAGGGCGAGTAAGCGTCTTTGCCGTCTTCGGTGTTTTTGGTGTAAATTTAATAACATTTGGCTTCCGTTTGCGTTTGACTTGAATCTTCCCCAACTTAAGTGCTTTCATGGTTGGGTCATTTGTCTGCGCAGATGGTTGTGTTGTTATTACATTTAGAGCAAATATCAGTGCCGCTGGAACAATAAGTGCACTCATCTTTCTATTATAGTTCATTAAAATCTCCCCCTTCTTCTCCTTTCACCCTTCAACTTCCATTTTCTTATCGGTCCCTTATCTTTCTTTTTCACTATAGCCTTTGTATGTCTCTTTTTTAGTGGAGCTTCTATTGGTATTTCTTTGGGTGGGACGTAGCGCCTTGGACGCTGCCGCGCAGTTCGAACAATTTTAGATAACAACTGGTCTGGCATCGATTTGCCTATACTTTTTCGGCACGCGAGATCCAAAACACACACAATGTCCCCGAAGGATGGCATCCTTACAATGAGTTGCGAATTTTATCGCAGTACCGATGTTTGAATTCTTCCTTGATGTGAACAATTCTACGATACTCTTCTGGGTCCACCAGCGCCTTCAACTGACGTGAAATGTTTGCATTTTCATCAATTTTAAAACAATAGTGTTCACGCATGGCTTGACACACTGGCCAGGTGGTCTTGCGCAAAAGTTGAACTTCCTGTTCGAGGTCACAGAGTCGCGGGAGAATGATTTCACGCAAGAGTTTCTGAACGTCTCTTACGTGGAATTCTTCGAAGTCCATTTCTAATCTAAACAAATAAATTATTGTTTAATATAAGATGGATACTATTACTGCAAAGGCGTTTTGGGAGATGGTTCAAGAAGAAGAGCGACTTAAACGCGAACGTGAACTCATCAATCTCCAGATTCGGGCGCTTCGTGCGCGGATGGCTGCGAACCAGAGGGCTCGGAAGGAAAGGAGGAAGGCATCAAGTTCAAGATCGTCGCTACGTCGTCGCGAGTCCCCTCTCCATAAATGAGAGCCATTCCCAAGTCGGTTCGTTCGGCATCGGGGTAGATCTCATCAACCATCTCCTTAATGTATTCAAAAAATGAACACTGGTAGTCAGTAAGTTCTTTATTCTCACCCCAACGCTGATAGTCGAGCCACGTTCTAAATTCATCTGGTTCGACCATGAGGTAGTGTCCGAATAGATATCCGGGGTTGAGTTCTTCCTCCGTTGGACGAGACCAGGTCTGTTGTGGTCTGGTTCGTCCAAGGTGATATTTTGTCCATATTTGACATATGAGTAGTGCCCATAGTCGCTTGAACTCATCATTCATTACTAAGTTTGTAGTCTCATGAAATCTTTAACATATTCCACATACCCCATTTTTGAGATCTTTTTCATGTGAGACATCACCCACGCCATAGAACTTCCAGAATGTAGATCCAGAAGTTTCATGTGATTAAGCAAAGGTTTTGCAGCTTCAGTATACTGAAACCCTGTCTCGTCACCATGTACAATAAGGTCGTCCCACAAATTGGCCTTGAACATCGCCTGATAGACGTCCAACAATAGGGCACGCGAACATTTGTCTGTGATATGGTCGAAACTCATTTCTGATTGGCTAGAGAGTTAAATCTTTAACACTCTTAGATGGAGATAGTCATAGCCGTAACAATAATTACTGGTTTTTTAGCATTCTACGGTTATTTCATCTATGTAGTCATTCGTGACACGTGCATATTCAACAAAGTTGAAGCGCTATAATCATTATCTAGGGTTCAATTTTCCCTAACAAATGAGTATATTAGTTAACTTAGTTGCTGAACGCCAAACCACCCATACCGGACTGGATCCGGAGCACGTTATAGTTCACGGCGAACATGTGCATGTTGGTGGTGATGGTACCACCGCTCTTCTGCACGACCTCGACCTGCGCGTTATCAATGCGCGAGAAGTTGCAGCTACCCGTGGGCTGGTGCTCCTCCGGCTTGAGCGCGAAAGAGTACGAGTAGATACCCGGGTAGGGGTTCCCGCTGTGGTGGTAGAAGGGCTGCACCTGGTTGAAGTACTTACCAGACTGCTCCTTGAACCGGTCCTGACCGTTGAGGATCAGCTTGAAGGTAGACAGAGGACCCACGGGGTTGCTGCCACCCGCGTCACCTTCCTCGCCAAGCCACTCGGAGCCGTTGACCAACATCCCGGGCCCACCAATAGTGCTGAGGGTTGCGATGGTGGCATTGCCAGCTTCGCGCGCAATCTCGCCAGACGCCACAGTCGACACGTTAGACAGATGCTGATCGGTGGTATCCCACATGTCGTTGCTGGTCCCAGCGGTACCTGTACTGGAGAAGCACCAGACAAGCTCCTTGACGGGGTGGTTGTAGGACAGACGCACCTGCTTGGTCCCGTTCGCGGTCACGGTGTCCACACCAGTGTGCTGCACCTGCTCGATCAGGTACTCGTGGCCCTTCTGGGCGAACCGGCGGCGCTCCTCGGTATCCAGGTACACGTAGTTACCCCACACCTTGACGGAGTTGCTTCCGAAATAGTTAGCATAGGTTGCAGATAGGGTAATATCAAGTCGCACTTCATGGTACTGGAGAGCGATGAGAGGGAGGTAAAGCCCTGGGTTGCGGTTGAAGAAAAACACCAGGGGCAGGTACACCTTGTTTCCAATGGCAGTAGACGTAGCCATCTTCCCGTACTGGAGCTTCTTGGCCTCATCGAGGTAAAGCTCCGAATACAGGCGCCACCACTTCTGGTAGTGCTTATCGATGCGCTGACCACCGATGGTCAGCTCGACATCAGCGACGGCACGCTCGGCGACCCACTCGCTGGAAGAAGTAGTTCCATCAGCCGACGTGGTGTTGGCTGAGGTAACCAGAGTCGCGTTGGAGGTAAGCTCCAGGTACATCTCACCGATGAGATCACCATTGCGGGCAACCGTCACGGACAGACGTGCGGAGTTCGCGGCCGTACCGTTCACGACCTGCTCGATGTTCTCCATCGCGAAGTTGGTGTGGCGCTTGTACACCGCCTGGAAGAAGGTCACCTTAGGGCTTCCAGTCAAGTACACATCCTGCGCACCGTACGCTACGAGCTGCATAAGTCCACCCGCCATAGTTTGCTTTAGTACTAATAGGCAAGAAAATTTTTCAACCTCCTGACACACGCGCCCTTTTAAGAAAGAAAAAATATGGGTAACCAAAAATGACCGACAGTGAGCGCGAGGAGTCTGAGATGTCCGAGGTGTCCGAGACCGAGATGCCCGACTTTTCACAGTTTCTCGAGGACGAAGATGAGACCGAGGATGTTGACCTGGGTGCCATCCTGGTGAACGCCCTGGAGACCGTCGACGGTGACACGGTGTGCAGCACCTTGGTGGGGATCCGTCAGCAACTTGAGATACATAACAAGATCATGGTGAAAATTCTCAAGTCCCTTGGGGATTTAAAAAAATGAAGCCCAAGTAATATAGACAAATGACGTCAGAGGCAAAAGATCTCGTTCTTCGAATGCTAAATCATGCCCAAGACAAGTCAATGGAAGAACTCACAGCTCACATCACCGATATCAAGCAAGGACTTGATGACCTTCGAGGCAGTGATTTGAGAAGTCTAATCAAATACATATTTAGTGTTGACATCAATAGTAGTGGTTACCTGGACAATGTGGGTAACGATTTTCACAAGAAGATCCATGGCGTCTACACTCAGAGGATGGCAGGGTTGAATGCCATCGAGACCAGGATCAAGAAAGATGCCCCAGAGATAGCCGATGAAGCCAGCATGGACATCAGGATCATCAAAAATCAGATTCAACAGGTCTACAAGTGGCTTGGGGCTACACACTCTCTGCAAGATTCCATGGAAAATCCATTGTCAGCCGATGGAGAAACCACGAAGACGATTGAGAACACCGAAGACCTTAATCCCTTTCAGATTCTCATCCTGGACTGCCTGAACGAATTTGAGAGACAGAGGCTTCGAAAGTTCAGGGACATGGTCTGCGAAGAGGTGATCACCGAGAAGGGTCATCGGACCATGGCCTGGAAGCCGGTGTGCACGATCCGCGAGAAGCTTCATGCGATAAGTGACAAGAACACGTCACCTGACCGGTGGAAGCAGATAACCAAGAGGTCATCCATGGCGAGAGAGGTTGCCACTCACCTGGAAGAGCACAACGACATTCAGTGCCCTGAGATCGTCAAGTACCGACACGCCTGGTCTTATCGAAATGGTGTGTTCATCGGCGACCTCGATGGAAATCGTTTTTATCCTTATGGTTCGTCTGAGATCGGAAAGTTGGATAGGAATTTGGTGACGGCACGCTACTTTGATTCGGACTTTGAAGACTACACACAGGTCAGGCACTGGTCTGATATTCCCACGCCCCACCTGGACTCCATCATGGACTATCAGGAGTGGGATGCAGATGTCAAGCAATGGATGTATATAATGATCGGAAGGATGACCTTTGAACTGAATGAAGCGGAAGGCTGGCAGATCATCCCGTTCTGCAAGGGTATCGCCCAAAGTGGTAAGTCGACCCTGTTGAACTTTGTGGTCAAGATGTTCTACGAACCCTGCGATGTGTCGGTGATGTCCAACAACATGGAGGAGAAGTTCGGTCTTTCTGCGATCTACAAGGCGTATGCATTCATCGGTCCAGAAATCAAGCACGATTTCAAGATTGACCAGGCGTCCTTTCAGTCCATCGTGTCCGGTGAGGAGGTCTCGATTGCCATCAAAAATCAGACGGCGCAGACCATTCAGTGGAATGTGCCTGGGATGCTTGCCGGGAATGAGCTGCCTGGGTTTTCGGACAACAGTGGATCCATCTTGCGTCGTCTGCTTCTGTTCAAGTTCTCCCGTCAGGTGATGGAGGGTGACGCCAGGTTGTGCGACAAGTTGTTCACAGAGATTGACAGGATTCTCCAAAAGTCCATCTTGGCTTATGTGGAAGCCGTAAAGAACTTTGGCGACAAGTTGATCTGGAACGTGGTTCCCAAGAAGTTCCACGAATGGCGAGAGCAGATCGAAGGTCAGCTGCACACGCTGGTGGGATTCATGAAGAGCCCGGCACTGCGCTACGGAGAGGACAAGCAGATGCCCCTGTCCTGGTTCCGCTCCAAGTATCGCGAATACTGCTCCAGCATGGGATCTAGGGCGCGCCCTTGGCAACAGGAGCTTTACGAAGGACCTTTCAGTCAGAGAAAGATTCACATTGGCATTGGAACCATGGAATGGAATGGAACGGTCAAGAAAGATCAGGAGATCCTATATGGAGTCACCATGGTTCAAGACGATGATTGAGAAAAAACATTGACCCTTAGTAAGAACGGCTTATGTCAGCTAACCGTTACATTAACGTTACTCCGCGGACTCCGGGACCCAATCTCGGTCTGCCGAGTAATCGCATCTTGCTCACCAATCCAGAGACGGGCAACGTTGTCCAGAGGATTGAGGCACCCCGCGACGAGAAGTGGGTCTTCAATACGAAGACCAAGCGCTTCAACCTGATTCCCAAGAACAAGAATGCGCCAAAGAAACCCGTGAGGAGGAACGTGCGCATCGAAGGCATCGGCTTAATGAACATCAATTTGAATGCGGTGAACAGAGTTTTCCCTGAGCCCAAGAACACTGCGGTCAAATTCTCACCGCTGCGCCCATCGCTGTTTGGACTCAAGGTGAAGTTTCAAAAGGATTTGAATTTGCGACAATTTTCGGATCTTGCCTATGATTTTGCCAAGAAGCCGTTTCCCAAGGGCGTGACCCGCGTCGTGATCAGAGGTGACCGCTTCCGTCCCTTGGTGGACATCAAGACCAAGGAGCAACAGAACCGACTCAACAAGAACCTCTTCAAAATCGTTCGGCGCATCGATGTCAACATGGGCGACTACAATATCCAGATCTTCCGCACGGGCATGCTCATGAACGGCGGCTACGAAAAGAATCCCATCGAAGTTCCTCTGAATAACTTGGACGGAAGGAAGATTTTCGGAAAGGCACTGGACACGATGGAGGACTTTATGAAAAAGTTTGTCCCTACCGAAAAGAGGGCGACCGAAGATTTTTTCATCACAAACTTCAATGCCGATTTCTTCGTCAATCAGATCATCACGGATCCGTTTGTAGCCACCGCCAATGGAAATGAGATCTATAAGTCACTCAAGAAGATAGTCAAGAACTCGAAAAATATTCCCAATAAAGTGATGGAGTTCATCCCCGACTTTGAATATGAGTTTGGGAATAAGAATAGCAACTTCATGCAGGAATTGAGAGAGTTGGGAGGTAAGGTTCCCAAGTTTCCTGACAACATCTATCTGAAGTTTCCGGAAGGAAAGGACAAGGATAAGAAGCGCGGCGGTTCTTATGTGTCGTGGAAGAAGGGCTACATTCGGTTTCAGGGCGTCGACAGCCTCACCAAGCTCCTGCTCATGATTCGCACCATTCAGAATTGGTATGCCATCATGAAGAAAGATAACCCCAAGGTCTTGGTCACCACCAACATTGCCGGTGCCAAGGTCAAGAAAACCAAGAAGATTGTGGCTACCAAGGAGAACATCGAGAAGGTGGGACGTGTCCGACTCAATGTCTATAAGGGCAGGGACGGGACAAACAAACTCAAACTGAATGACATTCGTTGTGAAGACACCACCAAGAAGGGCTACACCACCAAGCAGCTCAGGGTGATCGCAGCGAGGCGTGGCATCCCCGGCGCAGACAAGTTGAAGCGCGAAATTCTGTGTGAGAAACTTTTGGCTCTGGCCAAGGCAAACAGGAATCGCGCACAGGCTCGCGAGCAGGCAAAGGCACGTCGTCTCATCCGCCCGGCGGTTCGTCGCATCGCTGAAAAGAAGCGAGCCGAGCAGGCGGCACTGGAAGCCGAGTTCGAAGCCGAGGTGGCTGCCGAATTCAATGACAACATCAGTTCCGTTGAGTCAAATCTTGGTCTGCGTCAGACGCCTTCGCCCATGCCGACGCCACCAAGGACACCCACGCCGACGCCACCAAGGACACCCACACCACCCAGATCAAGGACGCCTACGCCAGTCGAACCCGTGGAGTATAACGAAAATTGGTTCAATAAGATGGAATCAAATATGGAATGTGTGGATCAACTCAAGACCAGAGGATATGATGTTCGTCCTCCACAAACCGCGCAGCAAAAGGGTGAGGCGTTGTTGAACAACATGATCGGAAGTCCAAACTTGAATCGCGAAACTTACCAAACATATAAGAACACACACAAGAACAAGGAGTGGTACATGTGGAATGTGAGCAAGGCACGAACCAACTACATGAATGCGCGCAGGGAGTTTGGCATCAACGCTGAACCCACCAAGAGAGCCTATGCCCAGTTCCGCGCCCTCAAGAATCTCGAAAATGAATATCTCGGTAGATAGTAAATGGACCCTCAGGCGGTTTACAACGGATTCGCTTCGATGTTCCGAAACATGCTAATTTCTATGACAGCCTCGATTGCACTGATCGGGTTCTCAGAGAAGTTTGAACTCATGGCACCTGTGGTGCGAATGATTGGGTTCACGGGGATGATGGTCGCGGCGTTCATAGGGTTCAAGACTTACCGCGACTTTTTGGACTACATTGATTCTATTGATGGTGAAGTTCCAATGGCAAAGCGGTGGCGCTCGTGGGCTTACACCTCGTTGTTCTACTCGGCGCTCATATTCACACTCGCTGTAATTTACCTTTTCAGGAAAGTAATAATTTTTTAACTTCAGGACCTTCGGCACCAGGTTTATTCGGAAAATTGATCACATACCCCTCGATGGCTTTGACACGTTCCATGTAGTGCATGGTTTGAATAACGTGTTCAGGTTTTATGGACGGGCATGCCTTCAATTCAATCACCCACTTGCCGTCGATGATGATGTCGGCGCGAATGACACCCACGATGTTCTTTTTATAGTAGACCGGAATGTTGACTTCGTGACTGTATGGCATCTGTTTTTCATCCAGTTCCACCATGAATGCTCGTTGATAGACATTTTCCAGATGACAAGGTCCAAGTTCACTGAAAATATTCTTGGCGATGTTTTTCAAAAACTTTTCCATTAAAGAAAAAGCGCACCTTATCATTAAATGCGTGTTACATTGAGACCACCCGTTGCCATCAGACCCAAACGAATTCCACCAAGATCAGATTTATTTAGTGCGACCACATCAGCCGTTACTGCGGGTGTGACCATCTACTGCACTCTCAATTGGTGGCACTACAGGAAAATTCGCAAGGAACTTGAAAAGCGATTAGATGATGACATTAAAGAAAAGAATCGTAATAAATAATAGTATGAGCTATGCACTCGGTGGTATACTATTGGGTCCATTTTACAAAGGTCGCAGTTCGATTCAGGCAAAAAGCACGATCAATGATGCCATAAGATATACATGGGTGGTTGGAAAGGTACCAAATATTAATCACATTATCAACACGATACCAGAAGGTGTCAGGTATTCCATTCAAGATCATCGTCCAACCATCATGCCTTATGACGGCGTTCACATCACCCTAAACTATCTGATCGAAGTCCAGATCCACACTCCCGAAAGTTTGGCAGTGAGACAAAATGAGATTCATCATAGGATCTATCGCATGAAACGATACAACGATCACATCTCCATGAAATATGATGCAGTGATGGAAAATAGACAATGGAAGATTCTAGAAGAATGTTACAAACTTCCAACGCCTATGAGTTTGGCTCTTCCCATCGAGGGAAATGTAAATACTATGTGGGAAGATCTGCTAGACTCCATTGCCATCAAGTATAACCTTGAACTTCAAGAAGTTTAACCAAGACTTTAATTTCTTCCTCGAGGTCATCACTTATACGTTTACCGTCCTTTTCCACGCGAAACGTATCGAGTGCATACCCATTCTGTGTGGTGATACTTGCCGAAATCACATTGATGCCCAGTGACACAAATATCATACTAAGGTCGCTCATGAGATTTGGATAGTCACGGAGTTTAACCCACACCCTCGTCTCTTTGTCCCTGTAGTGACTGAAGTAAACATCATGTCCCTCATTCGGATCCACTGGACACGAATCAAAATTAAATTCATCTTCGACCATCGTTTTAACTCTGGAACACAACGAAGTGCTGATGGGTTTTCCCGAGTAAGTGAGCATCGTATACTCGAGATCATTCTCGTTGTCCATGTTCCTCCATGCGTTAATCTGGAGACCTCTCAGTTTGTGCCCGAACCCAACTTCCTTTGCAAAGGGTTTGTTACATCCAGGGATGATCAGACGTGTCTTGTTTCCATCGCTGATGATTCTATAGGGTTGACTGCACTGAACAAGCATCTTTTCTTAAAGAATTAATAATATCTTTAATTAGTAGATGCAACAACCAATACACAGAATACAGAAATTGGGAACATTTGGTGCAAAATTGAATTTGAAATTACTCAGATCGAGGAAGACACCAGAAGACAACAGACGCATAGCCAGATGGGTGACCGGTGAGTTGGTGGATCTAGGACCGACCTTTGTGAAATTGGGGCAATTGATTAGTACGCGAAATGATATTCTTTCCGCCGAGGTGATCGAAGAGTTTTCCAGTCTGCAGAACGAAGTCCCTCCTTTTCAGGATGTATTGAGTGTGGTGGGTGAAGATTACGTAAAGGAAACATTTGGGTATTTCGACACCCGACCGATGGCGTCGGCTTCGTTGGGACAGTGTCACCGGGCCATCGCCAAAGACGGAACCGAGGTGGTGGTCAAGGTGCAGCGACCGGGAATAGAGCAGGGAATCATTGATGACATCGAAATCATAAAACAGATCTCAAAGATAGGTTATTTTTTCACTCGCGACTCGAACTATACCGAGTTCATGGACATCTTGGACGAGTGGAAGCCCCTAATTCTAGAAGAGATTGACTACGAAAAGGAAGCACAGAGCATGATTGAGTTTAAGGAACTTTTCAAGGAAAGCGACTGGGTCAAGGTTCCGGATGTCTTTCCTGAAATATCCTCGAAGCGCGTCTTGGTGATGGCTTACGAGCCTGGTGTAAAAATTGTAAATATCGAGGAGCTGAACAAGTTGAATGCAGACCTCGACCAGATTGCGTTCTTCGTGGTTCGCAGTCAGTTCATGCAGGTGCTTGAGAATGGGTTGTTTCACGCAGACCCTCACCCTGGCAACCTGGCACTGAACCCACAGGGTCAAATTGTATATTACGATTTTGGGTTGATGATGAAGATTGACCCCATGTATAAAGAAAACTTGTATTTGCTTCTTGAAGCTGTATATAAAAAGGATCTCGACAAGATCTACACGATGATGATCGAACTGAACATAATCATCCCCACGGGCGATCGTGCGTCGGTGAAGTCATTTATCAAGTTGTTCCTGAATTATGTAGAATCGGTAGATTTAGATAAATTAGATGTAGAAGAATTGAAGGCCATGGAGGAGGACAGACCGTTCCGTCTTTCGACCATGTGGGTTCTTTTAATCAAGTCCATCTATTCGGTGGAGGGCATTGCCAAAACTCTCTCGGAGGACATTGCCCTTTCGGATGTACTTGAACCCTATGCCGAGCAGGTACTCGAGGAGAGTGGACTTCTAAATGTGGCATTTTCGGAAATTCAACAAACCGCCATGAAAATACCAAGTTCCATACAATCCATCAAGAGCACCGTGGATGCTCTGGAGGCGAGCAATATGCGCGTGCGAAGGAGTATCACCGACAACGAAAAACTGCTGACGAAGAACAGGATTCTTCAACAGAGCATTTTGGTGTTGGTGGTTTCCACAATGTTCGTGGAGCAAAATGTGACCTACATATTTCAGACTGTCGCGTTCATTCTTTTTGTATACAGTCAGTTTTAGTTCTCCTCATCCTCACTGGAGTCCTTGATGAGCTTGGGGCGGGCAAACTTGTCCACTTTGGACTCGAAGAAGAAATCGAGAAAGTCCTTCTCCAGATCCTTGCGCTCGGCGTAGAGATCGGTGGAGCGCTCGAGTTCCTGCGTAATAAACTTGACCGCGTTGCGGCGTCCCTCGACCCGCCTATCCTTGCGGTTCTGAAGATAAGCCTTGCGCTTGTCGGTGAGCTTTCGCATGCGTCCCTGCATCCCCTCTGGAATCTTAAAAGGTGTCGATGATTCGGCACAGATTGTAATCATTGTTACTGATAATGGAGATTTATTTCTTTAATATTTTTAGTAATCCATGTGTGATAGAACTCACTGGGTGATTCCACCAGAAATGATACAGGTGGATGAAACCCAGGTATTAGGCAAGGGTAAGTACGGCAACGTCTATTTAGGTAATTGGTTAGGAACTCCAGTAGCAATCAAGCATTTTGAAGAGCATCTCCCCTTGGAGATCAAAAGCATAATACAACGTGAATTTAGCACCATGACACGAATTCACCACCCTCACGTGTGTCAGTTGTTGGGATACACAGAAGAACCTTTTCAGATTGTGATGGAATATTTTGTCAATGGAAACTTGCGAGAGTACATTGACAGAAACCCCACGACCTTGGCTGATCGAGTTGGTTTCATGGTTGACATTCTTAGAGCCCTTGTCTATTTGCACTCCCGCAAACCTGAACAGGTGATTCACAGAGACTTGAAACCTGAAAACCTTCTGGTGTCCAAGAGTGGAAAGGTCAAGATCGCCGACTTTGGACTAAGTAAGATTTTGGTCAGCGACAATACCATCTATTCGGATGGGTGGCGGGTCGGCACTGGAAAGTACATGGCGCCGGAGATGCGCGACGTGGAACCCTACAATGAAAAGATTGACATCTATTCACTTGGAATGATAACCAAGGAAATCTTCAAAGACATGAATCCACCACCCGAGATTGGTGAAACGATAAGTCTCATGCTTGAAAACAACTATAAACGTAGGCCCTCTGCCGAGAAACTATTAGAGTTCTTTTTAGCATATCATAAGAAAGTCCTTAACGAACGTCCCAAAACATCGTGTTGTGGCATCTACAAGACTACCTTGTAGACCCGTCTGGTGTCCTTGTCCTCCACGGACAAAATCTTGAACTTATCCGTCTTGACAAGTTTCACGCCCTTATTTGTCACGAAGGATTTCATGCGCTCGACCTCCTTGACAGGCATCTTTCTAGCATACTTTAACACCATGGTCTTGTTGCCGATGACGAACGCGGTCTCCATTTATATTAAAAAAATAAAATTATCAGATAAGTAAAGGGATGCGCATAAGACCCAGAGCCTTTCAGGTGGATCCAGATCATGCCATGAACACTTTGTCACTCGGCATATCTGTGTATCAGACCTATGAAAACCAGAGGACCCTAAAGTTACTGAAACGGATTCATAGGTATGGTTTCAGACAGGTGCTAAAACAGAGGAAACTTACTACGCCTCCAACAATCCTGAAAACTCCTCCAAGGAATGAAAATAACGTTTAATGTCCTTCGTGAAACGTTTGTCCTTTTTTAATTTTTCCTGATCTTCGTTGGTCCAGAGCCACGCAAGGTTGGATTTTGAATATTTAGTATCACGCTGATTGGGCGTGGGTCTGCGCGGTCGAATGACCTCTTTTCCTTTCTTTTCGGGTTCGGGTTTCTGTTGTCCGATATAAGCCAGTGCTTGCATCACCGTATCGGCAAGGTCGTCCTTCTTTTTATGGTTATTAAAGAAATCAAGCCAACTAGAATTAAGTGAATTCGTCGTGATCCACTCGCGGGCACGTTCGATGGCGGTGTTCTTTCGTTTGATGTATTGCTTTCGTCCGGGTCCGACGACATCCGGTATTTTATATTTGGCATCAAAAACAATTGTGTCCAAACCACGCCCACAGAAAAATCCATGAAGGTAATGTTCAATGGCTTTCATCTTTTTATTCCTGTCCGGTTGCCTCTCAATCACGACGGTCTTGGCATCTCTTAACCAATTTCTCCTTTCCAAATGTTCTTTCAAAGCGGGCAAAAGTCCACCCTGTCTCTCTGAAGGAACACTCGCCACCTCCCACTGAAAAATGCGTTTTGTGTCGGCATCCAAAAAACACATTGCCAAATTTTTAATACCGACATCGATACTTATCAACATCTTATTAAAGAATAAACATAACTATTCTTTAAT
>Ga0255754_10000100_pt1 | contig 64762 bp, 57 predicted proteins | sample 101ome_22_FD_179954 | JGI IMG/M metagenome (GOLD analysis project Ga0255754, IMG submission 179954) | Coastal salt marsh microbial communities from the Groves Creek Marsh, Skidaway Island, Georgia - 101412BT metaG (version 2) | ecosystem: Environmental > Aquatic > Marine > Intertidal zone >... | reverse complement strand
CGTCGTCAACAACTTTCTCTCCCTTTTTTGTTTCAATTATACAAACAATTTTCAATAAAGCATTCATAAATAGTGTCCATTTTTCATGTTTAGAAAGATTCGTCAATAAGATTTCCTTTTCTTCTTCTTCTTTTTCCTTACTTGCCTCGTCTGTCTCTTCTTTATCTTCTTCTTCACCTTCTTCTTTATCTTCACTTTCTTCTTTATCTTTATCTTCTTCTTTATCTTCACCTTCTTCTTTATCTTTCTGTTTTTCATCAGAATTTGATATCTCTCCCCCTTCAATATCTTTATCTTCTTCTTGTTCGTCATCTTGTGGTTCTTCAACATCTTCTGAACTAGGTGTCCATAACTCCTTGTCTTGACTATCGTCTGTATCTACATCTACATCTACATCTACATCTACATCTACATCTGAAATAGATATATCGTCTTCTTCTGATGTAGGTGTCCATAGTTCTTTTATAGTTGCATCATTATCGTCGTCCGCTCCTCCCAACTGCTTTTTAAGATTGCGCTTTGAGTTAACAGACTTTTTGTGTTTTAATTTCAATGTTTTGTTTTTAAGATTATGGGCACGTTTTCTACCCTTACTGACATTGTTTTTTTTGTTTTTCTTATTTGATTTCTTATGAATATATCGTCTACTTTGATTTTTTGTTTTTTTTATTTTATGTAATCTTTTTTTAGTAATATTCATTTATATACATAAAATTATATTATTTTATTATATATTAATTATAATGTCTAATTCTGAAAATAAACTTAGAACAAATCTTGGAATGAAATGTCGTTCAACAACTCAATGTAATGAAAACTATTTACAATGTTTGAAAATAAGTAAAGATGACACAGTAGACATATGTGATAAAAACAATGTTAATTGTGGTAGCGAGGATAATCCAACAGGCGTGTGTTATCCATCATCTGTAAAGGCAGGTAGTATTAAAAAGTTAGAATACATTGATGAAGAAACCATTAAAAGGGAAAAAGCACAAAAGAAAAAGGCAGAAGAAAACAAAAAGAAAAAAGAAGAAATGATTGATATGATAGCAGGTATAGGAATTAGTATTGTAGTAATTGTATTGGGTGGAAGATGGGCTATTCGCAAAATCAAGCACCGTATGAAAAATGAAAATGAATAAATAAATTAATAAATAAATAATAAAACTCCTAAAATTTAGGAAATTATTATTTTATAGTTGTAAATGGATTGTATTATAATCAATTAAACTGTATTTTAGTATCATATGCTATGAAAATAAACATTACTCGATATATCTATCTCTCTATTTACAATTTACTTGCATTGTGAAGATTTTGAAGGGTAGGTTTGTAGTCTGGTGCTTGTAAATCTGGATTGGTGCGTGGAAGCATTTTACCAATAACTTCTTCTTCAACAGTTTGAGGAAACTGGTTCATTACACTAAGTTGTTTTGATTTCTTTACTTCAGAGGGAGAGAAAGTTCTTATTTCTTCTTTTTTACTACATCTCATAATAAGAATGTAGGCAGCAATAATACCAACAATACCCATAAGCATATCTAAACTAAACAAACTCAAGGCAATCATGATAACAACTGCTTTACCAACAATGGTATCGATAAGCATACAAACATTACTTGGAGGGGCAATGTCTATAACAATAAAAACGACCATCAACAAAGACAATACTAAATAGGTAGGACTACTAGGCATCATTTTTAGTAGATTTTTCATATAAGATAATATGATATTTTATTTATTGAAATTAATTACTATCAAACAAAATAAACCCTCCTAATAATATGGTAATAATTCCAAATACACTTTTGAAAATATGAGTATCTATTTTACTTGTGAAATAACTGGCAAGTGTTCCTATTATAAAGAAAAAAGATAATGTTAAAGCGTAGTTCCATTTAATACATTTACCACTATTACCATTACAAACTTCTTTTGCAAAGAAAAACACAGCAACTATACCAATTGGAAGAAGCAAAGATGCTAAAGAAGTGCCGATTGCTACTTTGTAATCTTTAACCACGTTTAAATAAACCAATAAAGGAACTATCAATATTTCTGCTCCTCCACCAACAAACGATGCAACTATACCCGTAAGTGTCCCAATAAACATAAGTTTAAATAAATTATGGTCAATTAATGGAAAAACACCATTGATGTTTTTTCTCAAGAAATCATTTTTATTTACTATATCTACGATTTCATCCAACATAAACATTATATACTATATAAAGGTAATAAAACCGCAAACAAAAACAATAAACAAAACAATCTAAACAGATTCGCTTATATTATTCGTAACGCAAATATGTCAAATAAAAACCAAAACCAAAGTATTAATGAAGACGAAGATGAAATAGCCACTTATATGGGTCAAAAAGGTTATACGATAAAAAAAGAATTTATAAGCATACAAGAGCAAAATCTAATTAAAAAAGAATTAATGATGAAACCATATGTTCCTAAAAACTCACTTGCCAAACCAAACTCGTTTCCAGTATTTAGAGAGTCTCATAAAAAACTATATTTACCCAAATTTTATGGAGCAAAACACTATGGTGACCCTGAAATATCAAAAATAGGGTCAGGACAAGCAATTGATATTGAATTTAAAGGGGAATTACGAGATTATCAATTACCAATTGTGGATACATACATGAAAGCAGCAGAAGAAAAAGGAGGGGGATTGTTAGAACTTCACACTGGTGCTGGTAAAACAGTTTGTGGTCTTAGAATTATATCTAAAATCAAACGGAAAACACTTATCATCGTTCACAAAGAGTTTTTATTAAGGCAATGGGTAGAACGAATAGAACAATTCCTTCCTACTGCCAAAGTTGGAAGAATACAGGGAAGTATCATAGACATTGAAGGTAAGGACATCGTAATTGGAATGCTTCAAAGTTTAAGTATGAAAAACTACGATATCAAATTATTTAGCGATTTTGGACTTACTATTGTAGACGAAGTTCATCACATTAGTAGTGAAGTATTTAGCAGGGCACTTTTCAAGATTGTTACTAGGTATACGTTGGGTCTTTCTGCTACTTTAACTAGAAAAGATGGACTGACTAAGGTAATAAAGATGTTTTTGGGAGACGTTGTATTTAGCAAAAAAAGAAAAGGAGAAAACAAGGTTTTGGTAAAAGCAATTGAATATATAAGCGGCGATGGTGAGTTTGATAATGAAGTATTGAATTGGAGGGGGCAAGTAAATTACACGTCTATGATTAAAAAGTTATGTGAATACAATAGGCGAAGTGAGTTTTTGCTACATGTGTTAGAAGATACTATCAAAAAGGGTAATGTAGAAGACCAAATCATGATATTGGGACACAATAAAAACTTACTGCGTTATTTGCATGATGCTATAAAACATCGTAATATTGCCACAGTAGGGTATTACGTTGGAGGAATGAAGGAGCAAGATTTAAAAATAAGCGAAGGAAAAAAGGTTATTATTGGAACGTATGCAATGGCAGAAGAAGGGTTGGATATTAAAACCCTTACTACATTATTGATGGCTACTCCAAAGGTTAGTGTAAATCAAGCAGTTGGTCGTATTCTTAGAAAAAAAGACCATGAAGCAGTAGTTATTGATATTGTTGACGTTCATAGTATATTTCAAAGGCATTGGACCAAGCGATTAAGTTTCTATAAAAAGCAGAAATTTAAGGTAATTAAAAGCGATAGCAATAATTATGACGACGATGATGAATGGGATACTATTGTGGAAAGAAAGGGTGAAACACCATTTACCAAAGCGAAAGGAAAGGTAGTAAAGAAAGGGAAAAAGGCAAATCAATCCAATAAACCCAAAAAAACCGCGTTAAAAATCAAAGTTGGAACTGAAATATTAAATAGGACTTGTTTAATCGATGACGATGATTAAAAATCAAATTATTTTATTGTAAATATAATTTACTTACAATAAAATCACAATCTATTAATTATTTAATATAATAATAATGTATAATTAATGTCACACGTTAAGGTTGCTGAGTTAAAATCGGTAAAAGACACAAAAACGCCTGTTAAGGCAGACGATGTAGTCAGTATTGGTAAAGATATCGTTAAGATATTTCCATCTGGCGTAAATCTTAAAAACATGGCAGATGCTACCATGAAGGTATTGTCTAAGGTTACAACACTTTACCACTTAAATGGCGAACAAAAAAAGGATTTGGTAGTAGATATCCTTTGCTACGTTGTAGACAACACAGATGCTGGTGCGTTGGAATTTCTAGATCCTGTTATCAAAGACATGCTTCCAGGATTGATTGATACACTTATAATGGTTGATGGTGGTAAACTACACATTGCCAAACCAAAGAATTGTGTCAACAAGTTAAAATCATGCTTACCATGCAAGTAAATATTTCTATTTAAAAAACTATCTAACAAACTATCTAACAAACTATCTAACAAACTATCTAACAAACTATCTAACAAACTATCTAGTTATAATCTTATTATAATATTTTATCCATTCAAAAACAGTTTCTCGTCTACCTGGTATTTCAGAACCAATATTGTTTGTATCTAAGTAATTAATTAATATTCTATGTTCTACATATTCATTATTTTGATAGTTTAAAAGACTGTCTATAAATGATGTATAGTGATTGTTCCAATGACATAACATATCGGTTGCTATTTTCCTACAATAATACACGGGTAAGCGTTTTAATCTATTTTCATTTTTAAAATAATCAACATTCCAAATAGGAAACAAATCTATTTCACAAACGATTTTCTTATATATATCATGATACGTACCATCAAATTCATAAATTAAACCTAATATTTGTTTAGGCAAGTCAAATAATCTATTGGAACCTCGTTGTATTGTGTTATCCTTTATAATTTCCTTCATACTAAATAATATTTATTCTATTAATATTATTTAATCTAATTAACTTAATATAATTTAATTAACTTAATATATTTTAATTAACTTATCAAAGAACGTATGTATATGTATATGTATATGTATATGTATTTACTTTTTATAGTGGTTGTAGTTATCAACACAGTTAATGTTGGTTTTTGTAATACCCATTGGTCCCAAAGCATTGTGTGGAGGAGTTACATTTGGTGATTCAAATGAAGTTCCAATAGGAGTATTGCTTTGGTATTGACTGTAACCACTACCTCCTTTTTGATGATGTTTTTTTCCCTTTTTCATAGTATTACGCTTTTTCCCCTTCTTTTTCTTAAGTGACTTAATTTTTAAATGCTTTCTTGACTTACGAGTTTTGTTTTTCTTTGACTTACCCTTTTTTGCCTTTTTCCCTTTTTTACCTGCTCCGCATTGAGAAGATACGTAACGAGACACAGGTGCATATCCACCTTGAACGGTAGAAGCATCGGCAGCACCTTCATTGGTGTATCCATAACCAATACGGTTGTTAAAAATAGCTACACCTTTGCTACCACCACAATGATTGTATTTAACTGGACCAGAATAACCAAATCCCATATTGGATTTGGCATTGTTCGCCAACGAGTTCATTGTGGCACCATAAGCACCACCCTTCTGTGTTTTGTTTTTAATCTTGCGTCCATTTTTTCTCGCTTTCTTTTTGTTATACGCTTTTTTGGTTTTCATGTTTGACTTTGGCATTATATAATAACCACACAAATTATTTTTCAATAAACATTAATTCTTGTTTTTCAGTAATTGGTTTGTTGGTAAGTGAAACAGGTTCCCATTTGTTATATTTTTTATTAAATACGCATTCAATGTTGTATGTTTTGTTTAACATATATTTATTTAAACGCGTATCTTCAAAACAGTCTTCGTCTTCACTTTCCTCAATTAAATCAATGTCATCGTTTTCACGTATGCATCTAAATAATTTATTCATAAATTTGCTTGTTTTGATACTTCCAATGTATGCGTATCCAATATTTTCTAAATCTTTTCCTTCATTACAATACAAACTATACACATCTGGTTGTATTTCAGCTTCTACTTTAAATACCGCGTGTTTCATTTGATTGACTTCTACGCGTTCGTTTATATAAATATTGTCCGTCCAAGAACGATGTTGAACACAATATACATTGTATGGTAGTTTTTCTAGTTTTGATTTAATGATATCATATTGATTACTTATCAATGGTAACTTAAACATATATTCGTTTTTAATGTATATTTTTTGAGCAATACTTTGTTTTAACATATCAGAAACAATACTAAGTTTAACAAACTGCGACTCAAACAACATTTTTTTGTTTTTGTAGTAAAATATATTTTCAATGCTAAATAGATTTTTTCCGTTTAATAAGACATGTGTTCCATATAAAATGGTTCCGGTCCCAATACATAATACTGGATCAAAGTTACAAGCAACTATTTTTATTTGTTGAAAACTTTTTGTTTTAAACACGTAACTTAAACTAATACAAACTGGTCGCCCGTTCAAGTAAGTAAACCAAATAAAATACTTTTTACCCATAGGAATACTAATATAAAACCTATTGTTAACATCAACCTTGTTATGTAAAGTTTTTTCATAAAAAGGTTTTATATTTGGAAACTGTGATATCAAATACTTGCGCTCTTTATTTAGTAAGGAAGGGTTGTGTGTATGATTGTTTCGTTTTGATTTTCGCTGCATGTATGGATATGACATTGATATATATTAGATTGACGATGCTTTTAAATATGTTTAATAATTATATTTATGAATGCGGTTTCAATCAGTAAGTGGAAAATCCAGGGTCAGAAAATGAACTTGCAAAACTAGATGAGCCATCTGAAATAGCGTTTTTACTTGTAGATATACTATTGTTTAAAGCACTGTTATTATTATTTGATTTTTTTAAATCCTTCAAGTAGTTTTTAAGTTCATTTTTCATTTTTGATTGTGAAGCATTGTTGATATTACTACCATCGTCGCGGTTATCACCATTACCTTTAATGTGACTATCACTTGGATATATATTTTTGTTTATTTTCTCATACATTTCCTTGTATTTTTCACGTGGAAGATTAACTAAATCCCTTGTTTTTGGTGTAGTTAAGTTGGTTTTTAAAAAAATATAAATATAATGGGCGCATAAAATTAAAACTAATGAAATAATTATTCTTTGTAAAATCCAAAATATCATATACATAAACTTATATTAACTTTGACAATAAATAACTCATCGTTTCTTGAAAAGAAAAGTCTGTTTCACTTAAATGGGAGAGAAAGTATGCATCGCATATCTCTCCCTTTTCAGTTTTCTCAATAATAAAAGATACATTACATTTCTCATTTACTTTAAATATTTCTTCAGTAACAACTATGTTTTTATGATTTATTGGTAAACTACTCACCTTTTTCTTTATCCATTCATTGTCATCAACGTATACAGTATACTTGTCTAAATACTTGTCTAACTTGTAATAACAATTTTCATTAGACGCTTTTTCTGTATTTATAAAGTTTTTGTAATATTGATTATTATAAATAGTATAATATCCGTTGTCTGATAATATAATATTTTTGGTTTCACTTTCATAATACAAACTGTTTTTAAGTTTGGTAAAATTTACCTTTTCAAGTTTTAGTTCATCAATATAATATTTCATTTAATATATTTATTTGAAACTATTTAAACCGATTTAATAAGTTAATTTATATATGGTAAAAATTGTTTTGGTAAATAAGAATGCTTCATTGGTGGAAAAATCAGTGAAAAGTATTAAAGTAAATGAGTTACATAAAAAGTGTAATTTGAAATCAAGTGCTAATTTCACCAAACGTCATACTTGGAAAGTAAGTAATAACTTTTATTCGGTTTATGCGAAAGATACAGGTCGTTCAAACAGTGAAAACAAATACGACTTACCACCTCCAGTAGACGAGGCGTTGTATTTCAATACAATGATTTTATTAAAACATAGCAATTCAACACCAACTGATGATACCATTGTTGATTTAACCAAAGATGAATGGGAAAAAACATACGAAACTTTGTTTGGAGGATTTGAAGATTTAAACAATTCTGAGGAACCAAGTGAAGACGAAGAAGAATTTTCAGATAGTGAAAAAACAAAGGAAGGATACCATAAAGATGGTTTTGTGGTAGACGATGAAGATGAAGATGATGAAGATTATGTCCCTCAGGAAGACGATGAAGAAGATTTAGAAGAAAGCGCCAGTTATGATGAAGATGACTCAGAAGAATACACAGAAGGAAGCGAAGAATACACAGAAGGAAGCGAAGAATACGAAGAAGGAGACAGTGATGATGATGAAGAAGAAGACAGTGAAGACGAGGATGAAGAAGACAGTGAAGAAGAGTATTATTCTGAATTAAGTGAAGATAGTTACTGTTCTAGTGATGAGGAATAAATCACTAATAATATCAATAAAATACAACAGTCAATAAAATACAACAATCAATAAAATACAACAGTCAATAAAATACGATAATCAATAAAATTAATATATTTAATAAATTGAATTTAAATATATTGAAACCAATTATATTAACTTACACTTAGATACTTAACTATGAAAGTAGAAAACCCTGAAACAATACGCAAAAATGTTTGTAATACCTTTAAGGAAAGTTTTGATATATCAGACCATACAATTGCTAAAAACATAGAAATAAGTATATTTAACTATACATTAAAAGAAGCAACACGAAAAAAGATTGTTAAAAAATGGGAAAACAAGTATTTTGTTCAATTGTATGTAAATCGGTTAAGAACATTAATGTCAAATATGAAGGCAAATTCAACCTTACTATCTTCTATTAAAAATAAGAAAATATCTAAAAAAGCATTGGAAAACTTAACCCATCAAGAAATGAATCCAAAAATATGGAAATCATTGATTGAGGCCAAGATTAAAAGAGATAAAAATATGACATCAGACAATATGATGGCAGCAACTGATCAATTTAAATGTTACAAATGTAAAAAAAGAAAGTGTACCTATTATGAAATGCAAACACGTTCAGCAGATGAACCAATGACAACCTTTGTAACTTGTTTAAATTGTGGAAATAGATGGAAGTGTTAATGGAAATAGATGGAAGTGTTAATGGAAATAGATGGAAGTGTTAATGGAAATAGATATATAAAATAAATCATAAAAAATATAACATTTTAAAATGTTATATTTTTTATATATGACTACTTTATTGTCTAATACTATATTTCATCATAATTTACAAAAAGGGTCAGTTGAATATATTAATACATATCCATTTGTAGAAATAAATCATCAAATGTTGGAAACAAACGTGCCTAACAATTCTATTGAGCAATTAAACATTTCACTTTTGGATGCTCAAAAATACATTGTTCAACGACCAAATTACATAGGATTTACATTTGATGCAAGTCAAAATATAGCAAATATACAAGACATATCACGTGGAACAATTGGAAATGCTTATTTTTTTAAAGACAACAGCACACTTACATCTGCTACAGACATAAAAGTATATTTGATTAAAAACAACGGAATGACAGAAGCACAACACACGGAAACAGAAGGTGAGTATTATTTTGGTGATTTAGACCGCGTGAAATTTACAATACCTACTACCGACGTTTCTAATATAAACCAAACCATAACCGATTTATCAGAAAACTTAACCTATCTGTCTAGTTTTATACCAGCAGACATGAATAATGAAATAACTGAGATAAACGTAGAAACATTAGCAAACGAAGAAGTATACGTAGATTATTATTTTTACATATGGGAAGACATCAATGGTCCATGGTTTAACGGTTCATCTCTTTCTATGACACCAAACCATCTACAACTAACCAATTCTAATTATAGCATACGACCAATAACATTTAATGATATTTCTAACCAACAACAAATCGACCAAAGCGACATAAACGGACGAAACCTTTATACTTATAATTTCAACGAAACAAACGCAAGTGATACTTCATCCAACTATGTTCGCGTCTTTAAAATAAGCGGAACATATGGAACAAACAATGGACTTCCTGAACAACATTCATTAATACTTCCAAGTCCAAAATACACAAAATACAACTTTCTTTGGACATATTCCATTAAAGACAGTTACAAATTAAGTTTTACAAACATATATAACAATACCATTGAGTATTTGTTGGAAGGATACGCACCTTTTTTTACACCAAACTTAAACATTAGCGGTATATCATGGCAATACGACTATTTTTCAAACATGGGTGCATTAACATCACATTATTCAACATTGGAAGTAGAAAGAGTATACAAAGCAACTAATCTCATAAATTTGTCGTATGATACCGGTGTTATTACACTTACCATACCAGAACAAGACCAATACGACATATCTGAAAATTTTATTAAACGGTATCAACCCGACAATAGACAAGGAACACGATATTTACTAGACCCTATTGACCGAACCAATTACATCCATTTATTTGAAAACAAAGAAATAGTAAAACTGTGCTACAACATTTACATTTTTATCAATGAAAATATTCAGTATGGATTAACATCAACCGGAACACCAATTGATTTGTCAAATAATGAATTAACCAGAAATCAAACGGTATATCCGTATGGTGATAATTTTGTAGATATTAGTTATTCCGAATTAATAGAACTAAGTGATAATATAGTTTATTTTCAAACCATACCACAAAGTAATATTGACTATGGTGATGTACCATACAATGGAACCAACAGTTTTGATATTTCACGCAATAGATACAATAATGAAGACGATATTGACGGAACACCATTGGACGTAAGTGCACAATCCGTTATTAGCAATGATACCGTAAACAAATATTTTGCATATGAAACAAACACTAGTTTAAATGTAGAAATATTAAGACTCCGTCGTAATGATTTAATAAATACACCTTATTATGGTCATTTGGTATCATCTGCCGATTGGAATGTTGTTTATAAAATGTTTTATGTATTACCTACCACAAACAATCATTTGTATAGCATGGAAAGTAACGATTACTATATTAGATGGAATTACAGTGCGATGAGATATTACTACAATAAATCATCTCCAATAGACTACAAACAAGCATATTATGAAAAAACCAGTTTAAATAGTGGCATTAGTAACTTAAAAGAGTTTGATTTTACAGAGTTTGAACGAAGAGTTTATCCCAACACATTACTTGACATTTCATATACAACTCTTCCATTTCCCGATGGTGGAGGCACTCCTGATTTTTTTTACAAAAATTTAAAAGTGACACTGCCTTCTTCTATATTATCCACGTTATCTACAAATTTATTTTTCAACCACAACGAAGACGTAAGGGCAAAAATAAACATTTATGTATTGAAACCCGATACAATTCTTGGTGTGGACCAGCAAAACAATTACGATACTTCAGACATATCCTACAATTTGTTTGATTTATCGTATTCGTTTTACGACCCGACGCGGATTGTTCCAGAAACGATTTCATTTGATATTAGTGAAAACGACTTAATAGAAAGCACATTATTGTCGGGTCAATACATATTTGAATGGAATTATGAAGTAATAGAAGATGGAGGAGTAAGTGCTGATTATTTGCCATTCGACAAAACTAGTGGAGGAGATTATCAAGTAAACAGTACGGTATTTGACGTCCCTTACAACGATTTTCTCTATGATTTAAGTGGGGTGTATGTATATTCCAATTCGGATTTTACCAATTTGTTTTTGGAGTTTGCACAAGAAGATATAGAGCGATTTGTGGATTATATTAATGTTTATCATAAAACATTAGACGCAAGCAATACGCAAATCTCATTTAATTTCAACTTATTTACTCCAAACAAAGAAGCGTCTCAAAGTAGTGGTAATTTTTGGTCACTTCCACCAGGGTATCAAGGAAGGGACGACCCTAGATTGTATCAATCTCCAACCACTTATTTAAATAAGTCTATTATACCTAGTCCTGAACTGATATACACAAATGAAAACCGGTATGGAGATGTTGGATTTGATATTATAAACGCCAGTTACGTAGGTAGAACACATAATTTTTACAAACTAACAAAGGTGTATGATATTTCAAATACAACCTATCAAAATTTAGGGACAGACATTAGCGACAATTACGTAAGTGATGTTAAAAATTATATTGTAGAAATGATAATTCCAGAAGGTGAAGTAAACAATACCGATGTTAGTGCAAATTGGGGATTAGGAAGTATCGATGGTGTAAACCTTGAAAAAGTAACATCTGAATCACAAAATGGTGTTCATCTAGGAATAGCAACAGACGCGTCAAACAATACAATTGCTTACTTTAAAGACGGTAATACATATTATTTGGAAAACAATAATGGGCGAAATATAACGGGAAAAGTAAGATGGTTGATGCAAGAGAAAACAAATGGGGATATATCAGTTACAGTTTCGGTAAACAATAAAAAGGGTCTTTATTTAAGTAATTTAGGGGTTCCTGCAAACGAATTAATTTATTTAGGGACAAACGATATTAGTGATGTGTCTCAAAACAACAGTTCTATAAAAATATACGACAAACGACCCGATACCGATTATATTTTACTGAGAGACATATCACGGACAGATATCATATTTCATCAAATTACAAACCCAACAGAAGTAGGCGGAACAATAACATTTCCTCAAAGTAGTGTTCATACAAATGCTACTTTTCAAATCCCTTACATTTGTAGAATGGATTACAAAATACAAGACAAAACAAATAATTTCCAATTTGAAAGCATCATTAAAACAGAGGGTAATACATTAAATGACGTGTATCATAGAGAAGCGGATTGGGATATATCGTATAATATAGTAAACAATATACAACAATACTTTTTTAATAAAACAGCGGAAAATCCATTTTATCACAAATATATTTATGGTGTAGGATTTATCTCTCCCATAGACTACGATGTGGTAGACTTTTACTATCCTGGAAAGTTAAATTTAGAATTTAATTCAAGAAATACGTCACTTATACTTGAAATACCAGATAGTAATATACTAGGTCTTAAATTTAATTTGGTTGATTTATGGAATGCTATAAACGATAATACTACTGTAAAATATCGTTATTTTGGTTGGAATTCAAAGGGAACAAAGATAACCAACTTGATAAGCAATACATTAGACCCAAACAATGTAAATGATATCAGTAATGTAGTGACTGAATTAAGTGGGGTAGATTATACTGTTGACAATGTTGATTTTATGTATGAAGTTGCGTCAAGTGTTTATTATGAATTTAATTATCCCCAAATACCAAAAAGCGTGTTTGTTATTGATAGAGAATCACTTAGAAGCGGAGTATATTACATTGCATGGTCTTATATTATAAATAACACTTGGAATGTAAATAAAATACCACCAACTTCGGACTATGACCTTTCTATGGCAACTATAATAATTCCTCCATTCCCTTACAAACCAGGAAACGTAGATATTGATATAATAGAAGACGCATCTCAAGTAGTATTATCATTATCGGAGCAAACATTGTCTGACTTATCAAGAAACATATATTTTAAAAACTTTGATTTTAGTGATATAAGTGCGGTTAAAATAAACTACTTTTTATGGACACCAAACGATGTGTATACAGTAGACAATTCTAATGGTTGGATAATACCAGACGATTACAAAGGAACAGACGATATTAGAATTAAAGAGTTTCCCGCTATTTACTATGATGAAAACACACAACGCAATAAATTCTATGATTTGTCGTATAATGGTGGGTATGGGTTAAACACGGCAAAATCATATGTGAAAACAACAATAGGTAAAAACTTAAACGATATGTCAAGTGTTGTATTTTCACCTGCTGATTTTGGATTAGATGAATTGCCTTATTCTAGCCGATATAGTAAAAATGGTTATATGGTTCCTTATATATGTAGATGGAATTATGAACTTGTGATGGAAAGTTCAAGTGAATATGCTGGTGTTTCTGTTCAGTCGGATATATCAGACAATACTGACGTTAATTATATATTTAGAGAGCCAAATTGGAATATTATTTATGACCAAAACAATAATGCTTTGTTTCAAGAAGCGGAATACAATAAGTATTTATACAATTCCGCAATATTAGTAGAAACAATTGTTCCTCCCCCTCCTCCTATTGTATTTAATAGTTACCGTTGTACTGAAGGAGGTTGTGAAAAAAAAACAACGAAAACCAAAGAACAAAAAACATTTGTTCAACGATATTCTTCGTTGTTTAATGTTGATTTTAGATTGGCTTCAAAGGTTGCTTTTGATTGTAATAAATAGAAAGCATCAAACAATCACATACAATAAGTCAATAAAAATAGTTTAATTTAATTTATTTTAATAATTATATTATACAATACTATACTAACCAATGGCTACATTTGAAGGGATATCAGTGAAAACAATGGAGTTTACCATAAATACATCCAATATAAATAAGTTTAATAATGTCAAGGTGGTTAAATTTTACAATAGATTACAGCCATATGTAATGGTTAAAACATCTATACTTAGTGTAACGGATTTACCGTCATGGAATACAAGACAATTGGTTTTATTTAATTTTGAAGATGGAATGAATTTAACCAATAATGGTACTGGTAAATTAATTGCTCAGTATGTTTCTGAAACTATCACAGACGATGACTTTGATTTTTCAGAGTATACTTTGTTTAAAGTAATAAAAATAAAGGCAATTGGTGGAACAGAGGAATTTAAAAACATACAACAACCAATCAACGAGTTTCAATTAGACGACACTCAACCCAACTTTGGTGAAATTATTGGAACACAATTAGAAGATATCAATATTACAAAGGATTCGTTTGAACCGTTGCGATTAGACACGAATTATTTCCAAACACCACTGTATTTTATGTTTGGTTTTAAATGCAATCCAACCAAATCACTATTATTTGATACTGATGAATCCAACAGTATATCCGATGTAATGGAAAATATGATATACATTTACGAAAATAACTTTACAACAGGGTTTTCATCGTTGGCCATAGAAACCACTATGAAATTTGCGTTTTTAATGAACAATACCGACGATATAGAGATAATCAACACCACACCAATACCAAATTATAATATACTAGTTAATAACCAACAAACGTCTGTTATCAGTGCAAATACCACCGATATTATTACTTTGTTTGTTACAATTAACAATGGTGTCACAAACAGTAAGGTAAATTTACGTTTTGTAAGTAATGATATTATATTTAACACGTTTGTTCCGTTGTTTAAGGAAGTAAATGGAACGCAATATTTATTAAGTTCTCGTCCTAGTGGATTAAATCCTGAATTGTATATATTTAATGTGTCGGTGTTTAAAATTTCAGCAGTAGATAGGATAACGCGTTCCACTACAAGTGTTATTAGTTTAAACGGTAGTCGTGAAATCGAACTGTTTATTGAACCAGACTTAAAAGAAGAGTATTTTGGAGGATTAACACCGATACCACCTTTAAAAATCAATATTACAAATGAAAATCCCACTATTTTTGATATGACAAATCAAGTATTATTTCCAGACATTTCCGGAACAGATATCAACAATACTGTATTTACTATAACAAGTACGTCCAATCCAGACAATTTAAATAATTTATTGTTTGTTTCATTTGATATTACAACGGATTCTAGTTTGTTTCAAAATTTAACCATTCCCAATATTTCAATACAGGTTGCAAGTATTGTATCCAATACAACCAAATCATTTATAAATACGGCTGGTTCAAATATTTCATATAATCCTACTATTGTAATATCGACCGCGCCCGGAACCATTCAAGATTTATCAAGTGCTACACTTTTAGGTGTCAATCAACAAGCAGTTATTACCCCTCAAACTTATATTTTTAGTGTTAAAGTAGTAGATGAACAGTATGTTATTGAATACGTTGAAGATTTACAGGTTGAACCCATAGTACGAAGGTTTAGTTCAATAGAAGATATATTTTTTGAAGCATACGAAGGTGATATTTACGTATTTGATACAAGCGATATTACCAATCAAAACCATGTTCTGGCATTTTTCACAAGTTCCACTATTACAGGAAACAATCAAATTACAGATATAGAAAGTGTAGTGTATAATGAAAATATTAATCAAGGAGATGAGGGTTCTACCGTTCGTTTCACAATCCCTCCTCATTCTTCGTATACTGATGTGTATATTGCTGATTTTCCATCTGGTGAAGACCAATTAAATAAATTAAATGGTTTATGTAGGATTCGTATCTTGCCAAATCCCACAAATATTGACGTGGGAACATTTAATTTTACGCAATTAGTAGGAGATGGGACAAGTACAATGTCACTGGTTCCTACATTAGACCCTAGTAGTATACCAGTTCAAGGTATAAATATACTAAACATTGATTTAGATGTCAATAATACAGACGCAAATCGTGTATTGGAGTTGTTTTCAGGAGAAAAAACACCAATACCTGAAATAGTGATAAATTCTATTTATTTGTCAAAACCAACCAATGTAACATTTAATGTTTTTAATAAAAATTTTGTGTCTATTACATGGAAATTAAACGGTGGAACCATTTATCCGTTTGCTGACCCACGCAATAGTAGGTTTCCAATTAGTGTATATTATAATATATATAGAGAAGATGCTGATACTGCCAATATTGAATTAATAGGAACCAGTTTATTAAATACATTTACCGATACAAATACTATAAATTTCAATAATTATAACTATTTTATAGAATCGGTGGCAACTTGGGAAGGAATGACAATGACGTCTGAACGAAGTGATGCTTTGTTTGTCTTTGTATGTGAAAACAACCGTTTCCCTGATGGACGTTGGAACAATTCATTTTCCAATCCCAAACTATACAAAGAACTTTCAACATGTTCTACTCGTAATAACATAACTACCAACTTATTTCCAAATTCATGGTCTCTAAGTAAAAAACAAACCTATGCTCGTCTATCAAAGTTGGCAATTAACAAGCGCTAACAAGAGTAGTAATTTTGATGCACAAACAACAAAACAACACAAACAACAAAAATAATTTATAAAAATCATATAATTTAATTATTTATATGATTTTATTGATACTTATATAGTTTTATTGATATTTATTCAATTATTTCCAAATCGTTTATATTCCAATATTCACTGGCTCCATTTGGCATTGGTCTTCGTATTATAAATGGTATTTTGCGTTTCATAAGTTCTTCGTTAGCAATAGTTAGTCCATCTATCATGTTACTATCCACTGGTATAAAAGGTTCCGCACCACTGTTAATTTGTTGAGCACGTATTCCAATTATCTTTGCTTTTTCATATTTGGTTAAGATTGGAATAGTCTTGTGTAGAGGGTCTATTATATTACCATTTTTATCTTTTACAACATTAGACAAGGTTTGTAGTTCTTCTTCTGATATTTGAACTACTTCTGGATGGTAGTCTATCAATACATTTTTTTCTGTGTATCCTTCTAATTTCTGCAAGTCTTCGTCGTCATCTTCTTCTTCTTCACTTTCTTCATCGTAGTCATCATCGTCATCTACCATATCTTCTTCTTCTTCGCCAACCTTTTCTTCACCGTCGTTTTCGTCATCTACTGTCAAATCTTGCGGTTCATCTTCTTCGCCAACCTTTTCTTCCCCATCATCAATTGGCATTTTTTGTGTAGATTCTACTACTTTATTTTCATCATCTGGAGTTGTAATTCCAAAGAAATCCGTTACTACTTTTGTATTCATTATGTAATAATAATAGACTTAATTTTAATTAATATTAATTTTAATTAATAAAAATTAATTAAAATCAATTTTATATTTGATAGTTTCTATCAATGATATGTTGTATAAATCATTTATTCGTTTTTCCAAACATTGTCGCATAAACAGCACAAATACATATATTTCATATCCAAGTCATCGTATCGGATAGTAACAATTTTGGTATCATGACTTTCTCCTTCTTTATTACAAATACAGTCATCGTTAGGACATTTGATATTTTTAACCTCAGGTAGTGTAGGGTCAAGTTTTGTGTATTCATTTACAATATCTTTGTAATTTTCTTGTTTTTTATTGATGTAACTTTTAGATACACAAATCAATGATTTATCTACTACTAAATCTGTATCTTCATAATTACATTGGCGACAATAATATACTAAATTGTTTAATTGTGTTGAGCCTCCCTCACTCAACTTAATGTAGTACATATTATTACACTTATTACAGAAATGCATGTTGTATATATAACAATATATATATTTATATTGTGATTTCAATTTTATCATTGTTTGTGTTATATGTGTTTGTGTTATATGTGTTATATGTGTTATATTGTTAATTTATTGAAAACCTTGTTAAACTTTTTAAGCAAATCTCCCTTTTTAAGACATTTTAAATTAATACCATATACACGTGTTTTTATGATTTTATATTTATCTTCCAATAGAAAATCATCAATGGTGTTAATATCGTCTTCAATACTTGATTTTTTTGTTTTAACATAATCAACTATTTCATTTTGAAACTTGTAAAACATACTACTACATATCTTTTTATTTAATACATTTATCAAAGCAGTGTAAATACTTGAGTAACGTATAATTTTGTTGTATGAATTAAATGAACTATCATTTTCTGTAAAACCAGGTTCGTTTAACAATGGTTTATTATGAAACAGCGTAGTCATTGTAAGTAATACACTTGATATCGTTTGACATGAAGACCATTGGGGACCACTCCAAGTATTTAAAATAGATATACACACCTTACCATTTCTATACAAGTTTGGATTAAACCTAACACGGTCTCCATTGGTTAAATAAGTAACTACTGGTGGTGAAAAAGGATAATCGTTTGGATAGTTAAATTCAAAGAAATACATACCATGACTGTATATGGTTTCTTCTGGACCAATAATTAATGCATAACCTTTTTTTATATTATCTGTATCGTGAATGTAGTAAATACCCTGTTCATTTAAAGGATTTTTGCTAATATTAATAACATCTTTTAATAAACGTTTCTCTCCCAAACTTAATGACATTTTTGTTATATTAATATTAAACTCAATATTTAAGTTTGTTCTTTAATATAATACGATATGGATATAGTTGTGCTGATATTTATGTAAATATTTGCTTTGGATTGATAAGTCAGACCATTATAGGTATTATATAACTATAACAATCATATACTTACATCTCAATTGTTCAATAAAATTGATTTAAAAAAAAAATAATATTTTACATTTATACAAAATGTCCTCTTTAGTTGAATTTCTAAAACAACATAAGGCTCAAAAAGGGGGTCCATATACCCACACCAGAATTGGTGATAAAAAAGCAAATGTATATGCTGGTTCCTACAATATACCCCACTCAGAAACAAAGAAATTTCATAAATTGTACATTCAACACGTATTTAAAAAAAATCTACCAGAATACCTCACAGAAGCTCAAGACAGAGAAAATGGTGGTCCCATTTTAACTGATTTTGACTTTCGATATTCCACCGAAATCACCGAACGACAACATTCCGAAGAACACATATATGATATTGTTGATTTGTATTGTGAAAAATTAATTATGCTTTGTAATCTTGACAAAAAGACATTTAATGTATACATCTTTGAAAAACCAGACATTGTTCCAAAGGAAAACCTGGTAAAAGATGGTATTCACATGATTATTGGTATCCATTTAAGTCATGACAAGCAAATGTTGTTGAGAAAACATGTATTGGAATGTATTGGAAGTCAAATATTGGATGATTTGGACCTACAAAATACTCCAGACAATGTGGTAGACGACGCTATTACATCTGGTAGAAACAACTGGATGATGTATGGTTCCAAGAAGCCAAACAATAAGGCATATAAATTAACGTATTATTATAAGATAACAGTAGACCAAGACGGTCATAGCATTGAAGAACAAGATGTCAATAATATTAAACCAACAAAAGCAGTTCGTATATTCAGTCCACGATATTTGGACTGGCCCAAAGCACACTTAAAACCAGAGTATGAAGAAGAACTTAACAATGTATCCTCTTCTGGTGGAGGAGGAACAGCAGGAATTATGTTGGGACAGCGATTGATTGATGTTCCTGCTTCTCTTAGCAATTACACATCCCGTGAAAACTTAGAAGCAATTATAACTGATAAAAACTCTTTGATGCAAGTCATGGAAATGACATATGCGTTTTTGGAGAAAAATCATCCAGACATAAAGGAAATACACGATTACACTATGGCGCTTCCAGAAAAATACTATGCGGAATATTCGTATTGGGTAAATGTAGCAATGGCTTTAAAAGGAACCAATCAACTATTACTTCCTACATTTATTCACTTTTCCAGTCAATGGGAACGATTTGATTATGGTAATCTCAGTGATGTATTGGATAAATGGGATAGTATTGGATTTACATCTGGTAAAAAATTAACTCATTTAAGTATTCGTTATTGGTGTCAGATGGACAACAAAGCAGAACATGACCGAATCCGTGAAAATTCCACGGATGTTTACATTAAGCGGACCTTAACTGGTGGACCGCAAAACTCTGGTGCAGATTATGATATGGCTGTATTGGCAAAGCATTTATACAAAGACCAATTCCGTTGTGTATCTATTAAGAAAAATATATGGTATACTTTTCAACGAAACAAATGGCATGAGTGTGATTCAGGAAGTGATTTAAGGAAAAACTTGTCAAGTCATTTGGCGAGAATTTATATTGGAAAAGAAAGGGAGTGTATGATGAAAATAACTGAATTGGGGGCAAATATCACAGAAGAACAGCAGAAACGACTTACAACACAGGCAGCAACATTCTGTAATGTGGCGTGGAAGTTAAAGGGTTGTACTTCTAAAAATAACATCATGACGGAATGTAAGCACATGTTTTATGACAATCAACTACTAAATAAATTAGACACTAATCCAATGCTTCTTTGCTTCAACAATGGTGTTTATGACTTTGATACAGACATGTTTAGAAATGGATTGCCTGAAGATTATATCTCACTAAGCACCAATATAGACTATATTAAGATTGACAATGAAGATCCAAAACATACTCAACTAATGGACGAGATTAACGATTTTATGGCAAAGTTGTTTCCAGACCCAAAACTAAGGGATTATATGTGGGAACACGCTGCGTCGTGTTTAACTGGTAACAACTTAAACCAAACCTTTAATATTTACACTGGTGTAGGTAGTAATGGTAAATCAATGTTTGTTAAGTTGATGGAAAAGGTAATGGGTGATTTAAAAGGAACTGTTCCAATATCATTGATTACGAAAAAGCGTCAAGATATTGGTGCTTCATCGTCCGAAGTGGCTTCGTTGAAGGGATTGCGATATGCATGTATGAATGAACCTAGTAAAGGTGACAAAATCAATGAAGGTATTTTAAAGGAGATAACTGGTGGTGACCCTATACAGGCTAGACAATTGTATTCTGAGAGTATTACATTTACTCCACAGTTTAAGTTGGTATGCTGTACCAATCATTTGTTTGAAATAAAAGCACAAGATGATGGTACATGGCGTCGTATTCGACAGGTTCCATTTGAATCGAAATTTGTAAACAATCCGTCTAACAATCCAGACGATAATGAGTTTAAGAAAGACAAAACGTTGGAAAAGAAACTTACGTCATGGGCACCTATCTTTATGGGTATGTTGGTTGAAATAGCACGTAAAAACAAGGGACACGTCAATGATTGCCCTAAGGTGATGGAAGCCAGTAACAGTTACAGACAACGTAGTGACTTCTTAACCAAATACGTGAATGAATGTATTAAAAGGACAAACGACCCAAATGATACGTTGTCTAAAAAGGAAGTTAAAAACAGTTTTAAAGAATGGTATGAGAGTAGTTTTGATGATAAGATGCCTCCATTACAAGACTTGTACGATAAGTTGGATAATATATGTGGTAAGTATAAATTAAGAAAATGGGTTGGAGTGAAAATAATATATGATTTCGACTACCCTGATGAATAAACAAAAACAAACATAACAAACAAACATAATTAATATTATAATTTTTTATATTATTAATTGTAATCAAGTTAATTTGAAGTAATAAAGTAAAGAAACGCTGTTAAAGCTAATGTACCAATAGCAATGATAGAGTATAGTGTATCAATAAAATGGTATCGTTTTGCGTAAAGCATTATAACACCTACAATTTGTCTTAAAATTATTGGGATAAGAGAGAAAGCAATTAAAACCATGTAACCTGATTTCTCTACTTCATAATGTTTGTTGTATATAAAAAATATAACCAAACTAATAAACACAATCCAATAAATTGTGTTAAGAATATTAATAACTTCTCTATAATTATCACTTGTTTTATCATAAAAAGTAGCATGTCTATAGTCTACTTTCCCTTTTCTAACACTTTCTCGCGTCCCTTTATCAAGTAATTCACTTGTGTCTATAATTTTTTCATTTATTTTTTCATTATGTGTTTGTTGATTTTTTCTCTCTTCTATCATTTTACGGTGAATAAAGTCGTCGTAAATCAAGTTGTCTAATTCTTGATTAAATTTACATGCTTTTGTGTATGACATACCGTCTATTACAGTGGTGCTTGTTTCACAACTATTAAATACATCTTTGTTTTTGTTCCAGTCACATTCACCTTCATCGTTTAATCCCATTCCTTCTATCGTATTATTAAATAAGTTTTTTAAACCAATACTGTCAAAAAATCCAACACTAGACAACTCTTCGGCATCTTCTTCATTTTGGTTTGTGTAGTTGGAAAAGGATTCTAATGCTTTTTTTCTTTCTTCTCGTTTTATGTCTAAATAATATTCCATACCACACCGTGTTTTATCTGTATCGTCATGTAAATTACACCCTCCTTCTTGGTAATACTGCATCTCTGCCTTCTTTATACGTTCTGGTAAACTTTCGTACTGATTTTGTAATGTATAATATTTATCTTTTTTTTCTTGAATTTTTGCTTCTTGTACTGCCTTATCAATATTACTAATCATTGTTTTCTTATACATTCATTAGAATAAAAATAACATTAACTTTGTAATTTTAATGTTATTGTAAAAATTCAAGTGGTTGTGTTATATGTTATATGTTATATGTTATATGTTATATGTTATATGTTATATGTTATATGTTATATGTTATATGTTACTTAATTTATAAAACTGTAGTGATGTCCATTAAGGTTGTCTTCGCTTCCATTAACAAACGATTCGCATATCAAACTTTTAAAAAGGCCTGATTTTGATTTTGGATGTTCCCCCAACCCACCATCGTTTACATTAAATCGTTGGTCATATACCTGGTCAAATTTATCATAGTCGAAATCGTTTCTTCTTAGGTTGAAAAGAATATCATAGGATACAAGATAAATCATAACAGCGACTACCAAAATAATCAATCCAAATATAATAGTATCTGGTATAACTGGTATTTTTTGTCGGGTAAACAATAGCAAACTAACAATAAGCAAACTAACAAAAATTGTTTTAAAAATAGAAATATGTGCGGTGTAACGGTCATACTCCCATTCACTTGCTTCCACCAATCGCCGTTTATTTTGCTTTTCTTGTTTGATATTATTGATGTGGTCGGTTAAATTTTTGGTTTCTTTTTTAAATATTTTTATGGAAGTTTTTTTATCTGCTAAATTTTGAGTGGTGTCGTATCGTGTTTGAGTCAGTTTGTCGGCATAGTCATTTGAAGCATTTTCTATTTTGTTTTCAATCTTAGTTAATTCTTGACATTTATTACCGCTACTATTTGCTTGACATTCCATTGTTTTAAGGTCAGATACATATTCATGTAATTGTGTAAATGGGTTTACACTAGGTTCTGTCATTATATATATAATCATTATAATTTATTCACTGTAATCATTATATTTTTATTTACAACCTGCCTTATTAATCTTTGGTTGCCAAAGCAGCCACTGTGACACCTGCAGCAACAGCCAAACCAGCCCAAATACCATATTCAATGTTTTTACTTGGTGTTTTGGTTTTCATATCTTCTAAAAATGCATTTATAGTAGCATTGTTTTTCTTAGAGTAAGACATGTTGTTTATTAAATCGTATAAAGTTTGATTTTTTTGCATAATATTTTTCTGTATTTCTTTGGAAGGTTTATTGTATGTAGAACCAGGAGCGTTTCCATTGAAATCAATCAACATATCTCGTTGTGGTTTATGCTTAGATGTTAATTCGTTTAATTTATTTTCCAATGGAAATTCTGGTGATGCTCTATAAATAATATTATCAATGTATTCTTCCTTTGCGGTTTCGTATCGTATCAATGGGTTGTGTTTTACTTCACACTTGTAGCAAGGGTCTGCACCATCCATCATATTTGCGTTGATGTCTTCAATTGATTTGTAGTCGGCACATTGTGTTTTACATGCGTTTGAAAATCCTTCTACTGTGTCATCTTTTTTAAACAAAAACTGTTTTCTTTTTTTATTTTCTTCATCCGCCTTTTGAGAATCTTCTGTTAAATACCTTCCCATTTTAGTACCATCACATACTATTTTATTGTTACTTACGCTACAATCTTTACGAATGTAATTTTTCATTCCATCATTACACGCTTCTGATAATTTATAGGGAGAGTAATCTTTGTATGATTTATCATTAATATCTACCTTACTACTGGTTTTAAACATAGAACAATTATTTACTTTATGGTCTTCTACTTTTTTACCTTCTAATTCATCAGGGTATCGGTATGTTTCCGTCCATTTACAAGTTTCCCATTTAGCAGGGATAGTTACTTGTTTTCCTTGTTTAACAATCCCTCTTTTATAACGTTGAACTTTTCTACATCTTTTACCACAATAACCATACCAATAATATGGGACACATATTCTTGACCCCCACCAAAGTCGGTAGCATCTCCGTCTGCGTTTCCAACAGTAATATGAAGAGCATACCCTTTCTTTATGCGTTGGGATATTACCGTATTTATGGGGTGGTTTCCATACTTTATAACTTGCTTTTATTTCTTCATTACTTGTTTTTGGTATTGTTTTTTCGTATTCCTTTTTCCACTTATCATATGGAACGGAAAATGTTTTGCTTTCCTTTAAAGACATGTCTCCTGGTAGATTTGCCTGATTTTTAATTTCACATCCTAAATAACAAGCTTCTCTTTCTTGTTCAGAATAACGCTGATCACAGTATCCTTTACACTTTCTAAATGCTTCATCGGCGTTTTCTGAATTTTTCTTTACAATACTACTATATAATACAGGAGCTTTTTTATCAATATCTTTTAATGGTTCAGCACGTTGTGTATTTCCTTCAATAATAGGTTTACTTATGTTTTTATGTTTGATAAAAGATTTCCCTTGTTTGGTAGTCATTATTTATATATATAAATTTATAATATAATTTAATTATATTATAAAATTATGGTAGGCGATATTAGTTTCATTATAATACATTAATTTCTGTTTGCAATCATTTTGGCAATAAAGTAAATCAAAGCAATGGATGATATACCAAACAAACCATATTGGAGTTGTAGCATAGTAATACCTTTCATAAACTCATCTTGAGAAATATTTAAAGCATTTACTTTGTCGGTGTAATATTTGCTTTTTTTAACTAATTCGTCATAGTCCATTAATTGTTTGCTTAATTTAATTGCTTCTTTGTTTTTTTCAAACGTTAATCCTGATGTGTCTGACTGTTCTTCCATTTGTTGTGCTTGTAAATCTCTAAGTTTACGCTGTGATTCAAGGAGTTGTGCGTATATCATTTGTTCTTCTGAGTCAAGTTCATATTGCAAGCATTGGTCATCGTTTGTAGGGTCTATTTCTCCTTCTAAAAATCCAAACATACGTTTTTCAACAACAGGGGGTGTTTTGGGACACGTTGGGTGAAAGTTCACATGTCGTGGTTTAAATGTACTGTCACCTATGCTATTTACATATTTATAATAATTTTTGTTTTGATTTACAAAATAAACGGCACCGTCTATTACGACATTGCGTCCTTGGTCATTTATATTTATTTTGTTATTTGTTTTGATTTTTTCATTTAATAAAAATATTTTTTGCTGTTCTACTTTGATTTTTTCACCAATAGTAGTTGGTTCACATCCACTAAAACTAAACAAACCTGTCGCATTATCACATGATACAGTTGCTTTTTTGTTTTCATCGTATGTGCAACTGGCACCTTCTACTACATCAGAATCGTTTGGGGGTATCAAATAATTGGCATATTTTATATCGTTTCTATCATTGAGAGTACAGTTGTTTTGTTGATTTTGATTGCCTTCTATTATTTTAGGTTTAAACAAATATTTAATTTTATTATTGATAAATTCATCGCCTTGTTTTAAATTGTGTTTGTCTGATTTCATATCCATAACATTATTTAAAAGATGTTTGATTGGTGTCATATAAATATCATACAGAAGTTTATTTTTGTTATATGTTATATTATTGAATAAATATAACATAATGTTAATGTTATTATTAGTGTTATTATTGTTTTCCTCTCATTAACCTAACCGCGTAATACCCCATAAATCCTATGCCTAAAACATAATAAATTAAATGCATGGACAATGTGGTGTTTTCTTCGTATATATTTTTCTTTAGTTCTGTTCCAGACAAGTATTTACCAGATGTTGTTTTTAATTGTTTTTCCAACCTTTCTAAATCTTCTATGGTTTTTGTTTGATTTGATGTTATTTTAGACAAATCGTCTACTACATCTTTGTTTTTACCAATGTTTTCCAATAGTTTTCTTTTAAAATCATCAATCATTGATTTTGCGTTATCAATGTTGTCTTTGGTGCTTGTTGGGTCTATGATAGTTTTGTGGTAATTGCATATTAATTTTTCTTTTTCAGAAAGGTGTTTTTTACCTTCTTTATCATAATCTTTTTCAGAAACAATACTCATTTATATATTACTAACAATTTATATAAACTAACAATTAATATAAACTAACAATTAATATAACTTATTTGGTATAAAAAGTAAAAAATGTGTAGATAAGTATTATAATGGTTTTGTAAATTATTGTAAGCAAAATCGGTAGTATTTTGTTGTAATGGAAGTAGGACTAGAACGTGTTATTTCGCACAATTCTCCAGGTCTTAGTCCTATCGCTTGTGCCACAGGGTCAAACCTCCCTATTTCAGGCATTTCAGAGTCACGTGTTATGTTGTATTTTTTGTATACCTCTTTTTTTTCTTTGTCCGATAATACACGGTGTGGTGGGACATTTACGTGGTTTAAAATGTTAAACAAATACTGTTTCATATGATAGATATTTACAAACTGATTGTCATTAATAAATAACATTTTCATACACTTTATCAAAGTATCGTTTGGTTTGTGTTTTGTAAATATAATTAACTCATCGTTTTTGTTTAAAATCTCTTCATTAACAAATATATCTTCTACATAATTACACACATTTCCATAATTAAGTTTTTTTTGTATATGATACTTTACATATATCTTTTTATCAGTAGTTTTATGTTTTAAAAGTAAATCCAATTGTTCATTGGTATACATTGCCTGAATTTCATTGATACTAAAATCATTCCATTCATCAATCTCATACCCACGTGCTTCTAACAAATCAAGAAGGATTTTTCTTGATTTATAAATGTTAGAGATTATTAAACTATTATTATCTTTTATAGTAGTCATTATCTAAAATATATAGATATTTATTTATATATTTTAAGTTATCAATTTTATTTGTTTTATTTGTTTGTTAGACATCTATTTTAATACCTTTTTTAACACCACTGCTATCTCCTTCATCTTCTTCTCCATCATTGTCTTTGGATTCTTTGTTGATATCGTCTACTGTCAATATTTCTAAATCTTTGTTGTCCATTTCTCCTTCATTAATAATTGTAATTTTTGGTTTCTTTAAATCACCGTATATATCTTCTTCATCATCGTATTCGTAATCACTGTCTTCTTCTTCATCGTCTGTGCTTTCATAATCTTCTTGTTCTAACAATCCAGTTTGTATTGGAGCATTTATAGTAGGAACCATAGATTCGGGGGTTGTTGGATTAAATGGGTCATAACTAGGAGATTTTGGAGTAACGCTGTCCATCTCTTCAGTATCAACTTGTATATTTGGTTTTACATCAGCAGATGATTGTATCGTTTCAATCTTTGATACATCATTTATAAATTTAAACTCGCCACTATTTACATCTTCTAATTTAATATTGTATTGGTCTAAAGCATCTTTTTCTTGTGTAATCTCTACTACATTAAACTTAAAATCATCTCCAAATGTTTTGTTTAATTCTTCTACCTTGACAGTATCGCCTACATTAATAGTAGAATTACCTATTGTTAATGTATCTACAAACACTTGTTCTGGTATACCAGATGTCATTCCCATAGCCATTGGAAGTTTCATATCTCCCCATTCGCCATCATCGTTTGCATTTGCTTCTACATTTACATCTACTATGGTTGTGTTTTTAATTGGTGTAGGTGCTTCTTTTTCCACCAATATAGTGGTTTCTTTAAAGAAATTGTCTTTTTCTGAATTCAATATTTGCTTTTTGTTTTCATTTGCTATTTCATTGAGGTCGTTGAATTTTGTCAATCTAACAATATTGTCACTTTCTTGTAAAGTTGTTAATGCGTCAACGTTATCTTCTGTGATAATTCGCATCTGGACATTCATTGCTTGTAATTCTTGCATCAAAAGTTTAAAAGCGTATGGAACCCTTACGATACTAAAATCTCTCCCAAATTTGCTTACATTTTTGATATTGATTTCATTGTTTACATTGGTGACAAATTTCACTGGACCATCCACAAATGGACTTAGAAACAAGTTGTTTTGCTCATTGTATATTGCGATTGTTCCACTTTTATTACATATTGCCATGTAAAATTCGTCGCCTCGTACCATCATGGATTCGTTAAGAAAGTAGTTTAATCCATGAGCAATCACACAATCGCGGTCCATCTCTCCCACGCGCAATCCACCATTATTTGCTCTACCTTGAACCGTTTGGCGCGTCATAACAGTTCGTGGTCCAGTAGCACGATAGTTAATCTTATCTTTTGGCATATGTTTTAAACGCAAATAATATGTAGGACCAAAGTAAATTTCTGTTTCCAATTGTTCTCCGGTCATACCATTGTAAAGTATTTCATTACCAGAAGAGTGGTAACCAGACTCTACTAATGCTTTCCCAAATAATTCATGCTTGGGTCCTTTCTGCATAAAAGCGGTACAATTACCAAACCCGCCATAAATAGCTGCTGTTTTACTAGTGATGGTTTCTACCAAATGACCAATTGTCATACGACTAGGCATAGCATGAGGGTTTACGATAATATCCGGACGAATACCATCTGCTGTGGTGGGCATATCTTTTTCGTCTAAAATGATTCCTATAGTTCCTTTTTGACCGGCGCGACTACAAAACTTATCACCAATTGCTGGAATACGTTCCGCGCGAATTCTTACTTTGGCAATCCTTTTTCCTTCTTCTCCTCTTGTAATAAATGATTTATCTACATAGCCAACTTGTCCTTTCTTTGGAGTAACTGAATCATCACGGAAACTACCTTCATTATCACCAAATAATGGTGATGTTTTTCCAATAACAATTGTTTTTTCCGTGACTTCTTCATTTTCCTTGATTAAACCGGTTGTTTTGTCTAATTTGGAGTAATCGTATCCTGGTTTTAAATCAATGACATTGTTGTCTTCAATATTCATAAAGCGTTTGTCAATAACAGCATTTCCCACGTTTTTGGTTTCTTCGTGGTCTTCATACATATTGTAGTAAGTAGTGCGAAACAAACCACGTGCCAATGAACCTTTGTTGACGATAACAGCATCTTCTACATTAAATCCACTATAACACATAACAGCTACAATTGCGTTTTCACCGTATGGATGTTGCTCTTTTGTGGCATAATCCAAATATTTGCTTTTTGTAAGAGGAATTTGACCGTAATTTAGCAAGTATGATGTTTTATCAATGCGGTTTCTAAAATTGCTGTGAAACATAGAAACACCTTGTTTTGCTTGACCACATGAAAAAGCATTACGTGGGTAAGGATTGTTTTCAGGGAAAATGATTTGATTTGCCATTACTCCTAAAATCAAGGAAGGGTCTATTTCTTGATGGGTAACACGGTCTTTTACGTAGTTATCACGTGATGTAGTTGATTTAGCAATGTAGTTTCCTTCACATTCTATGGTGTCTACATATTCAACCACAGACGATTGTTTTTTCAATAAACTATCTGGAGCATTTTTAGGGTCCATCAATTCGTAATTTCCAAATCCTCCTACAATTTGTTTAAAGGTGATTTTTTTGCCGTCAAATCGTTCCTTAACTTCAGGACGTTCATGACTTAATACGTTATCACTATGCATGTAATACAATGGGCGACAAGGACGTCCAGAGTCAGTCCATATAATGATTTCATTTTTCTTAGTGTTGAATGATATACTGGTGTAAATATCAATAATACTGTTGCGTTTCATTAGTCTCAACTTTTCAATGATTTTCATAGGAAAGTGAGCAGAACCAACCCAAGCACCATTTACAAATACTTTACTTAGAATTGCTAATTCTTTGTAGGAGCATTCGCTCAATAATTTCATTCCTAATTCCCTTGCCAATTTAATGTAAGGTTTGCCACTGGTTCCACTGGTAATAATGGTGGAAGTAGACAAATGTTTGTGTAATCCTACGTTGCCTCCATCTGGTGAGTGAAGAGGACATAAATATCCCCATTGTGTTGCGTGAAGCAATCGTGGTGCTACTACTTTGGCACCTTCAGCAGCAAGTGGTAGGTTGGTTTTTCTTAACTGACACAAGGCAGAGAAAAAAGACAAACGGTTCAATCCCTGAACCAACCCCAACCGTTTGGTGTGTTCTTCTGCTCCCCAATTTCCTTTAAACCCTTTACGAAACCCTTCTTCTACGATGCGTTTTGCAAACATTTCATTGGTGTTGTTTAAAATCAAGTTTTTAAAGTCCATACCATGATATGTTTCACCATTATTAGATTCGTAGAAAAATTTGGAATCAATATAAAGGTTGATTGCTTTTAATTGTTTAGTGTAGTATTCGTTAAACAATTGTGAAATAAGAGTTCCTGCTATTTCTATGCGCTTGTAACCATAACTGTCTCTATCGGTTGGTTTTTCATTTTTATTTACAACCAATAGCAATTTTTTAACAATATAACCTAAATACAATGCTTTGTCTTTAAAGTTTAATTCTCCAATGTGAGGAATAAAGTAAGAAGAAAGCATATCTAGTACATGACTAATTGTTTTGTGCTTCATTAATTCGGCAATAAATTTAAGTGCTTGAGTTTGTGTAAAAATGCGTCCAGCATGATGAACACAAGGTCTAAAATATTCTACCAAATAATCATATTTCTCTATGTCAAGCAAGCAAGTTTCAATGATTTCTTTGTCGGATGTGATACCCAATGCTCTCATAACTATAAACAATGGAACTGGTTTTCTAACATTTGGGATATTTACTACAATTTGTCCATTAGACATGGTGGGTTGAGGTGCTACCATTCTTACTGAAAGGGTGCGAATTGGTTTTGAAGAATCTTCTGAAACGGAGCGTATTTCAGCAGCGTGACTGTAAAATTCACTGTATCCTTCTTTTACATATAATATGTTGTCTGCCCTTCCTTCTTGACTCATGATAACCTTTTCTTTTCCATCAATGATAAAATATCCACCAATATCATTTCTACATTCACCTAAATTAAATCGTGCTTCTGGTTGTAATCCTCTTAAAAAGCAAAGATTGGATTGAAGCATAATTGGAAAGCGTCCTAAATATATTTTTTCCAATGTAATTGTTTCATTGTAAACATCGTATTTTCTAGGAATACCAGCATGTTCTTCGGATGGAAGTCTTAGATTTTCATCACCACTGTTGTTGTCTATCAATATGGTATAATCAATAACAACATCATAGTGAATTGTAAATCCATATGTCATGTTGCGAACTCTTGCTTCATTTGGATACATATAATGTTGACGCTCTCCGTCTTCGTCTTTATCATAAATAATAGGTTTTCCATAGTAGATACGGTCGGCATTTTTTCCACCAAAGTAAATATTTGCCTTGTGTTTGTAAATCTTGTGTTTTTCGTCTTTTGTTCTGTAAAATTTCATAGGGTTTTGATTTTTAAACACTTCTTTAATTCCACTATCGAAGAAACGGTTATATGAATCTAAATGGTGTTTTGTAAGAAAATTATCATTTTCTTTAAACATTTTATCTATAATTGTCCAAGATATAGAATCCATACTTATATATTATCTATAATGAATTTTTTAGATTATTATTTTAATAGTTTAAAATAATAATAAATTTGTAAATACAATTCATGAAACATCTCTCCCTTTTTTAATTTCTAAAAATTAAAAAGGGAGAGATGTTTCATGCACATATAAGAAATATTTATAAATGTAAATGTTTTATCTTGATTTACTTGTTTGCTTACTTAATTATTTACTTACTTCAACAAAACAAGTGTCAACCCAATCAATACAAACATTCCTATTATTGGCATCAATACCAGTAACCACGACAATCCACTGAATCCTTTTCTGCATAGTAGATTAAGTATCCAAGTCCATAAAAATACATACAATATCTTTATGGCAAAAAATGCTAAATTATGACAAGGTGTTTTTACAACCATGTCTCCTATACGATATACAGTGTTATCCTCACAATTTTGAATCAACATTGATATAATCGCAACAAGTGAAATTGCTAAATACAATTGAGCAGGTGTGCATATGCTATTAAACATTTTGATAGGTCTCATTATATATTAATATAATAGATAATAATAGATAATAATAAGTGTTTATAAATAACATAATTAGTTTTCTGGTGAAACAGCATCTGCTTGTAATTTGGAAGCAGCATGTAATGATTTTACATCAATAGGTTCTGGATATTTAACCAATGATTTGCTCATTTCAGGATGAACTGCTGGATTTGCGGTAACTGTTTTTTCAGCACCCGTAGCACTAGCCAACGCATTTTTAGCAGAGTTCATTATACCATTCTTAATAAGAGGAACATCACCCAATCCAAACGTATCCCACATACTACCACCATTTTGGTATGGAGTTGGTATACTTGAATTTAAATTTGTTGATTCAGGATATTGTTGTTGTGGATTGGAATTGTTTGGAATGCCTGTAACTTTCTCTCCCATATTGGAACCACAACCTCCTTTCATTTTAAGTTTCAATAGTTTGGGTTTTCTTTTAACCAATTGTTTACGTTTAATAGTTGATTTTCTACGAGTCGTTTTTTGCTTTTTTACCCCCTTTCTAGTTTGCTTTCCTTTCTTTTTTCCTTTGGATTTAGGTTTTCCACTTTTACCTTTGACTTGCTTCTTGTTTTTCTTAGTAATTGCCAATCGTTTGCGTATGGTTTTAACTTTTTTATACTTATTAAAATGAACGCGTTTGGTTTGCTTTTTATCAGTCTTGGATTTCCTCAATATTGATTTAACCATTATTTATATATATAAAAATAGATATAAAAAATGTATTTGTAATAGTAATTGTATTTATAGTAATATATTAATAAATATCAATATGAGTTAGCATATGTCGTCGGCAACATATTTTATTTAAATGTAACTCATCCATAACTTCACCTTCTGGTGTTTTTTTAATGTTATTTTTTGTCATGTAAATTACCTCATTTACATCTAATCCCCTAGATGTTTTTATTTCATTTACTCGTTGAGTATAATACAAGTATTTGTCTGCTAGAACTTTTCCACATGTAAAACATTTAATAGGAACAATCATTATTTATTATTAATATAATAATATAATAAATAATTTTAAATCAATTTTATCACTATGTTTATTTATGTATTTATTACTCTATCTTATGTTTTTTACCTAAAAAATAGTATTCATCATATTTCATACCATTTTTATCTTGCTTAAACATTGGACCACTTTCGTCTCCTTCAACACATTCTGCTGTATTTTTATTTTTTGCCCAAACACAACATTTTGCAACATTACAACCAGGTTGCTTACCCTTTCCTAAATTACTACAAACCCCTTCCAAATCATCTTTATTACACAAGTCATCAAATTTATTTGTCATACCTTCGTATATTATTTCAATTGTATCTACTTTTTTATTTTCACTGTTTTTCAACATACCATTTATATCTTCAAACGTCATTCCATACAAAGAAAGAGTAAGTAATAAAATAATAATCAATGTAATACCAACCAATATCTCTCCCCAATTACTTTTTATAGATTCAATCATTGAACCAAAAATATTTACCATATATGATATATTTACATTTTATTAAGTTTTATTGACTTATATTAAGTTTTATTGACTTGATATCATTAAATATATAAACCAATCAATCCATCATTCTTCCATCAATACCATACCTTTTGATGTCTTGGTTTTGCGATGAACTATTTTATTTTTGGTAACCTTTAAGTGACAACGTTTGCATATTGGTATTAAGTTAGAAGCATGATTTTTATGAAACCACTTTTCCTTTTCTTTAAAGAAACCTTGTTTATTGGAATATTCTTGAGGATTTAAATGATGAATGTCATCTGCTTTATTGTTACAATTTACCATTCCGCATATATTTTTAATAATAGTTGTATTGTATCTACTTTGTGTTTTATTAAGAACTGACTGATTTTTATTATGAATTCTTACACTATACGCCAAATCAATAAAATCATCAGGCATATTAAGCGATTTACAAACTTCCAAACCATACATACCTTCACCAGGACCCTTTTCTAACTTTCTTTTATACACCAACATATCATTTGATTTATCGTATTGAACCGACATATGATACATTACCAAGTTTTCATTTAACAATTCTTTAATTCTAGGAATATTAACCAACTCATGAAAATGTGTGGCAAAAATAAAAGAAGATTTCCGCTTACACAAATAATTTACACCACTTGCGAACAATGCCAATGCGGAGTCTATTTCTGTTCCAGAACATAATTCATCTCCCAACACCAAACTGTTTTCACAACAGTTCATTAGAATTGTCCTTAATTCACACATTTCCACCGCAAATGTACTCAATCCTTTAAAAATGTTGTCATTTCCCAAAATCCTAGTAAATATTGATTTATAAGGAAAATAAGTAAAACTACTACAAGGAACAAACATTCCCGCTTGTGCCAACACCACTGTAATACCTATTGATTTTATTAAACTTGATTTTCCGACCGCATTTGTTCCATACAACAAAATACCGTTTTTATTTGTTTCCAATGATACATCATTTGGAACATATGCTTCTTCTTTATTTAAATGCTCTATCAATACATGTCTGATATTTTCAGCATTAAAATAAGACACTGTTTCATACTTGTCTTCTATCACTGGTTTACAGTAATTGTATTTCATTGATATGTGACACTTTGTAAATAAAATGTCCACATTTGACATGTAATTTATAATAGTTGTAAATTCATTGTAATAAGATTTAAGGATTTCAGTAAATTTATTAAAATATATCTTAATTAATTCCTTCATATTACTGGCATCTTGCATCATAGAAAAATACAATTGATTTAGTATTGGACTACTCACTTTTTTATTTCCGGATGTTCCCGTACTATATTTAAAATTATGTAAATCAAGTTCAAACTCTACAATACTTTTATCATAACCAGATGTAAATTTTAAAATAAGGTTTTTCTTTTTTCCATCTGGTAAATATTTGTTTAAGTAAGTTGTGATTTGCTTTTTAAGTTTGTCACAACGCTTAGACGTTAACTGAATGTAAATTTCGTGCTTTTCGGTAGAATGAACTCTTACTGGTTCATTTATTAGTTTGGAAAGGTAGTTTTGAATCGTTTGTAATTGTTGTCGATGTTCTACTTGCTTTTTCTCAGCAAGGTCCAAATCTTCATATAATCCTTTATTAAAAATATTAACAATGTTTTTAGGGTCTTCCATACAGTTGTCTATGATAAGCGTTGTTTCAAGTAAATCAATCATTTTTGAAATATCATATACAAGTTTATCGCTACCAGTTTCACTATCAGTTTCACTATCAGTTTCACTATCAGTTTCACTACCAGTTTCACCATCATCATAATTGTTTTCCTTTTTCGCAAAATATTGTCGCAAGACCTTATTTTTCGTAATAGTAGAATACGTTTTTAAAAAACAAACAAATGAATAATAAACCAATGGGATTTCACTAGGTTTCAAGATATTTAAAACGATTTTTCTATACAACTTTTCAACATCTCTTATATTGTTTAACTCTTTTCTATATCCCAAAACACATTCGGGAGAGATGTTACTTACAACATAATCCATAATATCATACTCTTGTGTTAAATACTCTACATTGGTGGAAGGGTGTAAAATCAAATCTTTCATTCGTCTTCTTCCCATAGCAGATTTACAACGGTTCATCAAGTTTAATACCGATGAAAATTTATTATTAGTAGACTGTTCGGTATTTATGATATTAAGTTGCTTTAAACAATGAGTTGCTAAATACACATTATCACTTGTTTTCTCATATGTTGGTTCACTGATACACTTTAATAATTCTTTGTTGTGTTGTATTATAAAATCAAGTAAAAAACAGTAAGCACTAGCGCTGTGAATGTAAACGTCCATTTGTGTGTCCTTCATAAAAAAATTATAATCTGGAATTTGGAAAATACTAGAAAATATTTCTTTTTGAAATCCTTCTTTTTCACATTTTTTTGCCTTTGCCGTTAAACCAGTTTGCTCAAGTAAAGATATAGTGTGAACCTTGTCTGAAGTCAATCCAATAAAATGGATAATATCATCGATTTTATGTGATTTTTCGTAGTTGTGGATAAAAATAGTCTCACTTGGATTGTATATAGAAATAAATCGGTCTAGTTCATCAAATGCGGTTGAATTGTGTATATTGTTGTTTTCATATCGAAATTCAAACAGTTTTGATTTGCCTGTAAAATTATCAATTAAAGCAATCCCACAGTGAAAATAAGGTAATTTGTTAAAAGCATCGCACGCATACTTTTCTATCCAAATCACACAACAATAATTGGAAATCTTTCTTTTATTTGTTTCAATGTTGGTACTTGGTGAAAATATCCCCTTTTCCCTCCTCAACTTTACCTTTCTTTTTTTAATCATTTGTTCTGCATACTCTTCCCATACCGCAACAGTATATCCTTCATCTAAAAGTTTTGGAACGTATTTTTGAAGCGGTTTACATATAGTATAACCAGCCATTTCCAGTGGAACAGACTGAAAACTTCCTTTTTTTGCTACTTGACATTCTAATATCCGCGAAAACTCCAATAGATAGTGGTCAGTTATGTTATTTTTCTTTAAACCATACACTTCATAAAAAGAGCCACATTGCCATAGTAAAAATATTTTGTCACCAAACTTTTTTTTATACATATCAAATGTATCAAAATATTCGGCAATCATTGTTGGAGGTTCGCTAGTTGTTTTATTTTGTTTATTTAAATTCGTCATTGTATTATTACATAATAACTCATCAACTTGGGTTTAAATATTTTTCAAATATCAATTAAATTAAGTATCCATGTAGTTGTGAAGCAGTGTGTCTACATTTTTATTGTAAACGTCACCAGATAGAAATGAATTTTCATAGATGCTTCGTATAATATGTTCTGGAGCAGTAGAACCTATTTTAATCAAGTTATGTTTTCTTAAGTAGTGTTTTATTTTACTTAATGGTCGCTTTTTAAGGGTATGGGTATCTTTTAAAATCTTTTTCCTTGTTTTCTGATTTTTTATCAAAACACCAACACGTCCATTTTTCTTTCCCAAATGAATAAACCGTTTCGTAGTAGTTTTCAATTGTTTCATTTTTTTCAATGTTTTCCCTGGTTTAAGAATAGATGAGTTTAATGTTGCGTTCGGTAAGTTGTTGTTATTGTTAACATTCGCCATTTGTTGCTTTAATTGATTTAATTTTTGTTGTCTTTCAAAGAACTGGTCTGTGTGCACTGATACGGGTGATATATTTGTATTATCAACCACCAAATTAGGAATAGTAACATTAGATGAACCAGTTAACCCTTTTGGTTTCTTTAAGGTTTTATTATATATAGAAAATAATGGTTTTTTACCATTCTTTAATATACCATAAGGTGGGTCAGGTTGAAGGGGTTGTGTTGAAATAGAGTTAACGCCAGCGTTAGCAATAACATTGGCACCAGCATTTACATCATTTAAAATATAAGCAGTTGGAACAGCGGTTGAGGTGATTGTATGAGGTGTATTAACATTAGTGTTAGGAGTAGGCTTATTAGTATTGGGGATAGATATAAGTGGTGTGTTTAATATAGTTGACTGTTGATGTGGTTGCTGTATCATATATTGTGGTTGTTGAACTTGTATCATCGCTTGTTGTTGCTGTTGCTGTTGTTGCATTCGCTGACGTTCCAACCTTCTTGATAACTTTCTCTCCCTTCTTTTCTCTTTTTTTGATTTATGTTTGGCAGATAAACTTTGAAGATAATCTAAACTATTGGTTAAATCGTGTTGTAACGAATCTGGATTTAAGTTTCCCGTATTATTTGACTGATTATTGGTTCTTTGCTGTCTTTCTCTTTCCTTTTCCATCTTTTTATGCTCTTTTATTCTACTTATTAACTTTTGCTTGAGTTCCTTATTTGCTTTATGGTCACCATTTCTTGCTGATTTCTTTTTTCTTTCTTTTTTCAATGTTTTTGATTTACCCATTTTAAAAAACTCAGGGTTAACAGATATTTTTTTGGTAGCCATATATTTAATTATAAATACAAATTAATAATTAAAATTAAACTTAAATCAATTAAACTTAAATCAATTAAACTTAAATCAACCAATTAAACTTATTACAAATACATATTTACCAAAGGATTTTTTTCTTTTTCTACACGGGATTTAACCTCATCATTTTTCAAATACAACTTAAATCCTTTTTTCATATCTTTGATGGAAATTTTACGCTTTTCATCTTCAGACAAACAAAATACTCTACGACTATGTGCAATTTTAACCTTAGAAAGCAATGTTTCCATATCTCTCCCAAAATATTTAAAGTAATCTTTGTGTTTATTAAACCAAGAACTTGATATCTTATCTATACTCCATTCACAATCTTTTACCTTTTTGTTAAAAATCAACTGTAATTCTTCTGGAGTGTAATCGTCTATTTTAAACCGCCATATAAATCTTGAATCCAAACCTTGATTATATGAAAAGAAACATTTCTTTAAATCTTCTTCGTATCCAGCAATAATAACCATCAACTCATGTTTATGATTACTTAATGCCTCACACAATGTATCAATACATTCTTTGGCAAACGAGTCTTTTTTTTCAGTATTTCCCAAAGCATACGCCTCATCAATAAAAAGAACTCCACCCAAAGCACTTTTAACCACTTCACTGGTTTTGATTGCGGTTTGTCCTAAATACCCCGCGATTAAATCCGCACGGGTTACCTTTTTAAAGACATTATTTTTTAAAATACCAAGTTTGGAGTAAATACCACCTATTATATGAGCTGTTTCTGTTTTACCAGTTCCTGGAGGTCCGTAAATAACTGTATGCATAAACTCATTGTTGACGTTTTCATTTTTATGGACATGGAGTTTTTGTATAAAATACAGTATTTGGTCTAATATGTTTTCCTTTAAATTATGCATACCTATCATTTCATTTAAACGCACTACATCTGGTCGTATTAAGTGTATTGCCTCCATATCAATATTGTATTCTATGTCAGGAGATAATGGATAATCATCCGCTAATTTTATCAAGTCTTCTATATTGTTTAATGTAACCTTTATGTCAACCTTTTTTTTCTCAACAACAACTGGTTTGGGTATAGATACAACCGGTTTTGAAAAATTAAACTGTTTTAAATTAAAATCATCATATCGTTCATTAATATCCATCAATGTATTGGTAAGTGTTTTAGAGTTGTGGCGTTTATTATTTCTTTGCTTATGATAATTGTAGTTATAACTGTTTAAATAATACGATATAGAATTCCTATCATTATAATCGCTACTGATTGTCCTACCCTTTTTATTACTTATTTTTGACGACTTATTAAATACAGATTTATTTTTCATTATATTGTTATTAACCTGGTTGTGTTTAATATTATCTGAAAAAGATTGTTTTATTAAATCAGAATGCGGTTTATCCAATGTAAGATTATTGAGGGATTGGTCTATAATATATCCCTTTTTAGTTGTAATATTTAGAATTTCTTCAAACTCATTACATAACTCATTAATCAACTCTTCCACAGTTTTTTCAACACCATTATGTAGGGGAGAATTAGGAGGTGTTGTATTATTTTTAAAACCATCTGATATTTGTGTGAAATTAAGGGATAAGTCTATAACTAAGGGATTTATTTTATTATTTTTATCTTGATTGTCCTTATTATTTGGTGATTTATTATTGCGCGGATTCATATATATAGCGAAATACAATAATGTTGACCAAATAATTTATTGATAATCAAACATATAAAATTGATTTTTAATAATTACAATAAAAAATAGTTAAAATGCGAAAAACTCGTGTAACCAAAAAAAAGAATACAAATACACCATCGAAAAGCAAACCAATGACCACAACGAAAAGCAAACGTAACTCAAAATCACATTCCAACCCTCCATCAAAGAGTGATATAATGGACGAATACAATGAAGTAAATTGGAAGGTAATCGAAAGTTATTTTAAAAATGACCATTTAGGCAAACTAGTTCGTCATCAATTGGAGTCTTACAATCATTTTATAGACGAGGATTTGATTAATACTATTAATATGTTTAATCCAGTAACTATCCGGTCTGAAAATGACAAAGATGAAAAAACGGGACTTTACAAGTTAGAAATTACAATTACATTTTCCAACTTTCAAATGTATCGTCCTGAAATCCACGAAAACAATGGTGCAACTAAAATAATGTTTCCACAAGAGGCAAGATTACGTAACTTTACATATGCTTCTACAATGACATTGGATTTAAATATGGAAATAAAGGTAAGGTATGGTGAAAATCTACAACAAGTAGAAACTCACTTTAAAAAACTATCAAAAATTCATATTGGTAAAATGCCAATAATGTTAAAGTCGAAGATTTGCGTTCTTAGTCAATACAAACATCTACATACTGATTTGGTAGGAGAATGTCGTTTTGACCCCGGAGGTTACTTTATCATCAGTGGTTCAGAGAAAACCATATTAGCACAGGAAAGAGCGTGTGAAAATAAAGTTATGTGTTTCAATATAAAGAAAAACAACAACAAATGGTCGTGGTTGGCTGAAATCAAGTCAATACCAAAGGATAAGTGTATATCACCAAAGCAAATCAATATGATGATAGCGGCAAAAAGCAATGGAACAGGACACTCTATTTACATTCAAATACCTAGAATTAAACAACCTATTCCATTGTTTATACTATTTCGTGCTTTGGGAGTAATGTCAGACAAAGAAATATGCGAATATATATTGTTAAATATCGATGAAGGTAGAAAAACAAACTTAATATACTCACTTAAAGCGTCTATTATGGAAGCCAGCAAATGTATAACTCAAGAAGATGCTATAAAGTATATTGTAAACTACGCCATGTTTACACCAATAAATATGGATAAAGAAGAAGGATACAAAATGAAGTATAATTTCACTACAAATGTATTGGAAAATGATTTGTTTCCTCATTGTGATAGTTTAAAACAGCGTTTGTATTTTCTAGGATACATGACAAACCAGTTGATACAAACATCATTGGGGTGGAAAAAATGTAGTGATAGAGATTCATACAAAAACAAACGGTTGGATTTGGCTGGTGTGCTGTTAAACAACTTATTTAGAAATTACTTTAATAAGTTGGTAAAAGACATGACAAAGCAAATCATAAGAGAAATAAATAATGGGTCGTGGAAATCTACTTATAATTACACCAATATTATCAATAATACCAATGTGTATAAAATCATTAAATCCACCACTATTGAAAACGGCATAAAAAGAGCATTGGCAACCGGTGACTTTGGAATTAAAAACACAAATTCCAATAAAAGTGGTGTAGCACAAGTATTGAGTCGATTAACATATATTTCATCTCTTAGTCATTTAAGAAGGGTAAATACACCAATTGATAAAAGTGGCAAGTTAATTCCACCTCGAAAACTACATAATACACAATGGGGATTTATATGTTTAGCAGAAAGTCCAGAAGGTGCTGGTGTAGGGGTTGTTAAAAACCTTGGATACATGACACATATTACTATCCGCTCTAATATTGATACAATATACAATGTATTAAAAGATAAATACGTTCCAATTGAAACCAAAACACCAATGGAATTACATGGTGAAGTAAAGTTAATGGTAAATGGAAATTGGATTGGTATAATTGAGCGTGAAAAGGTAATTGATACATACGATTATTTAAAACAATGCAAATACAATGGTAAAATAAATATATTTACCAGCGTTGTATTTGATTATAAAAACAAAGAAATCCAAATATGTAATGATGCTGGTCGTCTTACTCGACCGGTATATAAAGTAAAAAAAGGAAAAACATTATTGGAAAAAAACAATAAATTAGTAGATGATATAAATGGTAAAAAGGTAGATTGGAATGATATGTTAATTAATAGTGATTATGGAGAGTCTATAATAGAATATATTGACCCTGCTGAACAAAATGCAAGTTACATTGCTACTAGTCAAACCAAACTAGCCGATTCAAAATCACATACTCATTGTGAAATACATAGTAGTAGTATATTTGGTTTATTGGCAAGTTGTATTCCATTTCCAGAACACAACCAATCTCCAAGAAACACATATCAATGTGCTCAGGGAAAACAAGCAATGGGAATGTATGTATCGAATTTTAGAACAAGAATGGATAAAACAGCATACGTTCAAACGTATACCACTAGACCTTTGGTAGATACTCGTATAATGAACATTATGAATTTACATAAAATACCATCCGGGTGTATGGTTATTGTGGCGATTGGTGTATATGGTGGTTACAACCAGGAAGATAGTATTATATTTAATAAAAGTAGTTTAGACAGAGGATTGTTTTCAGCAACATTGTATCATACAGAAAAAGATGAAGACAAAAAGATACAGGGGGATGAAGAAATAAGGTGTAAGGCAGATAAAACCAAAACCAAAGGTATGAAATTTGCCAACTACAATAAGTTAAACAATCAAGGAGTGGTTCCAGAAAATACACTATTGGAAAACAGAGACATTATTATTGGAAAGGTAGTTCCAATTAAGGAAAATAGAAACGACCATACCAAACTAATTAAATACAGAGACCAAAGTAAGGTATTTAGAACAAAGGAAAATACATATGTAGATAAAAATTACATTAACCGTAATGGAGATGGATATACGTTCGCCAAAATAAGAACAAGAACATATCGCGTTCCTACCATCGGTGATAAATTTTCGAGTCGCCACGGACAGAAAGGAACAATTGGATTGATTTTACCACACGAATCCATGCCTACAAGTGCGAATGGCTTGACGCCAGATATCATAATTAATCCACATTGTATTCCTTCTCGTATGACAATTGGTCAATTAAAAGAAACAGTTATGGGTAAGGTATTGTTACAGTTAGGGTTATTTGGTGATGGAACCAGTTTCAATGAACATCATGTTGTAGATATATGCAAAGAGTTGCAGAAATTGGGTTACGAGCGTCATGGTAATGAAATATTATACAATGGAATGAGTGGAGAACAGTTAGAAACTAGTATATTTATAGGACCAGTGTTTTACCAAAGGCTGAAGCATATGGTTAATGATAAAAATCATAGTAGAAGTATTGGACCAATGGTGGTATTAACTAGACAACCAGCAGAAGGTAGGTCACGTGATGGAGGATTACGTTTTGGGGAGATGGAACGAGATTGTATGATTAGTCATGGTGCGAGTGCTTTTACAAGAGATAGAATATATGGAGCAAGTGATAAATTTGAAGTTCATACTTGTAATAAATGTGGTTTAATAGCAGTCTACAATAAAGAGAAAAATATACATTATTGTAATACGTGTGAAAACAAAGTAGATTTTAAACGTGTATTGTTGCCTTATTCATGCAAATTATTGTTTCAAGAATTAATATCCATGAATATAGCACCTCGTTTAATTACAGAATAGTAATAACACATAACACATAACACATAACACATAACACATAACACATAACACATAACACATAACACATAACACATAACACATAACAACTATAATATAAAACAAATATATTTAGACATTTTTTATTATTTTTAATTAGATATAATATAGATGGGATATTTTAGATTTAAAAAAAAGCACGATTTTTATAAAAGATTAGACGAGTCTTATAGAATAAAAAATAAGTATCCAGATAAGGTTCCAATAATAGTAGAAAAACATAAAGGATACGATGATATACCAGATATTGATAGAAACAAGTATTTAGTACCAAATGATATTACAATGGCGGAGTTTATGTATGTTATTCGTAAAAGAATTCATATATCCCCTGAAAAATCTATTTATTTATTTGTAGAAAACTTGGGATTGGTTCCAACATCTTTACATATACAACAAGTATATGACCAAGCACAAGATAAAGATGGATTTTTATATATCAAATACTGCGGTGAATCTACATTTGGATAGTGATAATTATTTTATAGTAGTAGTATATAAATGAGTAATCTTAGTAAAGTAATAAATTCATATACCACAAAGGGACCAACAAACGATGGTTCTAGTAGAGTTGCAATGATGAAGCACGTTCAACGACGATTGGCACAATACGTAGATGCAGAAAGTAAATCAGCAACACTTTTTGGACACAAAGTTGGAAGCACTATCCAAAATGTTGGTTCAAACAGCGGAGACAGTAGTCAGCGAACTTACTTTAATATGACATTTAGTGGTTTGTCTGTAAAACAAAAATAATTAGGCAATACAATAACATAACAACATGATACCTTAGATAAGATATTATGTTATTATAGTATATAAATGAATAAATTTATTGCTGAATTTATCGGTACTCTTGCCCTTGTTTATACTATTTTAGCAACAGGACAACCAATCGCAATCGGTCTTGCCCTTGTTTTGATTATTTTGGTAATTGGTGGTATTTCTGGAGGACACGTCAACCCTGCTGTGTCATTTGCTATGTATTTAGGTGGTAAATTGTCTCAGGAAGATTTAATGCCATATGTAATCGCACAATTGTCTGGAGCGGTGGTTGCTTTGGAACTTCATAAACGTCTTTAAATAACATATCTATAATTCCAAACAACCCATATAATAAACACAATAATATATAAATATTATATATATGACTGATATATTTGATTATGATGGACCTGCTTATGTATCCGCATTCGCTGAAATAATGGAACGTATTGAATACATACAAAACAATGAGGTAGACGCCTCAATAAAAGAAAAGAAATTGTTGAATAGTTTTTATAAACATATAAACCAAAGTAGAAGTGCAAGTAGAAGCGTTAGTAGAAGCGCAAGTAGAAGCGCAACGAAAAGCAGAAGTGCTAGCAAAAGCAAAAGCACGAAGAAAAACAGAAATAAAATAGGAAGAAAAAAGAAAACTATTAAACGCAAATATTAAGCGATAAATAATAATTAAGTTTAAACCATTAAAATAACATATATTATGATAGTAACTAACATATGTTAATTATAGCAATATCTTCTTTTTTAGTTTTAAATGCTATATTTTGGGGGTTAATACCAGTAGGAAAATATTCCCCTCATCAACTTTTATTAAATTTCTTCAACATAGACTATAAACCCAACCTTTACTTTCATTTGTTTATCGGAACCGCATTTTATATTTTAGCAGTTTTATTAATACACAAAGGGGAATCATTTTTTACTAAGGAAGCGATAAACGATATAGGCAGCCAATAAAGACAGTCCGAAATTATAAGACACTGCTAATTTATTTTGTTTTACCTTTTCTACTTTTGATTCGGATGTATCGCTATTTTCACGAACATGCTTTAATATAGCACCGTTTAACTCAAGTGGTTGATTTATATTTTGAAACGACTCTTTTACTTCTTTGTAATCGCTTTTTGAAATAGGCATATTAGACGGACCTTCTGTTACAGGACACACGCTTTTTGGACAACGAATACATTCTGGAGTTCCCTCAGAAAATGCTTGAAACATAGCCAATGGATTTATTTTTCCTATATTTTCCATCATACCTGGAACCAACCCTTTCATTCTACTTCTTCCACCTGTCATAGATACTCCACCCATTTTAATATTACCAGTTGGAACATTATTAATATATAAATAACGGTCTACTTCTCTTCCACCCAAATTACATTTAGCAAGAGTTTTTAAAAAATACTGATTTCCCAACTTTTTCTTAATGGCGCGGCCAGTTCCTGATACCAATACTTCTGTATAATTAATTAAACCAGCTACATCAGCAGCAAGAGCACGCATATTACCACTAGGACTCATACCCAATTGACTTGGAGTTCGTATTGCAGACGAGTAGTTGAAATCTCTTCCCATAAAACTAGTACCACCTTTACCCTTTTTACTTCCCATATCAGACTGTGATTTTTTCACTACATCGCCTACAAAACCCTCATTAATATTTTTCTCATTAGTTATATCCGTAAAACTCATTTATATAATAACAATATAAAATTATATTAACAATTAAATACAGCAATGAATGAATTAATCAAATTTAAAAACAAATATAAGTATAAAAGTTACAATCGTATCCCAAATTATGATGTAAAAACAAATGTAATTATCCAAGATATTATGAATGAAATAGTTGAAAAAGTAGTTACCACACATCAAAACGATATAGATGACAAAAAACTAGGTAAATCATCATCCCCTAAAAACAATAATATGGAAAATACGGTAAGTATGATGGAAGAAAATGAATGTAGAATATGTTTTGAAGAAGAAACACCAGAAAATCCATTTATATGGCCTTGTAGATGTAAGGGGACCAGTAAATACGTACATGAATCATGTTTAGATAAATGGAGGTATGAAAGTGTAGGTACACCGGCCTTTGAGATCTGCATGGAGTGTAGATACAAATATAAGTTTCAACACCAATATCCATACGAATTTCATTCTCAAATTTCCATAAATTCGTGTATCGTAATGGTTTGTGTAAATATGCTTCCTTTGCTGTTTAGTTATCTTATGTCTCAGGTTGATTTAGTAAATGACCATATTATTATCAGAACTGTTATGGGTGAAAACAATACATTGGTTCAACATATAAGTAATAATCCACAATTACTTAGTAGTCTTTCTTATAATATGTATTACAATATGATATTGACAACACAATCATGGTTTTTTATGTTATGTTATGTAACATATATCTGTAAAACGGTTTATAGAAAAAAACAATTTTTCAAAAAACTTATGAAAAATTGGTTTTTTTATTTTTTCTTTATGTTTAAATTTCCTTTATTGTTTCAAACGTTGATAGATGATGTTGCTTGGACAACCGTTTTTGTTACAATATGCACCATTTTTATGTTTTTCGAACCAATGTATTACATTATATTGTTTAAAAAACATAACGCTATACTAATTTATTTAGACACAGACAATACTTATACATTGAGAAATTACATAGAAGAAGAAGACACCTCTCAATTAAATCAACAACAGATGCAACTATATATAGAAGAATTACAAAATGAGTATTCCATACAAGGAGTAGTTGTGTCACCTTAATGAAATATTCATCATATATTCATCATACATTTGATGTGTAATCAATATTAAATTTATAACCATAGACCAGACAACTTTGCGCTACTACGTGGCGCTACTATGTTGCTTAATACTTAATGCTATCACTTTTCTTTGCTGCTTGATTTTGTTCTTGTTTTGATTTTTCAACCACCGATTTCAACTTACCTTCATTTTCACGAATACCTTGCTCGTTTTTCTGAATGTCTTTTTCTAAATCCTTAATTCTACTTCGTATCTTAGAAGCACTTTCTTTGATTTCATTAATTTTCATTTTTTGCTTGTATAGTTCATCCTTTTCATTTTGCGAACACTCATCCATTCCTTCCTTTACAGATGGGTTAAACAAACCTTTAATATCACGAATAGATATTTTATTTAATTGACTTATTAACAAAACTAAAATTAAAAATATTAATAGTTTTACAATATAATTAACCAACATGTATATATCCTATGGGGAAAATAATTTAAATTAACACGCTTCAGGGTGCTTAGCACAAGCATCACTATTATCAACACCTCTTCCTTCTTCTGAATTTTTAAGTTTTGTTATATTTTTCTTTGTTTCTGCTATTTTATTAACCTGTTTTTTACTATTAGAAATCAAACTTTTCATTTTATCCATCAAATCTTTAATACTAGTCTCTGCTTCAACTATCATACTTTTATTATCGCTCATTTTCTTTTTAAAACATTCCGATTCTTTGGAGGACTTGTTTGGATTGCATGTCATTGCTTCTACTACATATTCGGCATTGGGAAAAACAATTGTTGTCAATAGATGATTTATGATAAGAAACAAAAAAAATACAATTAATAAAAGATGTATATTCATATACTTTATATTTAGAAATATATTTTATGCACTGGAAACATTGTGTAAATATACAAAATGATTTTGTCTAAGTATTTTAAAATAATAAAATGTATATATGTATTATATATAATGTTGAAATATAAAGATATATCTTGTTGCTCAACCACATCTAAATCAAAGGTAGAAACCATAAGTTTAATTCCAAACGACTCTGTTTATAAAAATAGTTGTCCTACCAATACGAGAAGTCGTGCTAGTGTTATTAAATCCGCACAACAACCAAACAACCGACCATACTCTTACTCATACAGAGAACATTTGAAAAATAAGCGATTTGCTACTTACCAACAGAAACTACCAAAGGAACGTTCATATGTAAATGGTAATACGCTAACTAGTAGCACTGCTGGAAATTGTGATTCTACTTGTAACAAAACACACTTTAATCCAAACAATAAGAAATTTATGAAACAAGGTGCTGTGTCAAGTGGTAGTCGTTTGGACCGATTGAAATACGACACTATCGCAAATGCCAATACTTGTAGCAATGACCCTACTAAGTGTACTGGTGTGTATGTTGGAGACAAACAACGCTTTACTGGTAGTTACAATGAAAATACCGATGCGAATTGTCCTCAAAATACGGCAAAACATCGTGTAATTGGTGCTTATCCTTACAACAATGGTTGTACAAGACTTTAATTTACACCAACCAATACAATAACAACAACAACAATAACAACACTAATAAATACATTCCATAAAATAAAATGTATTTTTTAATTTGATAGGTATATATAAATATAAATTAATTCCAAAACAAACAATAATGATGTATACTATGAATATTTTTAATAACAAATACGCACCAAAAAATGAAAACCCTCATCAATTAGTGAAAAATAACCCTAATATAAACAACACAAGAACAAACTGTAACGCTACTCCTTTTAGAATGCCTTACAATCATGTAAGAAAAACTAGTAATTGTGATAATTGTATTCCTAATGTAAAGGTTCAAAAAGACCCCATAGCACTTGCTGCTGGAGATGGTTCATGTTTTTGTTACGACCCTACTATACGAAATTACTTAAATAAAAATGGAATACCACAGCATGACTTTATTTTTGACCATTACAATGTGATGTATAAACGCGCTATGGTTTATGAGAAAAATACACCAAATAATATGTATGGAACCACAGATGTCTCTAATGTATTTTTTTCTACCAATCCAGACCCTTCCAATAATAAGATAGAACCATGTTCTAAATTGGTATATAAATTTTCAAACCATACCAATAGAAGGTATGGAGCATCTAGTCAAAAAGCACGAATAAATCGGTTAAGATACAATAATACTACTGCTATGCAATCGCGATTTTACAGTTTTGCTTGTAAAGACGCATATAAATGTCTTCACGATAGTTTAGCTCCTGCCAGAACTACCGCCAACGCATTAAACTGTGTGGATAGAAGAAACGGTAGTAAAAACTCTTGCAATTAGTTAATACTAACCGTTAATCTAAATTGAAAAAAAAGTAATAGAAAGAAATAACACAACAAAACAACACAACAAAACAACAAAACACAACACACAACACACAACACCAAATAAAATGATTTACAACACAACAACAAACCTACGTGACATAAAACAAAAACAAACTACATTTAAATCCATATTTAAAGATGCATTTACATATGGATTTTCATCTCAGGATGCTTACACCCCTTACTACAAACAAATCCATCGTTTAAATAAATACACCGCTATTGAACGAACCACTACCATATCACAATGTTATCTTTCCATTGATATGAACAAGTTCCTTTACAAATCACAGTCTAAAATGAAACAATATATAGAAAACCAAAATGTGGAGTTTTTGGAAAATGAACAAGTATATTCTCAACCTGTATATGATTACATAAGTGAATGTATGGATAAAAACCATACTATTACTATTACAGTGAGTCTTGAAAATTACATATACGATAAAGAAGAGAACACGCACGTTACACATTCTACTTTAATTGTTTTACATCCGGTATCTACCAAACCATCTAAAAAAACAGCATCAACACAATACAATATGTTTTACATTAATTCACACGGTGGTTCATTATTTTACACGAATTTCCACGAAAAACTTATTTGTAGACAAACACGTATTAAAAAAACAACATTTAAGTTGCCGATTGATTTTATACTAACCCAATGCTTTGTAAAAACAATAAACAAAAACAACAAAGATTATGGTTTAAATACACGTATCAATTACAATTTAAGTGATAATCACAACTATCTAAAACTTAACCTTCAATCCTACGATAATTATGGGTGTTGTTTTATATTTCCCATACTATTTAACTTAATCATACACACAAACTACAATAAATATTTTATAAACAAAAACAAGCGATACTCTATCATAGTAGAGCAAACCGTAGACCAAATGTTGGAAAACAAAAACATTGACTTGTTAGTATATCATTCACTTGCCCAAATAGACGACCGTATAAATCATTATTTGGCAAAATACTACTCTGATATAAAAAAACAAACATACCTAAGAAAAAAACAAATCAAAACACGTTCCAACAAACGAGACATGGTAGATATAGAAGATGTATGTGAAGAACTATACGATTCAATAGACAATCATTTAGACAATCACAAACATCGTTTTATAAAATCAACCTTAACTAAAACGATGATGTTTATAAAACAAAATTGGAAAATATATCAACAAGAAGTGTATGTTTAACACACAAGTAAAAGTTTAAAATACCATAATATAATATTTTTATCTTTCAATGGAACGACACAATCAAAAACAAACATACAAACAAAGGCAATCGCATAATGACACACGAATTGAACCAACCAGACGAGAAGCTCCGACCATTGATGATGCAGAGATAAAAACAACAATTAGTTGTCCAACTTCAATATGTGATATAAATGGAAACGTATTGCCTAATGGAAACTATTATTTTACAATAACAAAACACAATGATGCGTATTGTCAAGGGTCGCTTACATCAAAAGGACAGTATGGTGAGTTTACATTTAAGACCATTGATATTGTTAAAATGATGTCTATTGCTCAATCAAGACTAGCACGTCGTTCTGGTTTAGAAGAAGATGGAATGCCGGACTATATATCTCCACCTATATCTCCTGAAAATTCAAATTTAGTAAAACAATTAGATGAAAAAGAAGTAGTTCATAACTATTTTTACACACCAGACCAATGTTCTATATGTTTAAATATGATATCGGACAATAGAAAGCGGTTGTGTTGTAATCATAGTTTCCATAATCTATGTATATCTCAATGGTTGGCAAGAGACCAACGATGTCCTGTGTGTCGGTGTATTCATGTTGAACATTCACGACGAAGGCAATCTGCTCCTTCGCCACAAACATCACTGCCTGCTATGGATATACGACATCGATACAACAATTATGTTATTCCTAGAAATAATTATGTAGATAGTGATGCTTACACCAGAAATACAAATCACAATAACAATAACAATCACAATAACAATCACAATAACAATCACAATCACAATGTAACCCAAAGCAACTATTATTATAAAAAATAAAATTGATAATAAAATAGATTAAAATAAATTAAAATAGATTAAAAATAATTAACCTATAATATAAGTATATAAATATAGAAAATACAATGTTTTCTAGTAAAATGTCTAGTACCATATCCAAATTAGAAGAAGAATTTAGAAAAGCAGAAATCAAAAAAAAGTATAATTTACTTGTTCTCAGTCCAACCTTAGGAAAAGCAAGACCAAATGTTAAAAAACAAAACAAGAAAGGAAAACAAAACAATAAATAAAAACAATAAAACAAACCAAACAAAAACCAATAAAAGTTATTGATTTTTGTTTGTAATCTTGCAATTCAACTCTGGATACTTTTCATACAATTTAAAGATAGACTGCTCTTTCATTTTTGCTTCTATCATAATGTCTATATGAATACCATATTTTTTAGGGACTTCCATTAGGTAATCTGGTATCTTTTCAATATAATCACTGTGATGACCACATCTACCGCTACCTTGTTCGCTAACATGAAATTTAGGTTTTATACCTCTTCTTTTCCAAGTATAAAGTATCAAAGGTATGTAGAAACTCGCATCTCGAAACACTTCATTAGGGTGTAGTTTTTTGTAACAATCAAAGTGATGTGTATCAAATACCACTGGAACTCCTACTTGTTTTGAAATATACAAACAATCGACAATAGAGAAGCATTTCTCACAATTCTCCAATACCAAACGTTTTTTTATGTGAAAAGGGAGAGATAAGTAATTTTTACACCAACGTTTCATTGCTTCAACTTTGTTTCCATACATACCTCCTCCATGTATTACCATTACAGAATCCTTCCCCATACCCATTAAATCCAACACAGTAGCATGGTAATTTAAATCGCATATAGTGTGTTCTATAGCTTTCGGTGTTGGAGAACCCAATACATTGTATTGTCCTGGATGAAATGTAATGCGTTGATTGTAGTGTCGTGCTTTTTCACCAATTTCCTTCAACAAATCTTTGGCAAAATCAAATGTATAATCTTCAACCTTTGGATTGCTTTTATGTGGAAACATTTCACTGCTTAACCGAAACACCTTGATACCATTTGCCTCATTAAAGTCTATCAAAGTAAGTGTATCTTTTAAGTTTTGTATTATCTTTTCTTTTAATGCATCAATCCCTTTTTCTTTTATGGAACGAATAATCATTTTTCTAGAGGAAAATACAGGAGGTTTCTGTTCCCGTAAAACAGTGTTTAAACAACACAGTCCAAGTTGTATTGGTTTGTTTTCACTCATGTTGTGTTATTATTTGGTGTATTATGTTGTGATGTATTTGGTGTATTGTGTTGTGATGCGATGTATTTGTCTGTAAGTTAATAACACAATAAAAAAGATTATGTTTTATTTTCAATTTAGATTTTCTTAGTTATTCATTCAATCCCATTTTATATGACTAACGTTTTCACAATACGATTTATACAAATCAACTTCTTCATTGGTTTCATCCAATATCTTAGACATTTTTTTTAGTTTTGTTTTAAGGTTTGTGTTTTTTGATTTTAAGGTTTCAACGCGAGATAGTAACTTTTCTATTAAGTCATATTGTTTTTTAATTAACTTTTGCTGTTCCTTTTCCTGAACGGTTGGTTTTCGTTGAATAATTGATTCCATGCGGTAATATAATAATAAATATGTTGTATTTAATATTATAAATCAATTTAATTAATAATTATTTATTCAATATTTTCAATATCTAATTTATTTTTCTTTTTTCTATCATAGTAACACTTTATACACATCAAACTTGTAACTATTGTGAAATGTCCAACAGAACTTAATAGTAAACTTATATCATTTATCAAATAAGCATATGCAAACCACAATACTTCACCAGAACTACCTATAAAAATAGATATATAAGATAAATCGGTTGCTGATTTTGTAACGATTACTTTATATATTTGTGGAACCCTCATCAATAATCCATAAATACTAGCAACCAACCCTAATATAAGTGTCGATTGTTCCATTGTATCTTATAATATATTTATCTAACAATAACTTCTTTTTGTATTTAAGATGTTTACTTAAATATAAAAATTATAACATTGTTACCTTTGAGTAGTAATAAAAAAAATCAATTTAGAATGGTTTATCAACTTTTGTTTGCCAAAAATATATTGGTTGGAGTGTAGTTGTTGTAATGCGGTATACCATGGTCAATACACCATCTTACACACTTTTTGATATTTTGATTTTTCATCAATTCCATCTTTTCCTTTGATTTGTCTTGGTAATGTATCATTTTAATGGTATTCATGATATTTTCAATTTGTTGTTGTGTAAAAATAGAGTTGATTTCGTTTAACTTGCTGAGGTAATACGTGTTTAATTCAATATCCAAAATACTTGCGATTTCATATTTGTCAAAGTCCATATTGTCCAATACAAACAAAATATCATGAAAACGATTGTAAATAGACGATGTATCGCTGAATTTAAAATACTTGCACACCAAATACTTTTCACTATTGGCATGACGACTTGTATTTGGTTTTACAATATATACCTTTTTATAAAAGCAATTCAACAAGTAAATCAACTGTGTAGTGCTTTTTAAAAATATGTCAAACAATTTTAAAATAAACACACCATTGTATTTCTGCATTACGATGGCATAAGCAACCTGTGTAAAAAGCAATCGAAACGCATTGTTTTCTTGTTTGTTGAAATCACTAGAAAAATCGAATCCTCCATCAGCAGTAATCACATTCATACTGTTTTTATACAATTGAGCCATGTGTTTGTAATTTTCCACATTATACAAATTACCATTTCCAGTTTTCCCCTTTTCAATAATAATGTTTTTATACGTTTTAAACAAGTGTTCACTTTTTCTCCATCCAGGTATACTATAATCATCGTCATTGGTTAATGTAATTCCATAATACGTGTCTAATGGATTGGAACGCATAAAAGCAGTTGCTTCTATAAACCCACCGGGACCTTCTGCCAAATGAAAACTTTTCAAACTATTGTAATTACTCAGTATATTGAAGTGTTTGTATATCTCCACAAGTTTAAAAAATGCACGAGAAACAGGTTTAATCTTAGAAATAGCATAATTCATATGAGGCAAATTACTATGAATAAATTCATACGGATTGGTGTATTTCTTCATCGTATCCCATTTTTTATAATTTTGGTCTATTAGTTCCTTTGAATTGTTTAAATATTTATGGATACTCTTGCTTAAATAAACGTCTGTTTCTTCATCAGAAACTTTAAATTTCAACTTTATATTTACTGACTTTAATATATGATTGCAATCCGGTAATAAATAATATAACATATTTGTATTCTATATTATTTATGTAACTAATTTTATATTGTTTTGGTTAGTGTTGTTTTTCCTTTTATTTTATACCAATCGTATCTTACGCTTCATCTTTACAACGTTTCGCTTCAATACCATCTTATTGTCTTTCATTTTTTGTATTCTTTCTTTGCTTTTATCAATAGTATCATTTGCTTTGTTTATTTGAATTTTAAAGACATTGTTGGCATCTACATTTCTAACCTTTTTAAAGATAAAGTAGTTGTTTAAGAACGACACCTTTTTCTCATTATCACTTATATTTAATGCTTCACCAATCTGTTTTTTGGGAATTTCCTTGTTTTCAACATCATTTCCCATCTTAGTATACAATCGCTGAAACGAATCCACACCAGTAAATACACCAAACTGTTTACACTCATCCGCGTCTATTGGAGCAAATCCATACATCTCCAACAACTCTTTAAAATAATCAAAATTCACCAAATACTCAGGAAATACTTTGTTAATGGATTCCTGATACACATCTATACGATATCCCACCCCATTTAAATCTGCTGGAAACTTTTCACGTTGATACATTTTCTTTATTTCCCAAACCTTTCTACCATTTTCTATGATATATTCACTTTCTTGATAATCCTTGTTTTTCAACATATTAAACACCTTAGCACCATCGTAACATGTTCCAATAAAGTATCCATTTACCTTACAGTTTTCCGATACGTTTCTAAGGTATTCGTTTAAGATTTCAACATTTTCAAAGAAGTAATGAGTTGAAAACATATTAGATACAACATCAAACCCTTCTCTACCAATACCATGATTTTCATAAACCATTTTCCCCAATACTTCCTTGTCTTTACTTCCTTTACCAATAACAGCATCCATAATTTGTTTTCCTTTGGGGTCTAATATACCATCTCCATTTCTTAAATTCCGCCCACTATCTGCATTGATAAACAAGCAAGTAGGTGCGTTTCTATGTTTGCTTTTAAACTTTAAATATCTGGCACAAGCACCATCTTTTCTGTTTTCTAAGTTCATTTTAGACAAGTCAAATCCCAACACAAACTCCAAGTTGGATTGATACCATTTCCACATATCTCCACCTCTACCAACCGACATATCAATTAAAGTATCTTTGTTTTTAGCAGCGCGTGTAATAAGCAATTGTTTTACATATTTGTTGTGAAAATCACGCAATGACCTAGTATTGGTTTCAGTAGTAGATTGTTTATAATAAACCTCACTATTTTCCAAATCAAACATCCCTGTTCCACTCATCATATCTTTGGTAATTGGATTATGAATAGATTTCCATACACCATTTGCAACATGGTATGCATTACCAAAGTTTTTATTTCCACTTCTGTAATCCGCAGTTTTATCGTGTCTTACACGAATAGGCACCCATTGCCAATACTTTTCATTGGTTTTCACATATTTAAATTCCACAATGGTTTTGTCTTCAAACGTTTCGGTTTTGTCTTCAATAAACATATTACCATCCAATAAAGGTATATTACACAAATGAACGTTGAAATTTGGACTAGGTTCAGTGGGGAAGAATGGTACTGGTTTGTATTGACGGTTATCGTATGTTATACTACCAGGAAAGTTACCATCAATAACATCTTGACATGGATTAATAAACCCGTGTTGGGATGGATTGAACCCTACACGCAACTCTACTGTTTTATATTGAAGCATTTGACTATTACTACTGACCATATCATTTCCTTCTTGAAACATGTGGTTTATTTTGTCTCTTCCTGTTTCTGTTTTTTTGGTGGTTACCAAGAAGTCAATGGTGTTGAATTGGGGTGGTTTCCATTTAAAACTATGTTTCCATGTCTTTTGATGTTCCAATACACCCAATTGACTACTTCCAACCGATTTGTCTATTGGTGTAAATATCAAACCATCGGTCTCATAGTCAAACATAGAACCATCTTCCATACCATCCAGCAATTCTTTGCATGAACGAAACAAACTAATTTCCTCGTTTTTGGCATTTCGATTAGAGTAAAATGTTTTTACTTTAATGTCCATAGTTGGTTTTTTATCTTTTATAATAGACAATACAGTCATACTTTTCACAAACTTGTTTAATACCTCCAATCTAGACAAACCAGTATTGTATTTTTTATCATCAAACTTTAAGTTATCGCGGTAAATAAGGGGATAATAACGATAATCTTCTCCTTTTTTAAAATATATGTCAAAACACATATACAAGTTTAAGTATTTTCCATGTTTGTCGTGAATGATATGCTCGCCATCCAACACACTGTTGTAATAAGCGTTGTCTTTGGTTAACAAACCAGTGTATTGTACATTCATATTGATGTCAATCATATAAATCTTTCCTTTTTGCCCCACATAAAGAAGTTTGCGGATACCATCTGCTTTGTCTGTAACCGTATAAGGGGAGTGGATGTTTGGAATCGCGAGGTCTTTTATATTTGGAGCAGCATTTTCCATTTCAAGAGTGATTGACGATGGACCAATAAAGTTTTTTCTGTTTTTCCTCATAAGATGACCTTTTTTATCATTGGCAAACAATTGTTCATTTGTGCTATTGGTGGTTAACTTTACAAAATTATATACAACAGCTTTTTGTTCCGTATAAGATATTGGAAAGTTGGTTTGTTGTAATCCAGAAAGCACTAATTTAATTGCTTTGTTTAATTCCTTTTTAAGGTCTAAATGCATCATTGATTTGGCTTCATCATTTATTAATTCTATTTCTATTTCATACGTTTCTGGATTGTTAAATAAGTTGGATTTTTGAACGGTGGATTCAGGAATATATTTACGACTTTGATAATCCCATTTTGAAGTTCTTAATACACTTAAATCAAATTTAAATGGTGTACCCTCTTTATTAAAAGTGAAACGTTTTATTAAACGAAATGTTTTTTTGTTATTGTTCCAATTGTTAAGCATATTTCTAACCAATGGATATTCACTTGCCAATCTATTTTCTGTTTTATAGTTTACACGAAATTCATACTCTTTGCTATCCAAAGAAGTTAAACGCTCTGAACCAGTGGATTCTTTTGTCTGTTTTTGAAGAAAAGATACATAGGGTTCTGGTATTTCTAAATTAAATGTGTTTTTTTTACAGTATTTTTTAATATTCATTAGCCCTTTTATTTCTGTTCTTATATTGGACATCCGAAGTCGGCCGGTGCGTTCATCTAAAAATTCATTTTGTATGTTTAAATGATATTGGCCATTGGGAGTTTCACAAGTATAGTTGTTTACTTTTAGTTTTTTAATAACATTGTCAAAATCAATGCGTGTGATTTTATTGGCATAATTGGTGCCAAATCGTAATTCAAATTCGTCAGTTGCTTGATTAGAAACCGTGTAGGTTCTTAAATATTCTGTAAATGATTTTGAGAAGTTATTTTTACTCATTAATATATATAAATTATATATAAATTTAATATTATTTCTATTATATTTATATTTATCAATTTTATTATCGTTAAAATATGGTATTGACTACAATAAATACCTACAAATTACATAATAAGTTGTTTAATTTTTTCATATAATTCGTTTTTGGTAAATGTCTTTTTCTCTGTTTTCATGATATTAATCTTTAACAAACCACAAATCTCCTTAATTTCAGATGCTTTGTAACTACTGACGGAACGAAGAGGTTTTGTAATGGAATCAACTACCCATTTATCTTTTTTAAACTCATTCAACATTTCCTTTGCAATAGTATCTTTAACATACAATCCATACTTATTATTGCGTTTATGAATCATTATAAAATCACTATTGAATTCATCTACGTATTCATAATACATATAATTGTCTGTATAAATAACATTGTATTTGTGTGCCAAACAAATAAAGGTAAACAATGCTAAGTCTATACCATCATCGTCTAATAGTTTTTCTTCTAAGTGTGTTCTATTTAATTTTAAAGATTTCAATAGTAGTTTATTGTTACGAATAATACTTACGTATTCAAATTTACGATTGGTTTCATAATTGTAAAGATTGTTTTTGTTTAATTCATACTCCTGCATTCCGTAATGATGAGACGCCCAACACCAAAACAATGTATCTTTACATTCAAGGGGTGGATAAAAATAATCTGATTTTTTCTTTGTTAGTTTAACTTCTTCACTTGGGTTGGTTTGTTTAGACGATTTTTGTTGCTCTACAAAGCAAATCGATTTTATAATATTTTTATTAGTAAGTGAATATTTATTAAGGTTCATTAATAAATCTTCTATATCATTAGTCGTTGGAGTATATAGTGATGTGGTTGGTTGAGATTGTCTCTTCGCGAAGTTACCTTTATTATGATAATTACCTTTATTAGTAAAGTTACCATTGTTGCGGCGATTATTGTGACTGCTGTTTGTATTGTTAAAGTTTCGGTTATTGTATTGACGATAATTCATTATATAATTTATACTGCATAAATGCTTTTATGTTGTTTTGTTAAAATATTCTTTTTCAAATACTTCTTGAGTAGATTCGATAGAATGCAACATATTTTCTTGTTCATCAATGTATTGTAAATAAGTTTCTATTTGCTTTATTGTTTTTATAGGTAGTTTGTTTAAAGATAGAAATACACCATTGTTGTTTTCTGAAAAATTTATGTTATCATTTACTATTATTTCCAAAATCTTTTTATGATGAACTTGGTCTTTTTTCTCTATTGTTTTCTTAAGTTTCTTTAACTGTTCTGTTGTATATGGTTCATCGTTTTGTGAATTTACAGATGTTTCCGTTACACTCATACTAATCATTATAATTGTATATATCAAAAAATGTTTATATTTATTAAATTAATAATTTTTCTTTGTTGTTTTTCGTTTGTTTTTTTTAGTAGAAGACAATTCACCAATAATAGATATATGTTCATCGTTTAGTTTATATCGTATTCCAATAACCTTTGCTACAATAGTATCATTTTCCTTTATTTGGTTAAACTGTTCGTTTTTAATATTGTGTTCTCTGGCAATAAACAATACTATTGGGTTTTCTTCTTCTTTATAGTAAACCGCTCGAATACCTGCTCTAGTTACATTTTTCACAAGACATTTGATTTTCATGTTTTCAACTGGATGGCATATCAAACACTCAAACGATACATCAAATGATATTTTGTTTCCTTCAATCACACCTGAACTATGAGATACTATTCTTATTGAATTTGATTTAATGTATCCTTCTTTGCTACATTTTCCTTCAAAATCTTCTTTTAATCGAACCAGTATATGCTCTTTTAAATAATTATCTACATACTTAAAATCAACATAGACCTTTCTAACCAATATGGATTTTGTATAAATAGACCCTTTCTTGATATTTTTTGCAGATTTCATTATATAGTATCAATATAAATTTTTATATTTTTACTATAATAATATTATTAAATCAATTTTCTTACATCAAAAATAAAGTATTGCCTTCCTTGTCTTGCTTAAATTTATCTATTTTTGGTAGAAAGGCTACATCATATAAAAACCCTTCTAATACATTGTAATTATATTTTTCACCGTGTTTGTAAGTTAGATAATAAGAATAAAGTGTGATAGCAATACACATATCTTTTAAACTAACAATCTTTGAATTGATTTCTTTTTTATTGTCTTTGTCTTTAACAACATTTATCAATTCTGCTAATTTATTGGATATAACCTTTTTACTTTGTCCTACATTACATTGTTTTCCACTACTGTTTGTTTTCTCTCCCAATTCCTTTATTTTACTTACAATTCTATCGCGAAATGTATCATAAAAATGAACGGTTTTTTCTTTACCATCCTTTAACAACCATTTGGATTTCCAATCCTTAACTTTAAACGTTTCTATTAGTTGTTTGGTAAACTTGGTTAATCGTTTTGTTTCTTCAATCCATGACGGTTGATTTAAACCAGATGATTGTTTTTGTTTAATAAAAAAGTTGTATTTTCTTTTTGTGTTTTTCTCGTTTGGTAATGCGATTGTTTTGTTGCCTTCTACTTCACCTATTTTGTATTTATCAAAGTATTTGTCTAATACTTGTTTTGTTTTTTTGTGTTGGATTTCACTATATTTCAATAAAACCCTTTTCTTAGAAAGGTATGGTAATTCTTCCATCATATGATGGATGGTGTATGTTGCTAGTAATTCAATCCCTATATCTGCATGTTTATTTATTTGTTTTATAACACTATTATACTTTTTAACTTGTAGTTTGTTGGGAGTGTTTACGCTTTTTTCCTCACCAATTAAGTATTTATAATTTAATACTATATTATCTAATATAGAAACGTCATTGCTTTTCTTTCTATATATTGCCTTTGGAATGTTTAACTTTATTTTGCTGTTTTCATATTCAACTGGTGTTTTTCTTTGAAGCAATGGTATATTTTTGTTGTATAATTCCATTGGTTGAAACAAGTAATATTCACCTATATTAACTAACTTACCAGGTCGTTCTAACATATCTTTTAAAAACTCGTTTTTATTATTGATTAAAATGTCCAAAGCAATGTAAATTTCTTCATCAGAATACTTTTTGTATTGGTTAATAAGCATAAACAGTTGTTTTTTATGATAAATGTAACCATTCGTAAATATAAACTTTATTTTCTTTAACAAAACATCTAAATTAAGAATGATAAAGTAGTCGTTATAAGTTGATGTATCTATTGTACTTTCTTTAAAACTAGGATCTTTGTTTAAATTACAAGTATAATTACATTTTCCTATTTCACAAGCAAAACTATAATCTTTTGACCTTACATCAAAATCTTTGATATTAATACCACTAGATAGTTCTATTTCAACCTTTTTGTCGTATTGAGTTAGTTGATTTTTATTTAACACACAATCCAACGCATTTTCCTTTAAAATTTGCGAGATTTCATTTATTTTCATTGATTTTTGCTCTGCCAAACGATACATGTATAAATCAATTGCTTCCATATTATTTTTATCATTTAACTGTGTTCCGTATAAAAATATTTCAACATTTCGCTCTTTAAATGGTAACATACAATGACTTAAATTTCTAACACCACGTCCAATGATTTGATTGGTTCGGTTTAAATTATACCATGGTTCCATTAAATGCATTTGTCTAATATTTTTGAAATCAAGACCTTCTGAACCTGCCTTAGAAATAATAACAACTTTTACCGATTCACCATACTTATTTTTAACATTGGTGGCTTCTTTTAATTCTTCTTTATTATTGGGAGAGATACTTGGGTCTCCTGTAATCATTGCGTATGACCCGAAAAATGTTTTATTGCGTTCATTTACAAATTTAAACCCATCTTTGGGTTGTTTTTTAAACATATTTTTTCCAGTTGACCTTACCAATCCCAATTCCTCCAAAGCAAGTGCTATTGGAACACATCCACCTTCTATAAACTGAGAATAAATCATAACAACCCCTTTTGATTTTTTAACTTCAGTGATAATATTGTGTATTTTGCGACTGTATGTTTTGATTTTTTCTTCTGAGAATATTCTACCATAGTTTGAAATAGTGGAAGGTTTGTATTCATAATCGCGTTTATTATCGCTTCGTTTCATAAGACGCAACAAACCCTCTCTTCCATACATTTTTTCAATGGAACTTACATTTGTAGTAGTTTTGTCTTCTACCAATGTTTTGTTTGGGTATACCATATTCAGTAACTGAAGAGGACCGTCTATAATAGTGTATTGAATACCTTTGTTTTTCTTTTTCAAGATTGGATTGTCTTTTTTTAAACGATTTATTAGCATATTATATGCCTTTTCTTGCATGGTTCCAGATATGTTATTGATAAACAAATCTAGGTATTGAATAGGAATGTCTATTTTCAATCCATTGATTTGATTGGTAGGATAATTCCATGACTTGCTTTTGCTCAACAATCGCAACGATTCTTTACGTTTTGAAACTTCAGGCATGATATGAAAAGGAAACGTAAATGGATTGTTGCCTTTTACATAACTAAAATATCCAGTGCTTTTTTGTATCAATGTTTCTTTTCCTATTTCTCTCCCTTTTTTATTTACTTTTAAATCACCGTTTTTGTCAAATATGTCTTTTTCCTTCAACATATAACGTCCATCGTTTAAATTCATTAAATTCAGCAACCAAACAATTTCTCTGTGGTCATTATACATTGGAGTAGCAGTTAGCAATATCAACTTGGTATCTTTGGCATATTTTACTAAATTTAAAAAATGTTCGGATGTTCGCTTCATTTTGTCGCCGGTTCTAATATTATGAACCTCATCAATTACAATGACACGATTGGAGAATTCCTTTTCAATGATTTCTATTTTGTTTTTATCTTTTAACTCTTTATCGGAAAGGGAAATATTTGCCTTTTTAATAATACCAGTTATATAGTTGGAGAACTCTAAATACCCCATAAACTGATACCAATTCTTTATGATTTTGTTGATTTGTTTTACCACCTTTTCCCTTGATATATTTTTGGTAAACATTGGATTGACTTCTTCGATAAACTTATTTCCAGTACATGCTTTGATATTCCAATATCCATCAACAAGTTTCAACTTTCTTTCATCAAATAACTGTAGTTTATAGTTTTCTTGAACAACGGGACTAGCAATAACAATGATTTTTTTGGTATAACCCATTAGTTTCATATATTTTCTAGTTTCTTCTGTAATGGAAATAGAAGAACATGTTTTTCCAGTTCCCAACCCATGATACAATAACAAACTATTGTATGGAGTTTCAAATGATAGAAAGTTTCGGACAAATTGCTGATGATTGGTTAGTTCAAAGTCTTTTACATTGCATAACTCATCTGATATTTTTGTGATATTTTTATAATCTTCTTTGGTATATCCCTTTATTTTTGTATTTTGAAATTCTTTTTTTAATGTTATTTTTCTATTGAAATCCGGAGACTCAATATGTGGATATAAATTTTGCTCCATATTAATATATATAAATATAAGATTAAACTATTGTTTAAACAAAAATATATTAATATAGATTTATGTGATTATATATTCAACATAATACATTTATTAAACCAAACCATACTCTTTTACTAATTTGTTAACCTTTGTAAGAATGTCTCTTAATTCATTATTATAAGGCCGTATATGTTTTAACGCTTTATCATACGTAAGCCATTTCATAT
>Ga0255754_10000097_pt1 | contig 65747 bp, 70 predicted proteins | sample 101ome_22_FD_179954 | JGI IMG/M metagenome (GOLD analysis project Ga0255754, IMG submission 179954) | Coastal salt marsh microbial communities from the Groves Creek Marsh, Skidaway Island, Georgia - 101412BT metaG (version 2) | ecosystem: Environmental > Aquatic > Marine > Intertidal zone >... | reverse complement strand
ATAGATTGTATTATAATTTTTTTTTTAATTAAATAGTTTGAGACTCTGTTAAGCAAATGTGCTTAAATTCATTCAATTAATTAACATATGTTAACTAACAATAAAAAGGGGGACAATAATATGTCTATTAAAAAAGAAAAAACGTCGAAGAAGCTAAAAACTCCTTCAAGACGTAAGTTCTTTAAAGCTGCTGCCGCAACCGGTGCAGCTGCTGCTGCTTCAATCGCAATGCCAAATATTGCTTTTGGTGCACCAGTTACTCTTAAGATGCAAGCAGCATGGCCTTCAGGAAAAAATATTTTCTTTGAAATGGCTACTGACTATGCAAAAAAAGTGAACACTATGTCAGGTGGTGACCTTAAAATTGAAGTGTTACCAGTTGGTGCAGTACTTAAGACTGCAGAGATCGCTGACGGTGTTAGTAAAGGAGTAGTGGATGCATCTCACTCAGTGACTGCATACTGGTATGGTAAAAACCCTGCCGCTTCTTTATTTGGTACAGGTCCATCATATGGATTTTCATCTCAAGAATTAATGGGATGGATTGAGTACGGTGGAGGAAGAGCACTTTACGAAAAGACTTTATCAACAATCGGTCTTGACGTAGTAGGTTACTTCTGTATGCCAATGCCTGCTCAGCCATTTGGTTGGTTTAAAAAACACACAACTAAAGTAGCTGAAGTTAAAGGTTTGAAATATAGAACAGTAGGACTTGCAACAAACGTTCTTACAGAAATGGGAATGGTTGTGAGACAATTGCCAGGTGGAGAAATTCAACCAGCAATGAAAACTGGTCTTATTGATGCTGCAGAGTTTAACAACCCTACATCTGATAGAGACTTTGGTATGCAAGACGTTTCTAAGCATTATCACTTAGGAAGCTTCCACCAATCTCAAGAGATGTTTGAAATGCACTTCAACAAGAAAACATACAACAATCTGTCTCCAGCTCACCAAGGAATCATTAAATTCGCTGCTGAAGCTGCAAACACAGATAACTACTTCAAAGCGCTTGTAAGATACTCAACTGACTTGGGTAAACTTATGAACGAGTCTGGAGTAAATGTTTACCAAACTTCTGATGCCATCTTAGATGCGCAATTAAAAGCTTGGGATAAAGTAATGGCTGACTTTAGAAAAGATCCATTGTTTGATGAGATCGTTAAGTCTCAACAGGCTTATGCTAAAAAAGTCATGAAATACTTGTTTATGAACCAACCTAACTACAGACTGGCTTACACAAATACGTTTGGTGATCCAGCGAAAGTTAAGATCTAGTTCATTTGACGAATTAAAAAGGGGTCCTTTTTGGACCCCTTTTTTTTGTGGACTTGACAAGTGATTTAACTTAGAAATTCTCTATGAAATCCTACATTCAATTTGCAGATCATTTAAGTACCTGGGTTGGTAAAGGTTTTGCTTGGTGTATTGTCGTACTTTGTTTTGGAACAGTTTACGAAGTGACCATGGCTTATGTTTTTAATGCTCCAACACTTTGGAATTTTGACTTTAGTTTACAAATGTATGGTGCGTTGTTTATCATGGCTGGTGCTTACACGCTGAGTACCGAAGCTCATGTTCGAGGTGATGTTATTTACAGATTATTTCCAATCAAAACTCAAGCGTATATCGATTTAATATTATATTTTTTATTTTTCTTTCCGGGTATCTGTGCACTTGCTTTTGCTGGTATCGATTATGCCGGTAATGCTTGGATGTCGAAAGAAACTAGTTGGAACAGTCCAGCTCAAATACAAATTTATATGTCAAAAACTTTAATCCCAGCTGCTGGATTTTTATTAATTATTCAAGGTATCAGTGAAGTGATGCGTTGTATTATTGCGATTAGAACAGGTCACTGGCCAGCAAGATTAGTTGTGGCTGAAGAAACTGAGAAAATTTTAATGAGAACTTCTCAAGAGGAGGACAAGGCTGATGTTATCTAATATTACAAATCCAGAAATAGCTTTGTTCATGATGGGAATTTTCTTGTTCATGGTGTTATTAGGATTTCCTATCGCTTTTACTTTGTTAGCAATGGGAGTGATGTTTGGTTACTATGCTTACTATGATCCAACACGAATGGATACTTTATTCGATAATAGAATTTTCGATTTAGTTGTACAAAATACTTACTCTGTGATGGATAACCACGTTTTAACGGCGGTGCCCTTGTTTTTATTCATGGGATATTTAGTTGAACGTGCGGGAATAGTTGCTAAATTATTTTTTGCAATCAGACTAGCTTCACACAGACTACCAGCCTCTATGGCGGTAGCAGCATTAATTACCTGCGCACTATTTTCAACAGCTACAGGTATTATTGGTGCCGTTGTCACTTTAATGGGGCTTTTAGCGTGGCCAGCAATGATCAGAGCAGGCTATGATAAAAAATTTTCATCTGGAATTATTTGTGCAGGTGGTTGTTTAGGTATTTTAATTCCACCAAGTATTATGCTAATTGTTTACGCGGTTATTGCACAATTATCACCGCTAAGATTATTTGCGGCAGCAATGTTGCCAGGTTTATTATTAGCAGGACTTTATATTGTGTATGCTATTACAATTGCAATTCTCAAACCGGAACTAGCTCCTAAGCCAAAAGCAGAGGAAATCCCACCAACAGGTGAAATTGTAAGAGAAGTTTTAGTTTCATTTTTACCATTATTTTCGTTAATCATTTTAGTTTTAGGAAGTATCCTTGGGGGGTTAGCGACACCTGCGGAAGCAGCAGGGGTTGGAGCTTTTGGTGCATTAATTTTATCTTATTTTTATAAAACTTTGAAATGGCAAGCATTTAAAGAGTCAGTTTTCTTAACTGCCAAGACATCCGCGATGATTATGTGGTTGTTCGTTGGTTCATGGACTTTCGCCTCAGTGTTCTCTTATTTAGGCGGACATGAAGTGTTTGAAAACTTCTTTAAAGGTATGGACTTAGCTCCATGGCAATTTTTAATAATTACACAGATCATAATTTTCATTCTAGGTTGGCCGTTGGAATGGACTGAGATTTTAATTATCTTTGTGCCTATATTTTTACCTTTGCTAGATGTTTTTGGGATTAACCCCTATTTCTTTGCAATGTTAATTGCTCTAAACTTACAAACTTCATTCTTAACCCCACCGATGGCTATGTCAGCTTATTATTTAAAAGGGGTGCAGTCACGAAATGTTGAATTATTGGATATCTTCAAAGGTATCATACCATTCTTATTTATCGTAATTCTAGCCATGATCATCATGTATAATTTCCCAGGTCTTGCATTATGGTTACCTGAAGCATTATTTGGTCCAGCATAATAGAAACTAGATGAAAGATCTTTGTTTAGAGAGCGCATCGGTTTTATTAGATAAAATCCGTAAAGGAGAAAACTCTTCAGTAGATATTTGTAATAACTACATCAAGAGAATTGAGCAATTTGATAAAGATGTAAAGGCCTGGGCTTACTTCGATAAGAATTTTTTAATTGAGCAAGCTAAAGCAGCTGACGAATATCGGTTATCAGGAAAACCTCTAGGTCGTTTACATGGATTACCAATCGGTATTAAAGATATTTTTGGTACGGATGATATGCCAACTGAGTGTGGCACTACTATTAGAAAAGGTGTTAGAACCAAAGATGATGCATTTATAGTTCAATTACTAAAAGAGTCGGGCGCTTTAATAATGGGTAAGACAGTTACGACTGAGTTTGCTTATTTTGATCCTGGCAAAACAACTAACCCACATGATTATAACCGTACTCCTGGTGGTTCTTCAAGTGGTTCTGCAGCAGCAGTAGCATCTTTTATGGCTCCGCTTGCAATTGGTTCACAAACTAATGGTTCAACTATTAGACCAGCTTCTTACTGTGGTGTGATTGGTTATAAACCTAGTTATGGATTAATCTCAAGATCAGGCGCTTTGAAACAATCTTCTCTATTAGATCACGTTGGTTTGTTCTCAAGAAATATTGAGGACCTAGCAATTTTAACAAGCGTTTTAATAAAAAAAGATCCAGATGATAATTCTACCATCGAATATTCAAGTTATGAATTTGAGGAAATTGCTCTATCTGAACCACCATTTGAACCAAAGTTTTTATTTATGAAAACTTCAAAATGGAAAAATTTAGATAAAGATAGCCAAAAGGCTTATGAAAATTTTATTAAAAAAAATGAAAAGCATGTAAAAGTAGTAGACGAAACTCTAAGTTACTTAGAAGATATATTTAATTACCATCAAATTATTCATGAAACTGATATGGCTTATAGCTATAAAGATTATTATAAAAATTATAAAAATAAACTTGGCAAAAAATTAATTGAAGCGATTGAGAGAGGTATGAATTATAAATCAGGCGAGTATGTGCAAGCAGTGGAATATAGAGATTTTATCTACAAAGATTTTAAAGAAATCTTCCATGATTACCACGGTATTCTTACCCCGGCGTCAACGGGAGTGGCACCAGAGGGCTTAGCAGCTACAGGAAGTCCTGAATTTTCAACCATATGGACTTACTTAGGTACCCCATCTATATCATTGCCAATTCTATCGGGATCGAATAATCTACCTTTAGGAATTCAGTTAGTGGGTGAGAGATTAGATGATGCTAGACTACTAAGGACAGCTAACTGGTTGATGAAAAAAAATAAGAAAAAATAAATATGTTAAATAAAGTCGCAGCAATAATTGGTACATCAGTTGCAATTATTTTTTTAGTTGGTCTTGCCTTTACTTTAACCAAATCAAGACTAATTGGATTTTTTGATGTTCTGCCAGTTTATATAATTATGGGTTCAGCTATAACCATGATGTTAGTTGAACTTTATACTTATTACAAAGAACACAAGGACTAATAACACTTATCATCATTAATGAAAAAAACAGAACAGAATATACTGTTTGGATATTTTTTACTTTTTGTGCAACCAATTTTTATGTCAAGCAATTTGATTGTTGCTAGAGGTGGCGTTGAATTCGTGCCCCCAATTACTTTGGCTTTCTTAAGATGGTCCTTAGCATTTCTAATTTTATTACCCTTTTTATGGAGAGTTCTTTCCCAGAACTATAATAATATCCTAAATGAGAAATATAGATTATTTTTTTTAGGTGCAACCGCTTGCGGTATTTGTGGAGCATTTCCTTTCATTGCTGGAGTTACAACAACTATAACCAATATGGGAATTATCTACTCCACAAGTCCAATTTTTATAATTTTGTTTTCCACTTTTTTTTCTGAGAAGCTTAATAAAGTTCAGTTTATTGGATTAGTGTTGTGTTTAATTGGAGTTGTATCAATTATAATAAAAGGTGATATTAATCTTTTATTAAAGTTAAAATTTACCAGCGGAGATTTGTGGATGTTGGGTGCAGCACTTGGTTGGGCCTTATATTCTGTTTTTTTACTTAACTGGAGAAGTAAATTAAACACTTTAACAAGATTTACTGTAATTGCTTTTTTTGGATCAATTTCATTGTTGCCTTTTTCTTTTCTAGAAGTAGTATTTTTTGAAAAAATTATTTTTTCAAAAGAGCTAGTTCTCTGGGTTCTGTTTGCTGCAATATCACCAAGTATAGTCGCATTTTTACTTCACGTTAAATTACAAAATTATCTCGGGGCATCAATTTCTGGTTTTAACTTATATTTATATACTTTATATGGAGCTATATACGGAATTATATTTTTTGGCGAAAAAATAGAAGTTTACCATTATTATGGTGCAGCTCTAGTTTTGATGGGAATTTATTTAGTAAAACTTAAATCAAATAAAAAAAATGCTTAAATTTTCAATAGGGACAATAATTATTTTATTAATGTCATATTTATCTTTTATTTTATTTATATTTTTTTATCAGAGAACGCTTTTGTATTATCCAAGTGAAAATACCCACCAATCAGACAATAAGAATTTTAAACATCAAGAAGTTTTAATTCCAACTTCAGATGGTCTTAATCTTAAAGCTTGGTTTTACAAAAATTCTAACCCCACTAAAGTTACTATTTTATATTTACATGGAAATGCTGGCGATTTAAGTAATCGTATCTATAAACTTAATGAATTATCAAAACTTAATGTTAATTTTTTATTACTCGCTTGGCGTGGTTTTAGTGGTAATGAGGGTTCACCAACGGAGCAAGGTTTATATATTGATGCCAAAAGTGCAGTCACATGGTTGAACAATCGCGGTATTAAAGAATCTGAGATAATTCTCTACGGTGAGTCCCTTGGTACAGGAGTCGCTATAGAAACTAGCAGAAATAAAATTTTTAAAGGGGTGATATTAGAGTCCCCTTATACCTCAATGGTTGATCTTGGCAAAATTTACTACCCTTATCTACCTGTTAGATTATTGCTTCGAGATAAATTTGAAACTTATAAAAAAATATCTGAAGTCCAATCTCCAATTTTGATACTTCACGGTAAACTTGACACCATCGTGCCATTTTATATGGGAAAAAAAATTTACGATTTGTCTAATCCGCCCAAATATTTTCATTTTGTAGATAACGATGATCATATGATGCGTTTTGATGAAAATCTTATTCAGTCAATAAAGGATTTTGTTTCAAGTAAGATCTAATAATCCCTTTGTAAATTCATCAGACTTAAAAGGAACCAGATCATCTTCTTTTTCACCAAGACCCAAAGCAAGTATAGGTAATTTATACTTTTTAGAAATTGCTAATACCACACCACCTTTAGCAGAACTATCAAGTTTTGTAATAATGATTCCAGTAATCTTTTGAACTTTACTAAATTCTTCAATTTGATTTAAAGCGTTTTGTCCGGTTGTAGCATCAAGTATTAAAATAGTCTCTTGAGGAAAATTATTGTTAATTTTTTTCATCACAGTAATAATTTTTTTGTACTCGTCCATTAAATTTTTTTTATTATGTAAACGACCTGCTGTATCTACAATCGCTAAATCAAATTTATTATCCATTGCATGTTTGACTGTTTTATAGGCGACTGAAGCCGGATCACTTCCTGTTTCAGATTTTATAATTTCAATTCCAAGTTTGCTTGCCCACTCTGACAATTGTTCAATAGCAGCAGCTCTAAATGTATCCGCAGCACCTACAAGTACTTTATGTCCTTTACCTTTGAAATAATTAGCAATTTTACCTATTGTCGTTGTTTTACCAACACCATTTACACCAGATACTAGGAGAATAGTTGGAACAGCTGTTTTGATTTGATCTAAATTTTTCTCGCAAGGGAGGAGAATGTTACTCATATATTTTAATAAATAATTATTAATAAATTGATGACCTTTTTCTTTATCAACTTTAGTTTTTTTTAATTCATTTTTTATCTCTGAGGTAATGTCAGTTCCTATATCAGCTGATATAAGTAAATCTTCAAACTTGGATAGTGTTTCATCATCTATTTTTGAACTAGAAAAAATATCTTTAATTCCAGACTTAATTGATACTGAACTTTTTTTTAGCCCTAATTTAAATTTTTCAAATAAACTCATTAAAGATTTACCATTACGTCTTGAATGTCAGATACTGGTCCGGTCATTGAAATATTTTTGTTCTGATCAATTTCTAGAATTAATTTACCTGATTTAAAAATAATATTAGATTTATTTTTAATGAGTTCTTGTTCAACTCCTGCAACTGCAGTAGCACAGGCAGCGGTACCACAAGCTTCAGTTAGACCAGCTCCCCTCTCCCAAACACTAATCTTAACATTTTCGTGATCAACCACTTGTGCCAAAGTTAAATTACATCGCTCTGGAAATAATTTGTGATTTTCAATCTCAGGACCAATTTTTTTTAAATCAAAATTATCGCAATCTTTTACAAAATAAATTAAATGTGGGTTACCGACATTTAATGCAAAACCATGTTCATATGAGTTTCCATCATTATCTTTTAGAATAATTGGAATTTTTTTATGATCTAGATCTTTTGCCAATGGAATTTCTTTCCAACTGAATTTTGGTTTTCCCATATCAATTTTGACGTTATGGATATCATAAACTTCAGCAACTAAATTTCTCTCGATAGTGTTAAGTTTAATTTTATTTTGTTTTTTTTCTTTTGCTAAAAAATAAGCTATACATCTACTACCGTTCCCACATGCTGAGACCTCAATACCATCAGCATTAACTATTGTAATCGGGTAAGTACTATTTTTTTCCTTATCAAGATAAATTAACTGATCAAAATTAAATAATTTATTTTCTGCTAGTGACTTGATTTGGTTTTTCGAAAGCTCAACAAAATTTTTTCTTCGATCAATTATCAGGAACCTATTTCCTAAGCCGTGCATTTTATAAGCTTTAAGTTGCGTCATTCTAAGGCTATAAATATAGACATTCATTGACATTTAAAACTATTAATTGTAGTTTGCGAGACTTTCCGCAAAATCACTTGTTTTTTGCGGTGTCCCCAGTTGTGGGGAGATCGACACTAGTCAGCGAGGGTTCGCCCACTAGTGCGATTGGTGTTGGATGATTTAAAATGTTTGAGAATTTAACAGATAAGTTAGAAAGTATAGTTTCTAAAATTAGAAAAAAAAGCATTCTGAGTGAGAAGGATGTTGATTTAAGCTTAGGCGAAATAAGACAAGCCTTATTGTCAGCTGATGTAGCGCTTCCAGTTGTAAAAAAATTTATTGAAAATATAAAACCTAAGGCTATCGGTACCGAAGTAATCAAATCAGTCACACCAGACCAGATGATCATAAAAATTGTCCATGATGAGCTTACAAATATTTTAGGAAGTGAAAATTCAAAATTAAATTTAAATGCTGTTTCGCCGTTTTCAATATTGATATCAGGTTTGCAAGGTTCAGGTAAAACAACTACAGCAGTAAAGCTAGCAAAATTTTTGAAGACAAATCACAATAAGAGTGCATTATTAGTAAGTTTAGATGTTTATCGACCAGCTGCTCAAGAACAATTAAAGATATTAGCAGAAACAAATAATTTTAACACATTACCGATTGTACCTAACCAGTTACCAGTTGATATTGCACAACGAGCTTTAAATGCAGCAAAATTAATGGGTTCAGATATTATTATTTTTGATACTGCGGGACGAACGCAAATTGATTTACAAATGATGACTGAACTCCAGCAAATTAAAAAAATTACTCAACCGATAGAAACTTTACTGGTTGCAGACTCTTTAACAGGTCAAGTTGCGGTTAATATTGCATCTGAATTTAATAAAGCAGTTGATTTAACTGGAATTATTTTAACCCGAATTGATGGTGATGGTCGAGGTGGAGCAGCTTTGAGTATGAAAGAAGTTACTGGCAAGCCAATAAAATTTTTAGGAACGGGAGAAAAAATCGATAATCTAGAATTATTTTATCCCGCTCGAATTGCAGATTTAATTTTAGGTAAAGGAGATATTGTATCTTTAGTAGAAAAAGCAGCGAAAGATCTTGATGAAGAAAAAATAAAGCAAGCAGAAGAGAGAATCAAAAAAGGTCAATTTGGTTTAGATGATTACTTAGTACAAATTAGACAAATGAAAAAAATGGGTGGCATGGAAAGTATTCTATCAATGTTACCTGGCGTAGGAAAATTAAAAAACAAAATGAATGAAGCTAATATCGACGAGGCTTTTATTAAACACAATGAAGCAATTATTTTATCTATGACGAAGAATGAACGAGACAACCCAAAAATTATTAACGGATCAAGAAAAAAAAGAATTGCCGATGGATCCGGTACCGATATTTCTGCAGTAAATAAACTACTTAAACAATTTAAAATGACTGCTGAAATGATGAAAAGATTTTCTTCAGGCAAGGTTCCTAATATGCAAGACGGGACCATTCCAGAAGAAATTTTAAAACAACTAAAATAAAAGGAGTAATATGTTAAGAATAAGACTATCAAGAGGTGGCGTAAGAAAAAGACCTGTTTACAAAATTGTAATTGCTGACAGTCGTGCGCCAAGAGATGGACGTTTCATAGAAAAAATTGGAACTTTTAATCCTCTCTTACCTAAAGATAAAAAAGAAAGAATCTCAGTTGAGAAAGAACGAATAGACTTTTGGATTAGCAAAGGTGCCCAACCAACAAACAGAGTTTTTCGAATACTTGGTGAGGCAGGTCTTAAGCCAATGCCTAAGGCTGGTAATAACCCTATGAAAGCAATTCCAAAAAAAGAACGAAAGAAGGAAGCTAAAGATACTAAGGAAGCACCTAAAGCAGAGGCTAAACCAGAAGCTAAAAAAGAAGCTCCTAAGGCTGAAGCACCTAAAGCAGAGGCTAAACCAGAAGCTAAAAAAGAAGCTCCTAAGGCTGAAGCACCTAAAGCAGAGGCTAAACCAGAAGCTAAAAAAGAAGCTCCTAAGGCTGAAGCACCTAAAGCAGAGGCTAAACCAGATGCTAAAAAAGAAGCTCCTAAGGCTGAAGCACCTCAAGCAGAGGCTAAACCAGATGCTAAAAAAGAGGTTCCAGAGGCTAAACCAGAAGCTAAAAAAGAGGAACAGAAAAAATAAGACTGTTAACTTAGTAATGTTAAAGGTAAAAATATTTACACTTTATCCAGAATTATTTCCTGGTCCTCTTAGTGTAGGTTTATATAAAAAAGCTCTTAAGAAAAAACTTTGGGATCTTAAAATAATTAATATTCGAAAGTATGCTTCGGACAGACACTCTACCGTAGATGATAAGCCTTACGGCGGGGGTTCAGGCATGGTTTTGCGTCCAGATGTTTTAGCAAAAGCGATAGATAGAAATATTTCAAAAAGTCAAAAAATTATTTATTTATCGCCGAGAGGCAAAGTGTTTAACCAAGCGTTAGCTAAACGTTTATCTAAACAGAAAAACATCAATATTATCTGCGGTCATTTTGAAGGAATAGATCAAAGGTTAATTGATAAAAGAAAAGTAGAAGAACTTAGTATTGGTGATTATGTTTTGTCTGGAGGTGAAACAGCATCTTTTGTTTTATTGGATGCTATTTTGAGATTAATACCAGGAGTTTTAGGTAATCCTAATTCACATAAGGAAGAAAGTTTTGAAAATAACCTTTTAGAGTATCCTCAGTATACCAAACCTCGAGTCTGGGAAAAAAAGACCCCTCCAGAGGTTCTATTATCAGGAAATCATGCTAAAATTAAAAGCTGGCGTTTAGCCAAATCTGAGTCTATAACACGTCGCCAGAGACCCGATTTGTGGGCGAAATATAAAATTAGAAAAAATGAAAAATATTGAAGATATAAATAGAGAAAATTTAAAAAAAATTCAATTGGCTCGTAAAATTCCAGATTTTAGACCAGGAGATACATTAAGAGTAGGTGTAAAGATCATAGAGGGCAAAAGAGAGCGTATTCAATACTTCGAAGGCGTTTGTATTGCTAAGAAAAATCGAGATATAAATTCCTCATTTACCGTGAGAAAAATCTCATTTGGTGAAGGAGTTGAGAGAACATTTGCAACTTTCAGTCCAGTTGTGGGATCAATTAAAGTTGTGCGATCTGGAAAAGTTAGAAGAGCTAAATTATATTATTTAAGGGACAGAGCTGGTAAATCAGCACGTATTGCAGAAAAAATAAAAAAGAAAATTGGGATAGATGTAGAAGTTAATACTCCTCAAGAAGCCCAAGCAGAAGCTGCTCCAGAAGCTAAAGTGGAGCCAGCACTAACAGTAAAAAATACTGAGACGAAAAATAAAGAAACTAAAATAGAAGAAAAAAAGTAATTCTTTTTTGATGTCTAAAACACTCTACGATAAAATCTGGGAAGAACATTTGGTTCATAGTCAACCTGATGGCACTTCACTTTTGTATGTTGACAGACATTTAGTTCATGAAGTCACAAGCCCCCAGGCTTTTGAAGGACTTAGATTAAATAATAGAAAAGTTAGACGACCAGAATATACTCTCGCTGTTGCTGATCATAATGTCCCTACAACCAATCGATCAAAAGGTATTGATGATGAAGAGTCTAGAATCCAAGTCGAAGCATTGAGGAACAACTGTAAGGAATTTGGTATCGAATTATTTGATGTGACTGATAGCAGACAAGGTATAGTACATATTATTGGTCCTGAACAAGGTTTTACACAACCAGGAACAATCATTGTTTGTGGCGATAGTCATACTGCAACCCATGGAGCTTTTGGTGCTTTAGCTTTTGGTATAGGAACATCGGAGGTTGAACATGTTCTAGCAACTCAAACTCTTATCCAAAAAAAATCAAAAAATATGAGAATAAGTGTTGAGGGCCAATTACCATTAGGCGTGACCTCAAAAGATGTTATTTTAAAAATTATCTCAACCATTGGAACGGCAGGCGGAACAGGTTACGTAATAGAGTACGCTGGTCAAGTTATCAGAGATCTATCAGTTGAACAACGTATGACGATTTGTAATATGTCAATCGAAGCTGGCGCTCGAGCAGGATTAATTGCACCTGATGAAAAAACTTTTGAGTATCTAAAAGGTAGACCTATGTCACCGAAAAATGAAGCTTGGACCCAAGCTGTGGAATATTGGAAAACTTTAAAATCGGATCAAGGATGCAAATTTGATAAAGAGGTGTTAATCAAAGGTTCTGATATAGAACCACAAGTGTCATGGGGAACATCACCCCAAGATGTTGTTTCAATTGATGGGATTGTACCAGATCCAAACAAAGAGCAAGATCCAGATCGTAAGCAAGCGATGCAAAGATCATTGGAATATATGGGTCTAGAACCTAATACTAAAATGACAGACATCAAACTTGATAAAGTTTTTATAGGAAGTTGCACGAATGGTCGAATAGAAGATCTCAGAGAAGTTTCTAAGATCGTTAAAGGGAAAAAAATATCCAAAAATATCCAAGCATTAATTGTGCCTGGTTCTGGTTTGGTAAAAATACAAGCAGAAAAAGAAGGGTTAGATAAGATATTTCTTGCTGCTGGATTTGAATGGCGTGAACCTGGCTGTTCAATGTGTTTAGCTATGAATGCAGATAAACTTCAACCAAAAGAAAGATGTGCCTCAACATCTAATAGAAACTTTGAAGGACGACAAGGTAGAGGTGGTAGAACGCATTTAGTAAGCCCTGCAATGGCAGCTGCTGCTGCAATTGAAGGTAGACTTACTGATGTGAGAAAGCATCAATAGCAGATATGGAAAAATTTACAAAAATAAAAAGTATTCCAGCTAATTTACCTTTAATTAATATCGATACAGATATGATTATTCCTAAACAATTTTTAAAAACTATTAAAAGAACTGGTCTAGGAAAAAGCCTGTTTTATGAGTTAAGATATGATGAACAAAATAACAAAATTGATAATTTTGTACTTAATAATCAACCTTACGATAAATCTAAAATCTTGATCGCAGGTAAAAATTTTGGTTGCGGATCATCCAGAGAGCACGCGCCTTGGGCTCTACTAGATTTTGGTATTAGATGTATTATCAGCCCAAGTTTTGCTGATATCTTTTATAATAACTGCTTTAAAAATGGAATTTTACCAATCCAACTTGATGAAAAATCAATTTCTGAATTAATGGAGTATTCTAAAAGAAAAGATGAAATAGAAATTGATTTAGAAAATCAAAAAATTTTATACGGCAATAATTCGATAAAATTTGAACTTGATGAATTTAAAAAAAAATGTCTTCTCGAAGGTTTAGATGATATTGGCTTAACTTTAAATAAAACTAGTCACATAGATAAATTTGAAAAGCAGAGTCAATCCAAAAAGGTCTGGCTGTGATAAAGATCAAAGATCGAAAAATCTTGTTATTACCTGGTGATGGTGTAGGTCCAGAAGTAGTTACACAAGTTAAAAAAATTTTAAACTGGCTGAACAAAAATAAATCTTTAGATTTTAAAATTGACGAAGACCTGGTCGGTGGCGCCTCACTAGAAAAGCACGGTGTGCCAATTACTGAAGATGTGTTTTACAAAGCCTTAGAAAGCGAGGCTGTAATTCTCGGAGCTGTAGGTGGTCCGAAGTGGGATAATATTGAATTTCAAAAACGACCTGAGAGAGCATTACTAAAACTAAGAAAAGAATTAAAACTATTTGCTAATTTGAGACCAGCTATTTGTTTTAAACAATTAGCTGAAGCCTCAACTTTAAAACCGGAAGTGATATCTGGTTTAGATATAATGATAGTCAGAGAATTAACCGGAGGTATTTACTTTGGAGAACCTCGCGGTATTGAACCGATAGAAAAAGGAGAAAGAAAAGGAATTAATACTCATACATATACAACTAGTGAAATTCAAAGAGTTGCAAGAGTTGCTTTTGAACTAGCTAAAAAAAGAAGCAACAAAGTAACATCATGTGAAAAATCCAATGTTATGGAGGCAGGGATCCTCTGGAGAGAAGAAGTGCAAAAAATAAAAGATGAAGAATTTAAATCAGTAGAACTTAGTCACATGTATGCTGATAACTGTGCGATGCAGTTACTTAGAAATCCAAAACAATTTGATGTCATTGTTACCGATAATCTTTTCGGAGATATTCTATCTGATGAAGCGGCAATGTTAACAGGTTCCCTAGGTTTATTGCCTTCGGCATCTCTTGGTGAAAAAGATGATAAAGGCAAAACCAGATCAATGTACGAACCAGTGCACGGATCTGCCCCAGATATCGCTGGTAAAAATATTGCCAACCCAATTGCAACTATTTTAAGTCTTTCGATGGCACTTAAATATTCGCTGAACCTTGATAATGAGGCATCCAATCTTGACAGAGCAGTTCAAAAAGTGCTTGATGATGGATTAAGAACAAAAGATATTATGTCGCCCAATATGAAAGAAGTTTCGACTGATGTTATGGGAGATGCGATAATATCACAGCTTAAAAAGTAACAATTATGAACTTAGCAATTGTTGGCGCAACAGGAAATGTTGGTAGAAAAACCATAGAAATTTTAGAAAAATCTAAAATGACAATCAGCAATCTATACCTGGTTGCTTCAAAAAAAAGTGCTGGTAAAAAAATAAAATTTAAAGATAAAGAATTAATCGTAGAGGATTTAGAAAACTATGATTTTTCAAAAGCTAAAATTACTTTTTTTGCTGCTGGAAGTAAGATCGCGGCAGACTGGGCGCCAAGAGCAGCTAAACAAACTATTGTAATTGATAATTCTAAACATTTTAGAATGGAAAAAGATATTCCATTAGTTGTGGCTGAAGTTAATCCTGATCATTTAAATAATTATAAAACTAAAAATATTATTGCCAATCCTAACTGCTCGACAATGCAGTTAATGGTAGTTTTAAAACCATTGCATGATAAATTTAAAGTAAAAAGAGTTATCGCTTCAACCTATCAAGCTGTTTCTGGAGCTGGCAAAGCATCAATGGATGAATTATTTTCACAAACTGATGCTGTCTTAAAAGGGAAAAAAGTAAATTCAAAAAATTTTACTAAACAAATTGCTTTCAATCTAATACCTCATATTGATACCTTTGTTGATGATGGATATACAAAAGAAGAATGGAAAATGATTCATGAAACTAAAAAAATTTTAGATCCAAATATAGAGTTAACAGCTACATGTGTGAGAGTACCAGTGAAAACTTCACATTCAGAGTCGGTCAATATTGAATTTGAGAAAGACTGTCAGGTCGAAGAAGTTGTTAAAATATTAAAAATAGCTCCTGGATGCAAAGTCATCGATGAAAGAAAAGATGGAGGATATATTACACCATTAGAGGCTGAAGGTGATTATGCAACTTTTATTTCAAGAATTAGGAAAGATAACACTAATAAAAATTCTATAAATATGTGGATAGTTTCTGATAACTTACTAAAAGGAGCGGCATTAAATACGGTACAAATTGCAGAAACATTAGTGAAAAAATTTTCAATTTAGGTAAATTAAGTTATGGAAAATAAAAATCCACTATCACCCCATTTGCAAATATATACGTGGCATATTTCATCATTGCTTTCTATAACTCATAGAATAACAGGCGTATTAAATGTTATTGGACTATTATTTGTGACTGTATGGCTGATCTTTTTAGGTTTAGGAGAAAATTTATTTACAAGTTTTTCAATTTTTCTTAATAGTTTTCTGGGTAAATTTATATTGCTTGGTTTTACGTGGTCAATTAGTTTTCATTTACTATCAGGGCTTAGACATTTGATCTGGGATTTTGGTTATGGCTATGATTTAAAAATTTCGAAAATTACAGGCACCATAGTAGTTTTACTTTCTTTATTATTAACAATTTTTATTTATTATTTGGGAGTTAATTAATGAAAAACTCTGCAACAAAAAAATGGATTTTACAAAGAGTAACAGGAATCATTATCGCTCCAATAGTAGTTTGGTTTTTTGTTAAACTAAATAGCTTGAGAGTCTTAGGTTACAGTGAAAATGTTGCTTTTTTTTCTGATAAGTTATTTCTTATACTAACTGCTATTTTATTTTTTGGGGGATTTTTTCACCTTAAAATGGGTATAGCAGAAATATTTGAAGATTATATCAGTGATGAAAAAGTAAAAAATGTCGCAAACACATTAGTATTAATATCTAGTATAATAGTTCCATTAATTGCGATTAGTTTATTATTAAAATTATGAGTTCATATAAAATTATAGATCACGAGTATGATGTTGTTGTCTTGGGTGCCGGTGGATCGGGATTAAGAGCAGCAGTTGGTTTGTCAGAGGCAGGTTTAAAAACTGCATGTATATCAAAAGTGTTTCCAACTAGGAGTCATACATCCGCTGCGCAGGGTGGAATTTCAGCAGCCTTAGGTAACATGGGCGAAGATGATTGGCGTTGGCATATGTACGATACAGTAAAAGGTTCAGATTGGTTGGGTGATCAGGACGCGATAGAATATTTATGTAAAGAAGCTCCGAAGGCCGTGATTGAATTAGAGAGATATGGTGTGCCTTTTAGTCGAACGGAGGATGGCAAAATTTATCAAAGAGCCTTTGGTGGTATGACTAAAGATTATGGCAATGGCACAGTACAAAGAACATGTGCAGCAGCAGATAGAACGGGTCATGCGATACTTCATACTTTGTACGGACAAGCTCTAAAACATAATACAGAGTTTTTTATTGAATACTTTGCTTTAGATCTGTTGATGCAGGATGGTCAGTGCAAAGGGTTGATTGCTTGGAATTTGAATGATGGAACCTTACACCGTTTTAAAGCACACATAACAATCTTAGCAACAGGTGGTTATGGTAAAATATATTACACCGCAACTTCAGCACACACCTGTACAGGTGATGGTAATGGCATGGTGTTAAGAGCTGGATTGCCTTTACAAGATATGGAGTTTGTGCAGTTTCATCCAACAGGTATTTATGGCCATGGATGTTTAATCTCTGAGGGAGTTAGAGGAGAAGGTGGTTATTTATTAAACTCAAAAGGTGAAAGATTTATGGAACGATATGCGCCTAAAGCCAAAGATTTAGCTTCGAGAGATGTAGTAAGCCGTTCGATTGCTGTTGAAATTAACGAAGGCAGAGGAGTTGGTAAAGAAAAAGATCATATGCATTTACAATTAAGTCATATTGATCCAAAAATAATTGAGCAAAGATTACCTGGTATATCAGAGTCTGCTAGAGCCTTTGCTAACGTAGATGTTACCAAAGATCCAATCCCAGTTGTGCCAACAGTGCATTATAACATGGGCGGAATACCAACTAATTATAAAGCAGAGGTTTTAACTCTTAATGGAGGAGATAAAGTTGTGCCAGGATTAATGGCTATCGGAGAAGCTGCCTGCGTTTCAGTTCATGGAGCTAATAGATTAGGCTCTAACTCTTTAATTGATTTAGTGGTTTTTGGAAAAGCCGCAGCAAACCGAGCAGCAGAATTAGTAAAACCTAACACACCTCATAGCGAGATTAATAAATCTGAAACTGAAAAATGTTTAGATCGTTTCGATAAAATAAGAAATGCTAATGGAGATACAAAAGTTTCTGAACTTAGAATTTCTATGCAGAAGACTATGCAGTCTAAATGTGCAGTTTTTAGAACAGAGAAAACATTAAAAGAAGGTATGGATGAAGTTAGAAAACCACTAGAAGGTATGAACGATATGAATTTAGCTGACAAATCTCTGATATTTAATACTGATTTGGTAGAAGCGTTAGAGTTCTCTAACTTAATAGGACAAGCAATGACAACAATTGACTCTGCTTACCACAGAAAAGAGAGCAGAGGAGCACATGCAAGAGAAGATTTTTCAAAACGTGATGATGATAACTTTATGAAACATACTTTAGCTTGGCAAAAAGGTAATCAGGTAGAGGTGAAGTATAGGGATGTTCATTCAAAAACTTTAACTACTGATGTACAATATTTTCCACCACAAGAAAGAGTGTATTAATGGTTCAATTTAATTTGCCAGAAAACTCCAAAATATTAAAGGGCAAATATCACAAAGATATAACCGGTTCAGCAAATATCAAAAAAGTTCATGTTTATAGATGGAATCCTGCTGATGGGCAAAATCCAAGAGTAGACACATTTGAGGTAGATATGGATAATTGTGGACCAAAAGTTTTAGATGTTTTATTTAAAATTAAAAATGAAATCGATCCTTCTTTAGCATTTAGAAGATCTTGTGGTCACGGGGTGTGTGGATCATGTGCGATGAATGTTAATGGAAAGAATACCCTGACTTGCCTGAAGTCTCATTTGGATTCCTCGGGTGATCTAAATATTTATCCGTTGCCTCATTTAAAGGTATTAAAAGATTTAATTGGTGATTTAAGCACTCTCTATAGACAGTATGAGTCCATTCAACCTTGGTTAAAAAATAAATCAAAAGATGGAACTCACGAAATTTTGCAATCTCAAAAAGATCGATCTAAATTAGATGGATATTATGAATGTATATTGTGTGCTTGTTGCTCAACTTCTTGCCCAAGTTATTGGTGGAATGGAGAAAAATACTTAGGTCCAGCTGTATTGCTGCAAGCTTACAGGTGGATTGTTGACAGCAGGGACGAGGAACGTAAAGAACGATTAAAAAAAGTTGCTGATGAATTAAAACTCTATAGATGTCACACTATTATGAATTGTGCCAATGCTTGTCCTAAAGATCTTAATCCCGCTAAAGCAATTGGTGAGATTAAAAAAATGCTTGCAACCAGCTAGTTAAGTTTTAAATTAACACCATAATATGAATTTGATAAAACACTTTATTAACGGAAAACTTGATTCTGGGAATTCCAAAAAAACAGGAAAAGTTTTCAATCCCGCAACAGGAGAACAATCTGCAGAAGTAATTCTAGCTTCAAAAGCAGACCTAAACAGATCCGTTGAAGTTGCTAAGAATGTTTTTTTAGAATGGTCTCTTAAACCACCCCTTCAAAGAGCACGAGTTTTATTTAAATTTAAAGAGTTAATAGAAAAAAATTCAGACGAACTAACCAAAATAATAGTATCTGAACACGGAAAAGTTTATGATGATGCTAAAGGTTCGCTTACTAGAGGGTTAGAAGTAGTTGAATTCGCGTGTGGCATCCCGCACCTTTTAAAAGGTGAATTTACCGAAAACGTTGGAACAGATGTTGATAGCTGGTCAATGCGACAGCCTTTAGGTGTTTGTGCAGGTATAACTCCATTTAATTTTCCTGCCATGGTTCCCATGTGGATGTTTCCAGTTGCGATCGCGTGTGGAAATACTTTTATTTTAAAGCCCTCAGAAAAAGATCCTTCATGCTCAATTAAATTAGCAGAACTTTTTCAAGAAGCCGGTTTACCATCTGGTGTTTTGAATGTTGTTAATGGCGATAAGGAAGTTGTCGATGCAATTATTGAAAACAAAGATGTGGCAGCTGTAAGTTTTGTTGGCTCAACCCCTATTGCAAAATATATTTACGAAAATTGTGCAAAAAATGAAAAAAGAGTTCAAGCGTTGGGTGGTGCTAAAAATCACTGTGTTGTAATGCCCGACTGCGATTTAGATCAAGCCGTCAACGGTTTAATGGGTGCAGCCTATGGTTCAGCAGGAGAAAGATGCATGGCTCAATCTGTTGCTGTCGCGGTCGGTGGTATCGGAGATAAATTAGTCGATGCATTAGCTAAAAAAGTTGAAGTGCTTAAGGTTGGACCAGGCATGGATAAAAAATCTGAAATGGGTCCACTAGTTACAAAAGCACACTTAGATAAAGTTAAAAGTTATGTTGATCTGGGAGTTAAAGAAGGTGCTAAACTTGTTGTGGATGGAAGAAATATAAAATTACAAGGTTACGAAAACGGATATTATCTAGGCGGATGTTTATTTGATCACGTCAAAGAGAATATGAGAATTTATAAAGAAGAAATATTTGGACCTGTACTTTCTGTGGTCAGAGCAAAAAACTTTGAAGAAGCCTTATCTTTAGTTAATGATCACGAGTTTGGTAACGGTGTAGCTATATTTACTAGAGACGGCGATACTGCTAGAAATTTTTCAAGCAAGGCAAAAATTGGTATGGTTGGAGTTAATATTCCTATCCCGGTTCCAATGGCTTTCCACAGTTTTGGAGGTTGGAAAAGATCTTTATTTGGAGATCAACATATGCATGGTCCAGAAGGTGTGAGATTTTATACCAAGCTAAAAACAATTACTTCTAGGTGGCCATCTGGTATAAGGTCTAATCCAGAGTTTATAATGCCAACAATGAAATAATGATGAAAAAAATATCTTTAATAGGAGCTGGACAAATTGGAGGAACTTTAGCTCATTTAGCTGCCTTAAAAGAATTAGGTAATATTGTCCTTTTTGATGTGGCAGAAGGATTAGCAAAAGGTAAGGCCCTAGATATTGCTCAATCAGCTGGTGTTAGCGGTTTTAATGTAAGTATAACCGGAACCAATAATTATGATGATACAGCAAATTCCGATGTCATAATTATCACCGCTGGAGTGCCAAGAAAACCTGGAATGACAAGAGATGATTTATTAGGAACCAATTTAAAAATTATTAAACAAGTATCAGATGGAATTAAAGCAAGTTCTCCAAATGCATTTGTCATCTGTATTACGAATCCATTGGATATTATTGTGATGGCTTTACAACAATACTCTGGTTTACCAAAAAATAAAGTAGTTGGGATGGCGGGTATACTTGACTCTTCAAGATATAAATACTTTTTATCACAAGAATTAAATGTAAATATTAATGATATTAAATGTATGGTTTTGGGAGGGCACGGAGATACCATGGTGCCAATTTTAAAAAGTACAAAAATAGGAAAAGACTCATTAATTGATCTTGTTAATAAAAATAAAATATCTCAAGAAAAAGTAAATGAAATAGTTTTAAGAACGCGAAATGGAGGAGCTGAGATTGTTAAGCATCTTAAAACCGGTTCAGCTTTCTACGCGCCTGCAGCCTCAGGCATTGAAATGGCAGAGTCTTATCTAAAAGATTTAAAAAAAGAATTACCTTGTGCCGCATATTTGTCCGGCGAGTATGGTGTAGATAACTTATATGCGGGTGTGCCTGTTATAATCGGTAAATCCGGCGTAGAAAAAATTGTAGAGATGCGACTAGATAAAGAGGAGAAAAATAATTTCGATATCTCAATCAAAGCAGTCAAAGAACTTTTAGTAGCCGCAAAAAAAATTGATAGTTCTCTTAAATAGTGCATCAAAAAAATTTATCAGTTGATTCTTTTAAAAAAAATTTTCTAATATTAATTCTTTTATTATATTCTTTTTTAATTAATCAGTATTTTGGTTACATTGGCGTATTTCCGACAGATAGTTTTGCTTTTTTTGATAGAGCGTATGGAATTTTACTTGGAGAATATCCATTCCAAGATTACTGGACCGTCTCTGGTATCACAATCGATTTTTTGCAATCAATAATATTTTTTTTATTTGGTGTTAGCTGGACTAGTTATTTATTGCATTCCTCACTATTAAATTTAATTTTTGTATATTTTAATTTTAAATTTTTTGAGAAATTAAATTTGAACTTTTTATCAAATTATTTCTTATGTTTATGTATTGCCACTTTATCTTATAGCTTTTCAGGAAGTCCATTCGTTGACCACCATGCAGTCTTTTTATCGATAATAGGATTGTATTTAATTATTTGGTTTACACAAACTGGTCAAAAAAATTATCTATTCTTAGGAGTATTTTGTTTTGTACTAGCATTTTTTTCAAAACAAGTACCTACCACATACATTATTCTGGTAACATTTATGTATTTATTTTTATTTTTCTATCAAAAATCTTTTGAAGGTTTATATAATTTTTTAATTCTTACATTTATTTATTTAATTGTTATCTTATCATTAATTAGTTTTGTTTTATTCTTTTTGTTGAAAATAAATTTTAGTGATTTTTGGATACAATATATCTCGCACCCCATTTCGATCGGTGAAAATAGGTTTAATAATATTAATTTTTCACTAGATAATTTATTTTTAAGTTACAAATTTTTTCACTTTTTTAATTTAATTCTTTTATATTTTTGTATTAAAAATAATTTAAATAAAAAATATAATAATTTAAATTTAATTAATTTTACTATATTAGCACTAAGTATTTTTTTATTATTTCATCAGATCGTTACCAAGAATCAAATCTTTATTTATTTTATACTTTTCATTGTCTCAGGATTAATTTTAGTCAATAATCAAAATTCTAAAGGTAGTTTTAAATATTCTTTATTAATATTTTTTATTTTTTTAAATGTTGGATTAACTATTAAATATCATTACAGATATAATATAGATAGAAAGTTTCTTGATTTTAATAATTTCAATCAGCAAAATCTTTTAAAAGGATCTGCCATAGACAACCATTTGAAAGGATTGAAATGGATAACACCAGACATATCTTCGATGGCAGCCAATACTGATAGAGTTAATCAAATTAAATTAACTAGAGATTATTTATTGAAGAATAATAATGTTATGCTTATTAGCAATTACTCATTTTTTTCAGTCATTAATCAAAAAAAAACCCATTCACCTGTAAGATATGTAGTATTTGATAACACTTCTTTCCCTTTGGGAAATAGTAAATTTTCAAATAATTTTAAAGAATTTTTAATTAAAAATATAAAGAGGAAAAATGTCGAAAGTATTTTAGCATTCGGGAGTAATGATAATAAGTTTGTTGAGGAATATTTAACAGACGATTGCTATCTTATCTATAGACTAAACGATAATATTATTAATTATAAGTTAAATTTTAATTGTGACAGTTTAAAAAATTGATTAATATATTCTAAATATTTTCATTTCAATGAATATTCATGAACATCAAGCCAAAGAAATTTTAAAAGAGTTTGGAGCTCCAGTGTCAAACGGAGTTGTAATTTTTGATTTAAAAGAGATAGACAAAAAAATTGAGTCATTAAAAACAGATACTTATGTTGTTAAAGCACAAATTCACGCAGGTGGTAGGGGTAAGGGCGGTGGTGTAAAGCTCGCAAAAGGGTTGGCAAGTTTGGACTTCGAAGCAAAAAAGATGATGGGTATGCAATTAATTACTCACCAAACAGGACCGGAAGGTAAAGAGGTAAAAAGAATTTACATAGAAGAAGCATCAGAAATTAAAAAGGAATTTTATTTATCTTGCCTTGTTGATAGAGCAACATCATCTATAGCCTTTATTTCATCTGACCAAGGGGGAATGGATATTGAAAAAGTTGCTGAAAAAACACCAGAAAAAATCATAACAACAAAAATAGATCCAACCGAAGGTCTCAATCAAAAATCAATAAATGAGATTCTTAACCCTTTTAAATTGAATGAAACTCAAACAATTGAAGCTGGTAAAGTAATTCATGCCCTTTATAAAATTATATTAGAAAAAGATGCAGGTTTAGTTGAAATTAACCCTTTAATTTTAACCAAGGATGACCGAATAATTTGTTTAGATGCTAAGATGAATTTTGATGATAATGCTTTATTTAGACACCCTGAAATATTCAAGCTAAGAGATTTAAATGAAGAAGACCCTTCCGAGATAGAAGCAAGCAAACATGATTTAGCATATATAAAATTAAATGGAAGCATTGGTTGTATGGTGAATGGTGCAGGCTTAGCCATGGCTACAATGGATATAATAAAACTTTATGGTTCAGAACCGGCTAATTTTTTAGATGTGGGTGGTGGAGCATCAAAAGAAAAGGTATCAGCTGCTTTTAAAATAATTTTATCAGATCCTAATGTGAAGGGTATTTTGATAAATATTTTTGGTGGAATTATGAGGTGTGATGTTTTAGCCCAAGGCGTTGTTGATGCTGCACAAGAGAGTAAAATTAATGTCCCTTTAGTTGTGAGGTTAGCTGGAACTAATTTTAAGGAGGGACAAGAAATATTAAATAAATCAAATTTGAAAATATTGTCAGCTACAGATCTTAATGATGCAGCTAAAAAGATTGTAGAGGCAATTAAATAATTATGTCAGTATTAGTTGACAAAAACACAAAAGTAATTTGTCAGGGTTTTACGGGAGCCCATGGCACTTTTCACTCAGAACAATCTTTAAAATATGGAACAAAATTAGTTGGTGGAGTAACGCCGAAAAAAGGAGGGCAAAAACATTTAGGACTTCCAGTTTTTAATTCAGTACTTGAGGCAAAAGAAGTGACAGAAGCAGATGCCACGATGATTTATGTACCTGCTAAATTTGCAGCCAATGCAATTATTGAAGCTGTAGATGCAAAAATTAAGTTAATTGTTTGTATAACGGAGGGAATACCAGTTGTTGATATGCTTAAGGTTAAACAAAAATTGAAAAATAGTAAGTCTCGATTGATAGGTCCTAACTGCCCAGGAATTATAACCCCAGATGAATGTAAAATAGGTATCATGCCAGGAAACATACATAAGCGAGGTAATGTTGGAATAGTTTCACGTTCTGGGACATTAACTTATGAGGCAGTTGCACAAACAACTGCTAATGGGCTTGGTCAATCTACATGTATAGGAATTGGTGGTGATCCAATAAATGGTACAAATTTCATTGATTGTTTAGAGCTTTTTTTGAAGGATCCCAAAACGGAGTCTATTGTAATGATCGGTGAAATCGGTGGAACCGCAGAAGAGGAAGCTGCAGAATTTATTTCAAAATCAAAAATTAAGAAACCAATGGTAGGTTTTGTTGCTGGATTAACAGCTCCTCCCGGAAGAAGAATGGGACATGCTGGAGCAATCATTTCTGGCGGAAAAGGTGGAGCAGAAGATAAAATTGAAAAGATGAAATCTGCAGGAATAAGCATTTCTAAATCACCCGCTGATATTGGAAAAACTCTATTTGAAAAACTTAAAGGTTGATTTTTAATAGTTTGTGTTAAAATTAGACTAGATCAAATGTCAAAAAATCAAAATGAAGTCCTAAAACAAACATCTTTTTTAACTTCAAATAATTTGGAATTTATTGAAGAAGTTTTTACCAATTATTCCAATAATCCTAATTCAATACCAAATGACTGGAAGTCTTTTTTTGATGGATTAGGCGGTGATAAAGAAAGTATTCTAAAAGATATTTTAGGACCAAGTTGGGCGCCGAAAAAAAAACATACTAATGGTAAACCAGCAAAGATCTCAAACAATAATCAAAATTTATCATTTCAACCAGATGCTAATTCTGCAAGAGATTCGATTAGAGCGATGATGTTAATCAGAGCCTATAGGATCAGAGGGCATTTACTAGCAAATATAGATCCATTAGGTCTTATGAAAAGGGAAGAACACTCAGAACTTAATTTAGAAACTTTTGGATTTGAAAAAAAAGATTTAAATAAAAAAATTTATCTTGATGGTTTTTTAGGACTTAAAGAGTCAAATCTTAATAAGATATATAATATTCTTAAAACTACTTATTGCTCAAACATTGGTTTTGAATACATGCATATGTCTGATCCATCTGAAAAAACGTGGTTTAGAGATAGAATAGAAGGTTTGGAAGCAGGTGTAAATTTTACCAATAATGGCAGGAAGGCAATTTACAATAAAATTGTAGAGGCCGAGGGTTTTGAAAAATTTTTACATGTAAAATTTGTTGGTACAAAAAGATTTGGATTAGACGGCGGTGAATCACTTGTTCCTGCATTAGAACAAATCATTAAACGTGGAGGGGCTTTAGGTGTCAAAGAAGTAAAAATTGGTATGCCACATAGAGGTAGATTAAATATTTTAGCAAATGTGATGAATAAACCTTATAAAGCAATTTTTAATGAATTCTTTGGACAAAGTGTTACATCCAAAAGAGATTTTGAAGGTGATGTTAAATATCATCTAGGAGCATCTGCGAATCGAGAGTTTGACGGCAATCTTGTTCATATCAGTTTAACTGATAATCCATCACATCTTGAAGCAGTTAATCCAGTTGTCTTAGGACAAGTAAGAGCAAAACAATTCTTTCACAAAGACAAAGATAGAAAAAAAGTTGTGCCAGTATTAATTCATGGTGATGCTGCTTTTGCAGGTCAGGGTATAGTCGCAGAATGTTTTGCGATGTCAGGTTTGCCCGGGCATAATACTGGTGGGACTATTCATATAATTGTAAATAATCAGATCGGTTTTACCACAGCGCCGAGATTTGCCAGATCATCCCCTTATCCATCAGATTTAGCAAAAATGGTAGAAGCACCTATTATGCATGTAAACGGTGACGATCCAGAAGCTGTTGTGCATTGTGCAAAAATAGCTACAGAATTTAGACAAAAATTTAATAGAGATGTTGTTATTGATTTAGTTTGTTACAGAAGATTTGGTCATAACGAAGGTGACGAACCTAGTTTTACTCAACCCCTTATGTATCAAAAAATTAAGCAGCACCCAACAACCTTAGAAATATATTCCAAAAGATTAGTTAACGAAGGATTATTTAATGAGCAGGATATAAATCAAATTAAAAATGATTTTAGAACGAAATTAAATACTGAATTTGAGCAGTCCAAAAATTATAAGCAAGATATGGCTTGGTTTGATGGAGTTTGGTCAAGGTTTAAACCTGAACCAGGAAAAGATAAACGGGGGAAAAGTGGATATGATGTAGAAAAATTAAAATTACTAGGTTTAAAATTAACTCAAGTTCCACAAGGTTTTAGTCTTCATCCAACATTAATTAAACTTTTAAATTATAAAAGAAAAATGTTTGAACAAAGGGAACCAATAGATTGGGCTACTGCCGAGGCCTTAGCGTTTGGTTCTTTGCTATCAGAAGGTTATTCAGTCAGGTTGTCTGGTCAAGACTCTGGAAGAGGAACATTTAGTCAGAGACACTCAGTTTTACGAGATCAAAAAAGTCATGAAAGATATATCCCTTTAAACAATCTGTTTTCAAATCGAAAAAATTTTGAAGTAATCGATTCTTTGTTATCAGAGCTGGCTGTATTAGGTTTTGAGTTTGGTTACTCACTTTCTGAACCGGAAACTCTAGTTTTGTGGGAAGCCCAGTTTGGAGATTTTGCTAATGGTGCTCAAATTATTATTGATCAATTTATAACCTCTGGAGAAGCTAAATGGTCTAGAGCCAGTGGTTTAGTAATGTTGTTACCTCATGGGTATGAAGGGCAAGGGCCAGAGCATTCTTCTGCAAGATTAGAAAGATTTTTACAATTGTGTGCTAATGATAACATTCAAGTTGTAAACTGCACAACCCCAGCTAATTATTTTCATGTATTAAGGAGACAAATGCATAGAGAATTTCGAAAACCTCTAATCATAATGACGCCAAAATCTTTATTAAGGCATAAAAAATGTGTTTCATTTTTAGAAGACTTTTCACCAGCCAATTCTTTTCATAGAATTTTAAATGATTATGCAGATGTTAATCAATACGGTTTAATTAAGTTAAAAGCAGACAACAAGATTAAGAAAGTTATTTTATGCTCAGGCAAAGTTTATTTTGACTTAATTGATGAAAGAGAAAAATTAAAAGCCAACGAGGTTATTATTTATAGAATTGAACAGTTATATCCTTTTCCAGTTAAAACTCTTGGCAGGGAAATCAAAAGATTTAAAAATGCTGAGTTCTTTTGGTGTCAGGAAGAACCTAAGAATATGGGTGCCTGGAATACCGTCAGAAACTATATTGATAGAACTATGGAAATAGCTAAGTTTTCAAATAAACAGGTAACTTATATTGGTCGCAGACCCTCTTCATCAACAGCTACTGGAAATCACAACAAACATGTTGCACAAACAAGAGAAATATTAGACAAAGTATTTAAATAAAATGTCAAACAAAATTATAGTTCCAGCTTTAGGTGAGTCAATTAACGAGGCAACCGTATCAAAATGGCTAAAAAATGAGGGAGAAGAGGTTGTTGCCGATGAGCCAGTAGTAGAATTAGAAACGGATAAAGTTAATATCGAAGTTCCTGCTCCTGTTAATGGAATCATTGCAAAAATAAATGTAGCTGTCGGTGAAACAGTCAATGTAGGAGCTGAATTAGGTTCAGTTGGATCTTCTGAAAAAAATATTAAAACTACACCTAAAAAAATTAAAAAAATTGAGGAGAAAATTTATACACCCCCAAAAGTGCAAAGCGAACAACCAAAAAAAGTTTCTAATAAAATAAATCAAACAGTAAAACAGGAAACAGTACCACTTATTTTAGATGCTGAGGCAAAAACAAATGAGGCGCCTGCTTTAGTTTTGAGTGAAGTATATGAGGATAAAAAAAAGCAATCGCAGTCAGAAAAAATTTTGTCACCAGCCGCTAGAAAAATTATTGAAGAGAGAAACATTGATGCGTCCTCTATCGAAGGCAGCGGAAAAAATGGAGTAATTTTAAAACAAGATTTACTTTCCATGATGGGTATTAAACCAGAGGCAAGTCAAAGAAGACAGACACATGGACCAGAAGAGAGAGTTCGAATGTCAAGACTCAGACTGACTATTGCCAAAAGATTAAAGGAGGCACAAAATTCAGCTGCAATGCTTACAACTTTTAATGAGGTTGATATGCATGGGATCATTTCGATGAGAAATGATTATAAAGAGGAATTTCAAAAAAGATATGCAACCAAACTTGGCTTCATGTCCTTTTTTGTCAAAGCATGTATTCAAGGTTTAAAAAATTATCCATCAATCAACTCTGAAATCCAAAATGATGAAATTATTTATAAAAATTTTTATAACATTAGTATCGCCGTGGGTACCGACAAAGGTTTAATCGTTCCTGTAATTAAAAATGCTGATGAAATGTCATTTGCTGATATTGAAAATTCTGTTGCAGATCTTGGTAAAAAAGCACGCGATGGAAAAATAGTTATTGAAGATCTTCAAGGGGGAACTTTTACAATTACTAATGGAGGAATTTATGGTTCAATGTTATCAACTCCAATACTTAATCCACCACAATCTGCTGTTTTAGGGATGCATAACATTGTTGAGCGAGCGACAGTCGTTAATGGTGAAATATTAATTAGACCAATGATGTATCTAGCTTTATCTTATGATCATAGAATTATAGACGGCAAAGAAGCGGTATCATTTTTAAAAATAGTTAAAGAATACCTTGAAGAACCTCGAAGATTATTCTTAAATCTATAAGAAATGGAAAACAAATTTGATGTAATTGTTATAGGTGGAGGTCCCGGGGGCTATGTTTGTGCTATACGTGCTGCACAGCTAGGTCTCAAAACAGCTTGCGTTGAGTCCAGGGGGTCACTCGGGGGAACCTGTTTAAATGTTGGCTGTATTCCCTCTAAAAGTTTATTGAATTTATCAGAAGCTTATCACAAAGCTAAAACAAGTTATTCAGGTTTAGGAATTGAGATTGATAATTTGAAACTTAATATTTCTAAAATGATGTCTAATAAAGAAAAATCGGTCGGGGCTTTAACCAAAGGTATAGAATTTTTATTTAAAAAAAATAAAGTAACTTACTTAAAGGGTAAAGGGGTCATTTTTTCAAAAAATACCGTTGTTGTTTATAATGGTGAGAATAAATCCTCCTATGAAGCTAAAAATATTGTAATAGCTACTGGATCAGTTCCTTCCTCACTGCCCGGTATTAATATCGATGAAGATAAAATAGTTTCTTCCACAGGTGCTTTATCTTTTAAAAATGTACCTAAACATTTAGTTGTAATTGGCGCTGGTTATATTGGTTTAGAAATGGGATCAGTTTGGTTGCGATTAGGCTCTAAGGTGACGGTGTTAGAGTATTTAGACTTTATTACGCCAGGCATGGATAGAGAAGTATCAAATGAATTTCAAAAAATATTAAAAAAGCAAGGTATGTCGTTCAAACTAAATTCAAAAGTTGAGAGCGTTCAAGTTAAAGGTGAAAATATAGAGATAACATTCACAGATAATGCCACGAAGCAAAAAGATGTCATTGTTGCTGACAAAGCCTTAATCTCGGTAGGCAGAAAGCCTTATACTGAGGGACTCAATTTGAGCAAGATTGGTATAAAAAAAGACACTAAAGGATGTGTTGAAGTAAATAAAAAATTTCAGACAGCTATCAAAAATATTTATGCTATTGGTGATGTGATTAAAGGGCCTATGTTGGCTCACAAGGCTGAGGAAGAAGGTATTGCCGTTGCAGAGATTATCGCAGGGCAATCTGGACATGTTAATTACGATGTAATTCCAGGCGTTGTTTATACTTCTCCAGAAATAGCATCAATCGGTAAAACCGAAGAACAATTAAAGCAAGAAAAAATTGATTATCGAGTAGGAAAATTTCCTTTTTTAGCCAACTCGAGAGCTAAAGTTACAAATGAAACAGAAGGGTTTGTTAAAATTTTAGCTGATGCTAAAACTGATCGAATATTAGGTGTGCACATGATCGGTCCACACACAGGTGAAATGATTGCCGAAATGGCTGTCGCTATGGAATTTGGAGCGAGCTCAGAAGATATCGCTAGAATTTGCCATGCCCACCCAACGCATACAGAAGCTATTCGAGAAGCAGCCCTAGCTGTTGATAAGAGACCTATACATTTTTAATAGAAAAAATAATACACTTAAGAATGCAATACCCAGTGTTGTTACCAAATATATTATCTAAGCCTTTAACTTATGAGAGTAATCTAAAAGATTTATCGCTCGGTGATATTGTTGTTGTACCTTTAGGAAAAAAAAGAGAACTTGGTGTCATTTGGGATAAATTAGAAATTACATCTAAAAAATTTAAAGTAAAAAAAATTTTAAATAAATTTCACAACTTAAAAATCAAAAAAGAACTTATTCAATTTGTAAACTGGTTTGCTACTTATAATTTATGTCCAAGAGGTATGGTTATAAAAATGATACTCGCTAATTTTTCTTTAGATGAATTAGATAGAAAAGAAGAAAAACGCAAACCTTTAAAAATTAATCTTAAAAATTTTGAATTAAATGCTATTCAAAAAAAAAATTTATCGCTTTTAAGAAATAAAAATAAGAAATTTGAAGTTTTTGTTATAGACGGTATTACTGGTTCTGGAAAAACGTTAATATATTTTGAAAGAATAAAAGATATAATTCAAGACAAAAAACAGACACTACTATTATTACCTGAAATCTTTTTAACAAATCAATTTATTACACGATTTAGAGAATATTTCGGTTTTGAGCCAGATCTTTGGCATTCAAAAATAACAAAAAAAACAAAACATAAAATTTGGAAGAATGTTCTAAATGGCACATCTAAAGTTGTCATAGGAGCAAGATCAGCATTGTTTCTTCCATTTAAAGATCTTGGATTGATTGTAGTAGATGAAGAACATGATACTTCTTACAAGCAGGAAGAAGGTATTATTTTTAACGCAAGAGATATGGCTATCACAAGAGCAAAATATGAAGGCGTACAAGTATACTTAGTGTCTGCCACACCTTCATTAGAAACCTATTACAATATTAAAAAAAAAAAATTTCATCATTTAAAATTGGAAAAAAGATTTAATAATAATCTCCTTCCTCAAACAAACATTATAGATTTAAATTCCTCTTCCTTTAAAAAAAATAAAATTTTAGCAGATGAAACTATTGCAAAGATTGAAGAATATTTAGCTGAAAATAACCAAGTATTATTTTTTTTAAATAAAAGAGGATATGCACCGATTGTTATTTGCAAAAAGTGTAAAAAAATAATTCACTGTCCAAACTGCACAGTCTATCTATCTAGCCATAAAACTATTGGCAAATTACTCTGTCATCATTGTGGTTACACCGTTCATAACAAAAGTATTAAATGCTGTGAAAAAAATATGAATACAGAAAATAATAATGAATTTATCGAATATGGTATTGGTGTAGAAAAATTAGAGGAGATTATAAAAAATTTATTTCCTCAAAAACGTATAGTAACTTTATCAAGTGATTTGATTAAACAAAAAAAACAAAAAGATTTACTTTTAAAACTTGAAAGTGGTTTTTATGATATAATTATTGCTACACAAATAATTGCAAAAGGATTTAATTTTCCAAAATTGAATTGTATTGTTGTCCCTGACATAGATTTTTCAAAAGCTGGTTATGATTTAAGATCTAATGAAAAAAATATGCAATTATACACTCAGTTGGTAGGAAGAGCAGGACGATACTCCAAAAAATCTTCAATCATATTTCAAACTTTTTTCCCACAAAATAAAACTTTGGAATTTCTAGCGAATCATCAAATGCAACAATTTTCTGATAATGAGATGATGGTTAGAGAAAAAAATATTTTACCACCTTTCTCAAGGCTAATCTCATGTATAATTTCTAGCAGCAACCAAAGTTTGTGCAATGATGGCGCAATGCAATTAAAAAAAAAATTTTTAGAGCTGAAAAATTGTAAAGTTTTAGGACCTGTGCAATCACCAATTTTTAAATTAAGAAACCAATATAGGTCTAGGTTGCTACTTAAATTTAATAGCGACAATTTTATCCAAAAAGAGTTAATGATTTTGATGAAAAATCTAAATATTTCAAAACAAATTAAACTTACGGTTGATGTAGATCCAATTAATTTTACTTAATTAAAAACCAAAATTTCTTGATCATAAATTATGGTTATGATACGACACCTTAGTTTATCAAATTCATTTTATTAGAGTGAGCGCTATAAAAAATTTTTCAGAAGAAACAGCTTCCAGATATGCTCTGGCATTGTATGAGCTAGCCAAAGAGTCAGGTAGTTTAGACCAAATCAGCGATCAATCTAAAGCATTAGAACATTTATGTAAAAAGAGTTCTGAAATTAAAAGTTACCTTAGTAATCCATCAGAGACAATTGAAAGCCATAAGCAATTTATTAATGTTTTAGTAAAAGAAATACGTTTGCATGAAAATTTAAATAAATTTTTGAACTTACTTGCATCAAAAAGAAGATTTTTTTATTTAAAAAATATCTTAAGCCAGTTTTTAAAAATTGTTTCAGCAAATAAAGGTGAGGTTAATTTAATGATTACTACAGCCAAAGAGTTGAGCAATGAAGATGTAAATAAAATTAAAAATGAAATTTCAAAAGAAATGGGTACTGATCTTAAATTAGATTATGAGTTTGATAAAAATTTAATAGGTGGAGTAAAAGTACAAATAGGGAGTTTATTAATTGATACATCAATTAAAAACAAATTAGAGAAAATTTCATCAAATTTAATAGAGAAATAAAATGGATATAAACCCTTCAGAAATAACAAAAATATTAAAAGAGCAAATTAAAAATTTTGGACAGACAGCTGAAGTTTCAGAAGTTGGTAAAGTTTTATCAATCGGGGATGGTATTGCCAGAGTATATGGTTTGGATAATGTACAAGCAGGGGAACTTGTTAAGTTTGAAGATGGTACTAATGGCATGGCTTTAAACTTGGAAAAAGATAATGTCGGTGTTGTTTTATTTGGTGATGACCGAAATATTAAAGAGGGTGATACAGTAAAAAGAACTGGAACTATTGTTGACGTACCAGTTGGTAAAGCTTTACTTGGTAGAGTTGTTGATGCTCTAGGTAATCCTATTGATGGCAAAGGTGCTCTCACTGGCAAAGTTGAGAGAAAAAGAGTAGAAGTTAAAGCACCAGGAATTATACCAAGACAATCGGTAAGTGAACCAATGCAGACAGGACTAAAAGCAATTGACAGTTTAATACCTGTTGGAAGAGGTCAGCGTGAACTAATAATTGGTGACCGACAAACTGGCAAAACTGCAGTTGCGATTGACACTATCATTAATCAGAAGTCAATTAATCAAAGTAATGATGAAAAGAAAAAACTTTATTGTGTTTATGTTGCCATTGGTCAAAAGAGATCAACCGTTGCTCAAATTGTGAAAACTTTAGAGGAAGCTGGCGCTTTGGAATATTCAATTGTCGTTTCTGCAACAGCCTCGGACTCTGCACCGTTACAGTTTTTGGCTCCTTACACAGGATGTACAATGGGAGAATACTTCAGAGATAATGGTATGCATGCTTTGATTATTTATGATGATTTATCGAAACAAGCTGTGGCTTACAGGCAAATGTCTTTATTATTAAGAAGACCCCCAGGAAGAGAAGCTTATCCAGGAGATGTATTTTATTTACATAGTCGATTATTAGAAAGAGCAGCAAAATTAAGTGATAAAAATGGTGGTGGTTCACTAACAGCATTACCAGTAATTGAGACACAAGCAGGAGACGTTTCTGCCTATATTCCAACAAACGTAATTTCAATTACTGATGGTCAAATATTTTTAGAAACAGAGTTATTTAATCAGGGTATTAGACCTGCAGTAAATGTTGGTCTATCGGTATCTAGAGTAGGATCTGCAGCACAAACTAAGGCAATGAAAAAAGTTGCAGGCTCAATTAAATTAGAACTTGCTCAATACAGAGAAATGGCAGCATTTGCCCAGTTTGGTTCTGATTTAGATGCATCAACACAAAAATTATTGAATAGAGGTTCAAAACTTACCGAACTTTTAAAACAAAACCAGTATTCTCCAATGACAGTTGCTGAACAAGTAATTTCAGTATTTTCAGGGGTAAAAGGATATTTGGATGATGTAGCGTTAAATAAAATTAAGTCATTTGAGACTGGAATTTTAGATTTTGTAAAATCTAACCATTCAGATTTAATTGATAAGATCCAATCCAGTGGAAAGCTCGAAGCAGACGATGAAGAGCAATTAAATAAAATTATTACTAATTTTAAAAAAGAAACATTTAAGAATTAATTATGCCAAGTTTAGATGATTTAAGAAAAAGAATTAAAAGCGTAAAATCAACACAAAAAATTACTAAAGCAATGAAAATGGTTGCTGCCGCTAAGTTGAGAAAAGCTCAAGAAAGTGCTGAGAAAAGCAGACCATATAGTGAAAAAATGATGAATGTCATTCTTAATTTAACTAAGTCTATGCAAGAAACTGAGGAAGCACCAAAATTACTTATTGGCACTGGAAGTAAAAAAATTCAGTTATGTGTAGTAATGACAGCAGATAGAGGATTATGCGGTGGTTTTAATTCAAATATAACTAAATTAGCTAAAAAAAAATTTAATGACATTATAAAAGAGGGTAAAGAATTGAAAGTTATAACAGTGGGTTCAAAAGGGTTTGATCAGATTAAAAGGGAATATGGAAAATACATTGTGAAAAAATTTTCGTTCAAATCTGTTGGTAAAATTAGCTTTAATGAAGCAGAAGAAGTAGGCAATGAAATTATAAAGATGTTTTTGAATAACGAGTTTGATGAATGTAGTATTTTTTATAATAAATTTAAAAATGTGATTACTCAGATCCCAACAGCGGAACAAATCATACCACCAAATAAGGAGTTAAAACAAAAAAGCGAGGATAATTCAAATCAAGAAAGTTTTTATGAATTTGAACCATCAGAGAATGAGATTTTAGAGGATCTATTACCGAAAAATATCTGCACACAAATTTTTAAAGGGTTGTTAGAAAATTCTGCAAGCGAACAAGGATCCAGAATGACCGCAATGGATAATGCAACTAGAAATGCTGGGGATTTAGTAGAAAAACTAACAATTAATTACAACAGATCGAGACAAGCGGCAATCACTAAAGAACTTATAGAAATTATATCAGGAGCTGAAAGTTTGTAATATGAGCAAAAATAATGGAAAAGTTACACAGGTTATCGGTGCAGTAGTAGATGTACAGTTCGAGGGTGCACTACCCGAAATTATGACTGCGTTAGAGGTAAATAATTCTGGCACAAGACTAGTGTTAGAAGTTGCGCAACATCTTGGAGAAAACTCTGTAAGAACTATTGCTATGGACTCTACAGAAGGGTTAAAGAGAGGTGATGTGGTTTCAAATACAGGCTCACCAATTTCTGTGCCAGTTGGTCCAGAAACTTTAGGAAGAATTATCAATGTGATTGGTGAACCGATTGATCAAAAAGGCGAGGTGAAGACTAAAGAAAAATGGCCAATTCATAGAGAAGCGCCAAAATTTACAGAACAGTCAACTGAGACTGAGGTCCTAGTTACCGGAATTAAAGTTATCGACTTGCTTGCTCCATATGCCAAAGGCGGAAAAATAGGTCTGTTTGGAGGAGCGGGAGTTGGAAAAACAGTTATTATTATGGAATTAATCAATAATATTGCAAAAGCCCACGGAGGATTTTCTGTTTTTGCTGGTGTTGGTGAACGAACCAGAGAAGGAAACGATCTTTATCATGAAATGATCGAGTCAGGAGTAATTAAACTTGATGGCAAAGGATCAAAAGCTGCTCTAGTTTACGGGCAAATGAATGAACCCCCAGGAGCAAGAGCCAGAGTTGCGCTTACGGGACTGACAGTCGCTGAATATTTTAGAGATAAAGAAGGTCAAGATGTACTTTTTTTCGTTGATAATATTTTCAGATTTACTCAAGCAGGTTCTGAGGTATCAGCACTACTAGGACGTATACCATCTGCTGTAGGATACCAACCAACTTTAGCAACCGACATGGGTAATTTACAAGAGCGAATTACAACTACCAGCAAAGGATCAATTACATCAGTACAAGCAATTTATGTACCCGCAGATGATTTGACAGATCCAGCGCCGGCAACGTCTTTTTCACACCTTGATGCGACTACGGTACTTTCAAGACAAATTGCCGAGCTAGGCATTTATCCTGCAGTTGACCCGCTAGACTCAACTTCAAGAATTTTAGATCCACGGATTGTTGGTGAGGAACACTACCGAGTAGCAAGAGAAGTTCAAAGAATTCTACAAACTTACAAGTCATTACAAGATATTATTGCAATTTTAGGTATGGATGAACTCTCAGAAGAGGACAAATTAACTGTTGCCCGAGCAAGAAAAATACAAAGATTTTTATCACAACCGTTTTTCGTTGCTGAAGTTTTTACAGGTACACCTGGAAAATTAGTTGATTTGGAGTCGACTATTAAAAGTTTTGATGCAATTTGTAAAGGTGAGTACGATCACTTACCAGAAGCTGCCTTTTATATGGTTGGTACGATCGAAGAAGCAATCGAAAAAGCAGAAAAAATGGCTAAAGAAGCTGCTGCCTAATGTCTAAATTTAAATTAGAAATTATTTCTCCGGAAAAAACTCTATATGAAGCAGAGGTAGACGAAGTAGAGATTCCTGGCTTTGAGGGAAATATGACCATATTACGCGATCATATAAATTTAGTAACATTTGTACGACCAGGCATCATTACGGTGAACAACAATTCAAAGACGAAGAAATTTTATATAGAAAACGGAACTATTGAGTTTGAAAATAACAATCTTCTAATATTATCAAGTCAGGTTTATGATTTAGAAAAAACTAATGTTTCAGAGTTGAAAAAGATATTGAATGAGCAGAGCGATCCTGATAGCGATCCAAATAAATTTACTGATAAAGAGCAATATATAAATTTTTATAAGAAGGATACTTTAGAAAACATCAATTAATAAATTGAATGATTTCTTTTGAAAGTTGCGCGTATAGATTTTTTTTAAAATCAACTATCTTTTTAACTAATTCCTCAACCTCAAGCCACTTCCACTCAACAAATTCCCCATTTTTAAGATCCAGATTAATTTGATTATCATTTCCGTTATATCGTAATATAAACCAAGTTTGAATTTGTCCTTTATATTTTCCACCCCAAATTTTTCCTAATAGTTCTTTTGGAAGAAGATAACTATATTGTTTGTCTAGTTTTTTACAAATTTCAAAATCTTTTTGAATTCCAGTTTCTTCATGTAGTTCACGTATTAACGCATCATCTTCATTTTCACCTTCATCGATACCGCCCTGTGGCATCTGCCATTTATTTGTTGGATAATCTCTTCGCTTACCAACAAATATTTTATTGTGCTGATTAAGAATGATAATTCCAACTCCTTTTCTATAAGGAAGATCAGTCATTATGAAAGGAATAATTTTAGAGCGTAATTTAGTTGGTTATCGTCAACTGATCCAATATCAAATAAGTCTTCACTTTCCTCTACAAAGATATCAGGTAAAACCCCAACCTCTGATATTGATTTTCCAGAAGGTAAATAATATTTTGAAATTGTTAACCTAATTCCACCACCATTACGTAGCGGTATAATTGATTGAACAGAACCTTTGCCATAAGTTTTTTCGCCCAAGATAATAGCTCGTTTATGATCTTTAAGGGCACCTGCAACTATTTCCGAGGCGGAGGCAGAGCCTTGATTGATTAAAACTATTAATGGTTTTCCAGAAATGCCATCACCATTTTTGGCAAAGTATCTTCTAGACTCTAGTATCTTTCTTCCTTTAGTGGATACAATTTCACCTTGGTTTAAAAAAAAGTCAGTTATACTTATCGCTTGGGTTAGTAGTCCACCTGGATTATTTCGTAAATCCAAAATATAGCCTAGAGGTTTTTCTTTTTTCTCAAAATTATTAATTTTTTCAAACAATTGATTATTAGAATTTTCATTAAAAGATTTTAACCTTAAATAAGCAATATTATTTTTTTCACCTAAAATTTTTGCCTCAACGGATCTAACTTCAATGATCGCTCGAGTGATTGTAAATTCAAGAGATTTTTTTTGTCCTGGTCTTCTTACCGTTAACGTAATCTTAGTATTAATTGGACCACGCATCAGTTTAACAGCATCAAAAAGAGATTTACCTTGCACTTGTTCATTGTCTATTTTGACTATGTAGTCACCCGCTTTAATACCTACCTTAGCTGCTGGCGAGCCATCAATTGGAGATATAACTTTCACCACACCAGCCTCCATTCCGATTTCAATTCCAAGTCCGCCAAATTCACCTTTAGTATCCGTCTGCATGTCTTCAAAAGTTTCTAGATTCATGTAAGCAGAATATGGATCTAGAGATTGTAAGACACCATTGATTGCCGAGTCCATTAGTTCTGCTTGGTCTACTTCATCAACATATTCATTTTGGATTTGTTCTAAAACTTCACTAAATAAATCAATTTTTTCATAGATAGTTTTTTTTTCAGCTCCGTAGCTATAGTTAAAATAAAATAAAGAAGAAATTAGTTGTAGAAGTATTAATTTTTTAAACATTAAATTGAAATTTTCTCTGATATTAGTGGTTCATGCCATATTTTTTCTAAATCGTAAAATTTTCTTTTTTGTGGATGAAATAAATGAATGATAATATCTAAAGCATCTACTAGCTTCCATTCATCACTATGTTTCCCTTCAATTCTAGCGTTGTCTATACCTATTTTTTTTAATTCAGAAACTAAATTTTCTGACAGTGACTGAAGATGTCGAGAAGAAGTTCCAGATGCAACGATCATATAATCAGCAATAGATGTTTTTTTCTTTAGATCAATGGTAACAATATCGGAAGCTTTATTTTGATTAAGATTTTTTTCAATAACTTCTTTAAGATTTTCAATATCCATTAATTCTTTATCTTAAATAATTTCTTTTAATTTGAGAAGAAGAAATATTGATAACTTTATTGTTTAAAAACATAATATTATTGCTCACTATTTGATCACGGTATTTCTTTTTTAAGTGACCTAGATTTTTATTCCTTTTGATTACAATTATTTTAACCAATTGAAGAATTGATTTGTAGCTTTTCCATTTGTGAAAAGTTTTTAACGAGTCAGAACCCATTATAAAATAATACATTTTTTTTTTATTTGTCATATATCTTAAGCTATTTATAAGTTTATTTGACTTTACTTTGTCTTCTATAAACTTTGCACTAATAAATCTTTCATTTTTAAGTAGTTGAGCACATCTTTTTTTTCTATCTAATAATGAAAAATAAGTCTTTTTTTTCAGAGGATTTTTTTTGGTAATAAGCCAGATTATTTTGCTCATTTTAAATTTTTTTTTAGCTAATTTTGAAATTAGCAAATGTCCGATGTGGGGTGGATCAAAACTTCCTCCAAGAATACCAATTTTATCTTTTTTAATTTTGTTCATTTATGTCTATGAACGAACCGTCCCTTTACCGACAACAATATATTTATAGGATGTTAATTGATTTATTCCAACTGGACCTCTTGGTGGTAATTTATTTGTAGAAATTCCAATTTCTCCACCAAAACCAAACTCACCACCATCTGCAAATTGTGTTGAAGCATTGTGCATCACGATAGAACTATTTACGCTATCCTTAAAATTTTGCGCAGTCTTAGCATCTTCTGTAATAATACAATCAGTATGCATAGTACCAAAATTGAGAATATGATTGATAGCCTCATCTACATTTTTAACGGCTCTTACAGATATTTTTTTATCTAAATATTCTGTTGACCAATCTTTAAATTTTGCAGCTTTTAATTTATTTTTAAAGACTCGATTAACCTTTTGATCAGCAATTATTTCACAACCTAAATTCTGTAAACTATTAATAATTTTAATGCCCTTAGTTTTTAAGATGCTTTCATGAATTAATAAAGTTTCTGCAGCACCACAAATACTTGTTCTTCTCATTTTTGAGTTATTTACTACTTTTATAGCTTTGTTAAGGTCTGTTTTTTTATCTACATAAACATGACAAATACCTTCTAAGTGTCCTATGACGTGTACGTTCGAAAGGGCTTGCACTTTTTGAACAAGACTTCTGCCTCCCCGAGGCACAATTACATCGATATAATTTTTCATTTTAGAGAGAATATAGTCAACCATCTTTCGATTTTTACTTGCTACAAATTGTACACAATTTTGATTGACACTATTTTTTTTCAAGGCTTGTCTAAATAAATCTGAAAGAATTTTATTCGAATTGTAGGCTTCGCTTCCGCCTCTTAAAATAACAACATTCCCTGACTTTAAACATAAAGCTGCAACATCGCACGTCACATTTGGTCTGCTTTCATAAATAACTCCAATGACACCTATTGGAATGGAAACTTTATTAATTGTTAAACCATTAGATCTTTTCCACTTTTCCAAAACTCTATTAATTGGGCTTTTAAATTTAATTATCTCTTGAATAGATTTTATAATTGAATTTAACCTTTGTTCAGTAAGCATGAGACGATCCACCATGCTTTTTCTTTGGCAAAATTTTATATCTTTAGCATTCTGTTTTAATATTTTTTTTTTATTCTTGATAAGAAGTTTTTTATAAGTAGATAAAACATAGTTAATTTTTTTATCACTTATATTTTTTAATTGTGTTTGTGCTACTTTAGCATTCTTACCTATTTGGATTAAATATTTCATTTTTTTAGTATTACCATGTCATTTTTGTGTACAATCTCTGATTTACTAGGATATCCTAAAATTTTTTCAATTTCATTGGATTGTTTGCCTTTAACTTTATTAATTTCTTCTGAAGAAAAAGAACTTAAGGCTTGCGCTAATTCCATACCGTTGTTCAGAATTAATATATTGTCTCCTTTATTAAAATTACCCAATACGTTTACTATTCCAGCAGGCAACAAACTTTTTCCATGTTTTAAAGCTGCCGCAGCTCCGTCATCAATTTCTAATTTACCCGCTGATTTTAAGGATCCCGCTATCCATTTTTCCTTAGCATGTAGTTTAGAGGTTGAAGGTATAAACCAAGTACAATTGTTGGTTTTTATAATATTTGCTATTGGATTACTTAATTCACCATTAGCAATAACCATGTAGCACCCAGATTTCATGCATATTTTAGCTGCCTCAATTTTTGTTGCCATACCACCTGAGCCATAATGACTTTTTGATTTATTAATTACAGACTCAATTTCTTGATCAATTGTTTTGACCTCTTTAAGAATAGATTTTTTATTAGCTGAATACAAACCATCGACATTAGACAAATTTATTAATAATTCGGCATTGATGATTTGAGCGACTCTTGCAGCTAGACGATCGTTATCGCCATACTTGATTTCAGTTGTAGCAGTAGTATCGTTTTCATTAACGATTGGAATAGTTTTTAATTTAAATAAATTTTCAAAAGCTCTTCGGGCGTTTAATGATCGACGTCTAATCTCAGTATCTTCTTGTGTAATTAAAATTTGTCCTACATTAATTCTTTCTTTTAAAAATGTCTTTTGAAATTCTTTGACCAGATGAATTTGTCCAATAGCAGCTAAAGCTTGACTCATTTCAACTTGAAGTTTGGTTGTTTTGATTTTTAGATTTTTTTTACCAAGTGCAATAGCACCAGAGGAAACGATTACAATGTCTTTATTTTCCTTCCTTAATTTTTTAATATCTGCAATCAAACTTTTTAACCATTGAGATTTAAAATTATTGTTTTTATCAACGATTGTTGATGAACCTAATTTTATTACTATTCTTTTAGCGTTTTTAAAGTACATTTTTTGATATTATTTTTTTGATATCTAGTAAATTTTTATTATTAAATGTAGAAATGATATAAAATTTTTTTTTAAATTCATTTTTGATTTTTTGTCTGAGATTACTTAGTGTCTTATCATCAATCATATCACTTTTATTAAATACAATAATTTCTTTTTTTTTCGACAGATTTTTACTATAAATTTCTAACTCTTTTCTTAAAGTTAAATAATTTTCCTTCAAATTAATACCAGTAATATCAATTAAGTGTAAAATAACTTTACAACGTTCAATGTGTCGTAAAAATTTTATACCTAGTCCAGTTCCCTTATGTGCACCTTCAATCAATCCTGGGATATCTGCTAAAATAATTTCTTTGTGGTTATTAAAGCAAACACCTAAATTTGGGTTCAAAGTTGTAAATGGATAATTTGCTATTTTTGGTTTAGCTTTTGTTAAACTAGCAAGCAGGCTTGATTTACCAGCATTAGGTAATCCAACAATACCAATATCTGCAATCATTTTTAATTGCAGCCAAATACAAAAATCTTCTCCTTTTTTTCCATCTGTTTTTTTCTTCGGGGCGCGATTAGTTGAACTTTTAAATCTAGTATTACCCAGTCCTCCTTTACCACCTTGGGCAATTAAATATTTGTCATTATTTTTTTCAAAATCATAAATTAAAGTATTGTTGTCTTCCTCGAATACTTGAGTACCAACTGGAACTTTTAAAATTAAATCTTTACCGTTAGCTCCAGTTCTATTTCTTTTTGCTCCTGGTTTTCCATTGTCAGCTTTAAAATGTTGCTGATATCGATAATCAATTAAAGTATTTAAATTTCTTTCAGAAACTAAAATAATCGAACCTCCATCACCACCATCGCCACCATCAGGTCCACCAAATTCAATAAATTTTTCTCTACGAAAACTTGCGGCGCCTGAACCACCGTTACCGGCTTTAACAAATATCTTAGCTTGATCTAAAAATTTCATTTGCGTGAAATATAAATATTACTATTTATACTTTAGTTTAATTGGGAATTACAGAAACAAACGTTCTGTTTAATTTTGACTTCTTAAATTTTACTTTACCTTTTACGAGCGAATAAATGGAATGGTCTTTGCCCATCCCAACATTTTGTCCTGGATGAATTTTAGTTCCTCTTTGGCGCACAATAATATTTCCTGGAATCACTATCTGGTCACCGTACCTTTTGACACCAAGTCTTCGACCTATACTATCTCGTCCGTTTTTCGATGAGCCGCCAGCTTTTTTTGTTGCCATTTCTATTAACCTTTAGTTTTTTCTTTAGTTTCTTTTTTCTTAACTTCTTTCTTTGGCAGTTCTTTCCCTTCAAGCACTCCAGATTTCGAAGCTATCTTTAAAATTTGAATTTTTGACATTTGTTGTCTATGTCCATTCTTTTTTCTATAGTGCTTTCTTCTCTTCTTCTTAAAAACTAAAACTTTTCTTTCTTTAGTATTAGCTAAAATTTTTGCCTCAACGTAAGCACCATCTACTAAAGGTGATCCAATTTCAGTGTTGTTATTGTTGTTTAACAACAACACGTTTTTTAGTTTAACAGTTTTACCAGCCTCCTCAGCTAATAAATCAACTTTTAAAATCTTACTAGGAGTGACTTTATACTGCTTACCACCGGTTTCAATAATTGCGAAATTCATAATTTTTTGGAATATAACTAGCTGGGGTTTTAAGTCAAGGACTTTCGTTAAAAATTATCTTTTAAATCTCTCAATTTTTTGAAAACTTCAAAACTATCTTTTTTTTTAAACCCTAGTTTTTTTGCAATTATCTCGTTGTCTGATCTTAAAAAAATATTAGTTTTTATTTCATCGCCTATACTTGTGGGAATAGATGGCAAATTTTCTGTTCTTAATTTTTTTAAGAATTCAGCTTTCTTATTTAAATTTTCATTTTCAGTATCAAAAGTTTTACAAAATTCAAAATTTTTCTGAGTATATTCATGACCACAATACATTAAAGTATCACTAGGTAATTTCTTTAATTTCATTAGGGAGTTATACATCTCTTCCATTGTACCTTCAAAAACTCTACCACAGCCCAAAGAAAAAAGTGTATCTCCTGTAAAAACAGTTTTATGTTCTTTGGAATAGTAACAGATATGGTTTGCAGTATGACCAGGAAGCGAGATAATTTCAAAATTTATTTTTCCTAATTGGAAATCACTATTATCATCTAATAATATATCAATTGCTGGTATTCGATTTGCATCAGCTTTATTTCCTACAACTTTACATTTATATTTTGCCTTGAGATCAATGTTACCTCCAACATGATCAAAATGATGGTGAGTGATTAAAATATAATCTATTTTTTTGTATGTTTGATTTATAAAATTATCAATTGGTTTGAATTCTGAGGGGTCAATGACACCTACAGTACCAGTTTTTTCATCAAAAATTGAGTATGAGTAATTATCACTTAGACATTTTATTATATCTATTTTCATTTATTTAAGAAAAAAATACCTAATTCTGAAAATAAATTTTTTCGACCCAGGTTAAATTTATTTATTTTGCTGACCTGATTACTATTCACCCCAAAAACGGAGTCTATTTCAATTTTTTTGTTAATGCACAATTCATAAAAATCTTTAATCGTGCACATATGCAAGTTAGGAGTGTTATACCAGGTATTGGGCAGAGCTTTTGTTACAGGCATTTTACCATTAATTAAAAGAGATAAACGAACTCTCCAGTATCCAAAATTGGGTATTGAAACCACAACTTTTTTTCCAATTCTAGTTAGTTCATCCAAAACAAATTCTGGTTTATGAAACGCTTGAAGAGTCTGACTTAAAATCACACAATCGAATGAATTATTAGGAAATTGATGCAACTCAGTTTCTGCATCACCTTGAATTACGGTCAATCCTTTGGCTATGCATTGCTTAACATTTTCGTAGTCTAGCTCTAATCCTCTAGCATCAATTTTTTTTTTATGAATAAGTTCAACCATTAAAGAGCCATCACCACATCCGACATCAAGGACTCTAATTTTGTCCGGTAAATTATCAGCAATTATTTTAAATTCCTGTATCATTCTTTAAATGTTCATAGTTTTTGTTAATAAAATCTTTAATTGTTTTTAAAAAATTAGGTTCTTCTAATAAAAACGCATCATGACCTTTATCAGTTTTAATTTCTGAGAAAGCAACATTAGCACCGGCTGAATTCATTGCTATAACTATTTCTTTGCTTTGTTTAGTTGGGTAGAGCCAATCAGAGGTAAAAGAAATTACCAGGTATTTAGTTTTATGGTTTAAAAAAGCATTGGCTAGTTTATTTTTATATTGTCTAGCTAAATCAAAATAATCCATAGCTCGGGTAATGTATAAATAGGAATTAGCATCAAATCGTTCGACAAAAGTATTACCTTGATGTCTTAAGTAGCTTTCGACTTGAAAATCTGCATCAAAAGAAAATTCATAATCAGTCTTTTCTTGTAACTTTCTCCCAAATTTTTCCTGTAAACCTTCTTCTGAAAGATAAGTTACATGTCCAACCATTCTTGCTACCGCTAAACCTTTCTTAGGAATTTGGTTACTCTCATAATAATTGCCATTATTCCAAATAGGATCAGCCATAATAGCTTGTCTCCCAAGTTCATTTAGAGCAATATTTTGAGCACTATGGCTTGAGCTACAAGCAATTGGAATAGCTGAAAAAACAAAGTCTGAATACAAAGCGCAATATTGTAAAACTTGCATACCGCCCATGGATCCACCAAGAACACAAAGAAGTTTTTTAATTTTTAAAGTATCTATTAAAATTTTTTGGCATTTAACTATGTCTTTAATTGTTATTACGGGAAAATCTAAACCAAATACTTTACCATTAGCTGGATTGGTAGATTTTGGTCCGTAGGACCCCATGCAACCTCCTAAAACATTAGCACAAATTACAAAATATTTATTTGTATCGATAGCCAAACCTGGGCCAACAGCTGTAGTCCACCAGCCTGGTTTGTTGGTAATAGGATTACTACTAGTGACAAATTGGTCACCAGTTAAGGCATGAAAAACCAAAATGGCATTCTTTTTTTCTTTGTCGAGCGTGCCATAAGTTTCATAAGCAATAGAAAAATTAGCTATAGATTTTCCACAGTCTAACTGAAGATTTTCTTTAACTATTAATTCTTTAGTTTTTTTCAAATTCATAAAAAAAAAGCCCAGCTAAACTGGGCTATGTCCCTTTTTAGCTGTATTTGTTTTTGCGCTCGCAATTTGGTTAAATCAGCGCAACCTCAACATACTAAATCGAAAATTTACTGTCAATTGTAAACGTGTACTTTAATTAGATTAATTAAATCTTCAAAGAGTAATAAAAATATTATACTTATTATTTATGGAATTACCTATACCCAAAAAAATTAATATTGAAAGATACAGTGGTGGATTAAGTCACTACAAAAAAATTTTTCATCCTCTAAAACTCTCTGCTAACGAGTCAGCTATTGGTGCCAGTCCAAAGGCTTTAACAGTTTTTAAGACTATGGCAGAAAAAATTTCAAGGTACCCAGATAGTGACTCTATCATCTTAAAAGAGGCAATTGCTAAAATCTTTTCTATAGAAAAGAAAAATTTGATTATAGGTGCTGGTTCAGATCAGATTATAGAATTTGTTTGTAAACTTTTTTTAGAAAAAAATGATGAAGTTGTGACTGGTCAGTATAGTTTTATAATGTATAAGATTTACAGTCAGCTTTTCGGCGCAAAAGTAAAATTTGCCGATGAGGATAATTTTAAATTAAATGTAAAAAGCATCATAGGGCAAACTAACAAAAAAACAAAAATAGTTTTTGTGGCTAATCCAAATAATCCGACTGGAACTTATTTAACTAAACATGAGATGATGGATTTAAGAAAACAATTGCGCAGCGATATTCTATTGGTAGTAGATGATGCTTACGCAGAATATATGCAGCAAGAAGATTATGAATCTGGACTTGAACTTTTTAAAGGTTTCAAAAATGTTATGGTCACAAGAACTTTTTCAAAGATACATGGTCTGGCTGGTTTAAGAGTCGGGTGGGGACATGCTAGCGAAGAAATAATTAATGCAATGAATTTAATTAAGCCGCCATTTAATATTACGCGACCAAGCTTGTATACCGCAACTGAAGCAATTCAGGATAAAGCATGGTTAAATAAAGCCATTGAACATAATAATAAATGGTCAGATATTATGTTTAAATTTTTTAATGAAATGAAAATAGAATGCAATAAGCCAACTGCTAACTTTTTTTTATTGCAGTTTGATATAAAAAAAATTAAATCTTCCGAGGTGTTTAGTAAATTAGCTCAAACAGGCATTCTGCTCAGAGAAATGAATGCTTATGATATTCCTAATGCCTTAAGAGTGACTATTGGTACCGACGCTGAAAATACTAAATTTATGGAGTCATTTAAAAAAATTATTAATGTTTAAGAAAATTACTATTATCGGCTGTGGTTTGATTGGCTCCTCGTTATTACGAGATATTAAGCATAAAAAAATAGCTGATGCCATTACTGTTTGTGACCAGTCTCAAGAAACGATTAACTTTTTAAAAAAAAGTGATCTATGTGATGAAGCAGGAAGTGATATTAAAAAAATGATCAAGGATGCGTCTTTAGTGATTATCTCTGTTCCATTAAGTGCATTTAAAGAGGTGCTTTTACAAATCAAAGATTTAGTAAACTCTGAGACAATAATTACTGATACAGGCTCTGTTAAAAAAGAATTAAAAAAAATTATTTATAATTTAAATAGTTCAAACATTAATTGGATCAGCTCCCATCCAATTGCTGGGACAGAAAAAAGTGGTGTTCAAAATGGTAAAATTGATTTATTTAAAAATCGTTGGTGTCTAATTTCACCCGATGAAAAATCTAAAAATGAAGACATTAAATTAATTTCAGATTTTTGGACTAAGTTAGGTTCGAAAGTCAAAACAGTATCTGTAGAAGACCACGATAAAATTTTATCACTTACAAGCCATCTCCCACATGCCATTGCCTACAGTATTGTAAGTGCAACAACTAATAATCCAGAAATGTCTAAGGAAGTTATTCAATACAGTGCTGGCGGTCTTAGAGATTTTACTAGAATAGCTGCATCCGACCCACTGATGTGGAAAGATATATTTTTAGATAACAGTGAAAATTTACTAAAAGATTTAGAACAGTTCTCGAAGGAACTGGAGCAATTAAAACTTTTGATAAAAGAAAAACAGGCAAGCAAGCTTTTAAATCTATTCAATGCTACTAAAAAAGTAAGGGAACAAATTGTTGAGGCAGGACAGGATACTGACAAACCTGGTTTTGGCAGAAAATAATTAAGACGAATTTTTAAATTTTTTAAGGATTTAAAGATTAGCTAAAATCGATTTAGAACATTTAACAGTATTAGCATCACCACCTAGATCTTTAGTTCTATTGCTTTTCTCACTTAAAGATTTCTCAATTGCTTTAACTATTGAATTAGAAGCTTCTTTTTCTCCTAAGTAATCCAACATCATTGCTCCAGACCAAATTTGACCTACCGGATTTGCAATTCCTTTTCCAGCAATATCAGGTGCAGAGCCATGAACAGGTTCGAATAAAGATGGAAATTTATTTTCAGGATTGATATTTCCAGAGGGAGCAATTCCAATAGTGCCCGTACAAGCAGGTCCTAAGTCTGAGAGAATATCTCCAAATAAATTAGATGCAACGACTACATCAAACCATTCAGGATTGAGAACAAATCTAGCAACCAGAATATCTATATGAAATTGATCTGTTTCAATTTCTGGATATTTTTTTTTCATTTCATTAAATCGCTCATCCCAAAATGGCATGGTAATTGAAATTCCGTTTGATTTTGTAGCATTTGTTAATTTTTTTCTTTTTCTTTTTTTTGCTAACTCAAAAGCAAATTTTTGAACTCTGTCTATTCCATGGGCTGACATAATTGTTTCTTGAATGGCTATTTCACGATCAGTATTTTTAAACATTCTGCCACCAACAGAAGAATATTCCCCTTCAGTATTCTCTCGAACTATAAGCATATCAATGTCACCAGGTTTTTTATTAGCTAGAGGAGGGTTGATACCTGGAAAAAGTTTTACAGGTCTAAGATTAATATATTGATCAAATTCTCTTCGAAACTGCAGTAATGAACCCCATAAAGATATGTGATCTGGAACTCTTTCCGGCATACCAACGGCTCCAAAAAATATTGCATCATGTTTTCCTAATTTTTCTTTCCAATCATCTGGAAGCATTTTTCCATGTTTTTCATAATAATCACACGAGGCGAAATCATATTCGGTAAAATTTATTTTAAATTGATGTTTCAAAGCAGCGTCTTTTAATACCTTTAAGCCTTCAGGTAACACTTCTTTTCCTATTCCATCTCCAGGAATTGACGCTATATTATATTCTTTCATGAGTTGAATTTATTCTCCTCATATTTTTTGTAAAGTTATTTTAAGATTATTTTCAAGGTACACAGTTCTGTTTGTGGTAGAATTTGTGCAAATATGTTTAAAGACTTTAAAGAAGAATATATTAAAGGAGAAGAAGCGAGTTTATATGTCCGTCGTGCTGGACCAGAAGGTGCGCCTCCTATTGTTCTTCTTCACGGTTATCCTCAAACTTCTGCTATGTGGCACGGCGTAGCTCCAATTCTTGCTCGTTCATTTCAAGTTATATGTCCAGACTTACGTGGCTACGGCAAGTCAGATAAACCTACCTCTGATTTATCACATTCTTTATATTCAAAGCGTACGATGGCAAAAGACATTGTTGCTATAATGAAACATTTAGGACATAAAAAATATTTTGTTGGCGCTCATGATCGAGGCGCAAGAGTTGCACACAGACTTGGGCTTGATCATCCTCATTATGTTAATGCAATGGTTCTTCTTGATATTGCACCAACTAGAGAGATGTATGCTAACACAACCACTGACTTTGCTCGAGCATATTGGCATTGGTTTTTTTTAATTCAACCTAATCCACTACCAGAACAAATTATTGGCAAAGATCCAGAAGCATTTTGGAAGCTAAAATGTTTTAATCAGACGAGTGGAGACAATCCATTTACTAAAGAGGCTTTGGAAGAATATTTAGATGCTTTTAAGAATCCAAAAACAATTCATTCCAGCTGCGAAGATTATCGTGCAGCAGCAAGCATAGACATAGAGCATGATAATGAAAATCAAAAAAAACTTGTAATGCCTATCCTTGCTCTTTGGGCAAAACGTGGAGTGATTGAAAAATGTTTCGATGCTTTAAAACTTTGGCAGCAGCGGGCAGATAAAGTCGAAGGTGAGTCTATTAATGCAACACATTATATGGCTGAGGAAATTCCCGAAGAGATTGCTAAGCGAATGTCCGAATTTTTTTTACGCAGTACTAAGTCTTAAATATCTTAATAATATTTCTTTATTTCGGTATAGATTTTATTTTCTATCTCCTTAAGAAATTCATCGCTTTCTTTACCAGGCATGATGGGCTCTAAAAATAAAATATGTATATCACCTGTATATTTCATAAAACTATTTTTTGGCCAAACTTTTCCAGTGTTTAAAGCCACAGGGATACAGGGTAAATTTAGAGCTTTATAAATTCTACCAGCTCCTTTTTTAAACGGCGGTTGTTCATCAAGTTTTACTCTCGTCCCTTGAGGAAATATTAGAAGCGGTCTCTTGCTTTTATCAATTGTTTCTTTAATTTTATCAAAAAAATTTAGATTCTCTTTTGTTGTTTTTGCTCTAACAATTGCTATTGATCCTATCTTTCTTAAATACCAACCAAATAATGGAATATTTAAAAGTTCTTTTTTTAAAATAAAAATAGGTCCATCCAAAGGTATCTGTAAAGCAAAAGTTTCAAACATAGATTGATGAGCTGAAGCAACAAAAAAATTATCTACCTTTTTTAAATTTTCGACACCATGAAATATTACTTTTGTATTAAGAATAATCTTTAATAAAAAAACTATATAATTAGCAGATACTCTTCCAAAAAATATTGTAAATTTATTTGGTAGAAATAATGTTGGTATAGCTAAAATTAAAATACATATAAGTCCAACATATAAAAGAATATTGAAGATTAAAGATTTTAAAAACTGCATTAAGAATTAATCAATTTAAGTAAATTTTGCTTCTTTCTAATATATCTAAGTTTACTTTTATTGATTAAAATTTCTGCAATTAATGGCCTAGTATTATAATTTGAAGACAATGATGAGCCATAAGCTCCAACATTAGTAATAGCGACAAACTCATTTTCATTGACTTTAGGATAGTTTTTATAAACTCCAAATTTACAAGTACTTTCACAAATTGGGCCCACAAATTCTATTGTTCCTTTCATTTTTGTTGAGTTTTTAAAAATAGGAATAATTTTATGAAATGCTTCATATAAAGCAGGACGCATAAAATCATTCATACCAGCATCGAGTACAATAAAGTTTTTATTAGTTCCTTTTTTTATAAATTGTATTTTACTAATCAAGAGACCAGTATTACCAATAATAGATCTACCAGGTTCAAAAATTATTCTACAATTTAGTTTTTTAGAAAAATTATGCACTAGTTTAGAATATTTGTTTAGATTAATGGGTTTTTCTTTATCAGTATAATTAATACCGAAACCGCCTCCTAAATCGACATATTTTAAATTCAGTTTTAATTCTTTAATTAACTTACTCATCACGCTAAGTGTTTTTTTGAATGGCGCATCGCTTAGAATTTGACTTCCGATATGCACACTTAATGCATCTAATTTTATATTTTTTAAGGATTTAATTGTTCTAAGAAAAATCTTAAAATTTTTTATTGATAATCCAAATTTATTTTCTGCTTTACCAGTGGATATATTTTTATGTGTTTTAGCATCAATGTTAGGATTCAATCTAAAGCCAATTGAAACTTTTTTCCTTAATTTTTTTGCCAAATTATTTACTAATTTAGCTTCACTTTCAGACTCGCAATTAATTAATAAAATTTTCTTGTTGATTGCAATTTTCAATTCTTCCTCTGTTTTGCCAACCCCAGAAAATACAATTTTGTTGGCTTTAATACCTGCTTTTAGAGCTTTTAAAAGTTCACCGCCTGAAACCACATCAGCGCCAGCGCCTAACTTACTAAGTATTTTAAGTATACTTAAGTTACTATTAGATTTTGCAGCAAAGCAAATTAAAGGATTAGTGTTCTTAAATGTATTGGCAAACTTTAAAAAATTAAAAATAATTTGATTTTCTGAATAAATATAGAAGGGTGTTTTATTTTTTCTCAAAATATTTTTGATTGATAGTTTTTCAACAAATAAATTTTTACCTACATATCTTAAATTTTGCATTAGATTATGAAATTATATTGATTTGCTCTATTTTACTTTGGTACTTAGGCTCAGATTTTTTTCCACAACTAGCCAAAACAAAAATTGCCAAGAAAAAAATAGCTAAATATTTCATTAAATTTCCTTTTTATATTTTTTTATCATTGATTGAACATTAATCATAGATGTTCCACCATAAGATTTTTTCATATTCATAGAATTTTTTACATCAAATACTTTTAAAACATTTTTATCTAAGTCTTTCTGAAATTTTTTTATTTCTGCCAAATTTAATTCAGATAATAGTTTTTTATTTTTTTCGGCAAAATTTACTAGTTTAGCTGCAATAGCGTAAGACTCTCTAAAAGATAAATTCTTATGCTGAACAAGATAGTCCGCAAAGTCAGTTGCTGTTGTAAAACCTTGGTTAGCCATAGATAGCATATTTGCCTTGTTGGCATTAACTGCATTAATTAATTCAGCGCTCATGGTTAAAGTATTTTTTAAGGTATCATATCCACTAAAAACTAATTCTTTATCATCCTGCAAGTCTTTAAAGTAAGACATAGGAAGACCTTTCATTATTGTTAATATTGCATTTAACTTTCCATAATTTATTCCAACTTTTCCTCTAATAACTTCTGCGGGGTCAGGATTCTTTTTTTGCGGCATTATCGAAGAACCTGTTAGCATACTATCTTTAAATGAAATTAAATTAAAAGCATCAGAATTATAAATTATAAAGTCTTCAGCTAATCTAGACAGGTGCATTGCACATACCGCTGCAGCATATAAAAAATCGATTGCAAAATCTCTATCAGCTACAGCATCGATAGAATTATCTGTAGGTTTTTTAAAACCAAGTTTTTTTGCAGTATAGGTTCTATCTATTTTGTATGATGTTCCTGAGAGAGCCGCCGAGCCTAGTGGACACTCATCTAAAAGTTCTAGATTATTTTTAAATCTTTGTTTATCTCTTTTTAACATTTCATAATATGACAGTAGATAATGGGCAAATGAAATAGGTTGTGCATTTTTCAAATGAGTTAGTCCTGGCATTACGGTATCAGTATTTTGTTCAGCTTTTTTAATTAGATTTTTCATCACTGCAGTAATGTCTTTTATAATTTCGTTAGATGCTTTTTTGATCCATAATTTAAAATCAGTGACCACCTGATCATTTCTTGATCTTGCTGTGTGTAGAAATCCTGCTACAGGGCCAATTATTTCAAACAGCGCTCTTTCTATATTTAAGTGGATATCTTCAAACTTTTCTTTAAATTCAAAATTACCTTTATCTATTTGGGCTTTAATTTTTTTAAGTCCATTTATAATTTTGTTACCATCTTCACTTTTAATGATTTTTTGTTTGATTAGCATTTGCGCGTGGACAATAGATGCAGCAATATCTTGTTCATAAAGTCTTTTATCAATATGAATTGATGACCCAATCTTTTGAAAAGATTGAGACATTTTATTTTTAAATCTATTAGACCAAACTTGTTTTGTTTTTTTTCTCATAGTTTATGATAAATATTAATATTATGTTTCATAAAAAAATTATAAAAATTATTTATTTAACTACACTCATTCTTTTTTACTCAAAATTATTAGCTAATGAAACTTCTTTAAACGATAATATAGTTATTCACAAAAAGCCCCAAAATATCTCTCAACTTGTAGTTAAAGATTTTAATTTTAATGATGTCGATTTAAACGAAGAAAAAGGCAATATCGTGATCATTAATTTTTGGGCCACTTGGTGTGCGCCCTGTAAGAAAGAAATGCCTTCTTTAGAGGCGTTGAGTAATACCATGCCAGAATTACGCATCTTTCCAGTCAATACAGAAAAACCAGACCTAAAAAAGACTAAAAAATTTTATGAAGAAGTTGGCTTGAAAAAACTTCAAATTTACTTTGATCCAGAGTTTAAAGTTGTAAAAGCGCTAGGACTAAGAGGATTACCTACCAGCATCATCATCAATAGAGATAGTAAAGAAGTTGGAAGAGTGATTGGTGAAATTGATTTTAATGAAAAAAGTTTCGTTGAATATTTAAGGTCTCTTTAGACTATTCTTTAAAAAAATAAGCTAAGACAACTAAAACTATTATGGCAATGAATTGTAGAAAAACTCTAAGTTGCATTAATTTGTTCGAATACTTTTTGCTGGTTTCTCCACCTTTAAATAGAGTATAAATTCCTAAAATTAAAACAATGGCTACTGCAAATAAAAAGAAAAAACCTATAAAATCATACAAAGAATTTTTCATAGACATTAATTAACATGACCTATTCATTAAACACAACAATTATAAAACCGCATTCAGGAAAAGAACCTAAAAACGCTGTTATACTTTGTCACGGTTATGGAGGGGATGGTAAAGATATTTCTTTACTAGCTGTTTATTGGAAAACGTTCTTACCAGAAACTATTTTTATTTGCCCTGACGCACCAGAAAAATGTGCTGTGAGTCCCACAGGGTATCAGTGGTTTGATTTAATGGATGAGAGCAAGGATCATATTTTAGCAAAATCATTAATCGCAGAAAGCAAGCTTAATAAATTAATTGATGAAGTTAAATCAAATTTAAATTTAAGTGCTTCAAGTATTGCTATCGGTGGTTTCAGCCAAGGTTGTATGATTACACTACAGACTGGATTAAAAAGAAAAGACAAAGTTAATTCTATATTAGGCTACTCTGGGAAAATTATTGATAAAGAACATTTGAAAAAGAATCTCATTTCAAAACCTAAAATTATGTTAATGCATGGCGATAAAGACGAAATTGTTCCAATAAATTTTTTATTAGAATCAATAGATTTTTTTGCAGCTGCAAATTATCCAATCGAAAGCAAGATATTTCAAGGGGTAGAACACCGAATACCTACAGAAGGATCAAGTTTAGGTTTACATTTTTTAAAAAAAAATCTCTATTAATTTTTTAATACAAACTTGAATTATTTTCTTTATTATTATAACTTTTAAATATGATAATTGCTGCAAGTGAAAAAGTTCCATTAGAAAAATGTCCAGCGTTAGTTCTTAATGCAGATTTTAGGCCGCTTAGCTATTACCCCTTATCTCTGTGGTGCTGGCAGGATGCAGTTAAATCAGTTTTCTTAAATAGAGTTAGTATCGTTTCAAACTATGAAAGAAAAATTAGAAGTCCATCATTTGAAATGCCGTTACCAAGTGTAATTGCTTTAAAAAATTTTATTAAGCCCGCTGAACATCCAAACTTTACAAGATTTAATGTTTTTTTAAGAGATAAATTTACTTGCCAATATTGTGGCAGCAGATCCGATTTAACATTTGATCATTTGCTACCAAAATCAAAGGGTGGAATTACTGATTGGGAAAATGTTGTTACTGCTTGTTCAACTTGCAATGTGAGAAAAGGCGGTAAACTATATCAACATTGTGATTTAAAACTTTTTAACAAACCTTTTAGACCAACGGTAGAAGATTTACACAAAAACGGTAAACATTTCCCTCCTAATTTCTTACATGAAAGTTGGATGGATTACTTGTACTGGGATATTGAACTTGAGCCTTAAACTTTTTCTGAAATTGTAATTGCAATTCTTGAGGAAGTTTTAATTATTTTATCTAAAACACTATAAAAACCATCTTTAGTTGCGCCTTGCTCATAAGCTAAATCTTTATGATGTAATTCATCATCTCTGAATTTTTTGATTTTTGCTTTTAATTCATGCTCATCGTCTTGCAGTGTTTCAAGTTGCTTTTTATAGTGATTATCAATTACTTCCTCCACAGAAGCTGTGCAAAGCATTGCTGCTTTTTTTCCAAGCATAGCTGTTCCAAAACCTAAACCTAGGCCCAACAAATCCCACAAAGGTAAAAATTTTGTAGAATTAATTCCTCGCTTTTTAAGTTCCTTATCAAAATATTCAAAGTGTTCGAGCTCATGCTCCTTCATTTCCTCAATGGTTTTAAGTGTTTCATCATCTTGTTTCAAAGTTTTTAAAGCAAGGATTTGACCCTCATAAATCTTAATCGCACCACGTTCTCCAGCATGATCTACTCTAATGATTTCTTCAAGACGCTTAGTATTTGTTTTTTTCATAATTAAATAATATTTTGGTTATAATTACACTAACGCCAAGAGAAATAAATAGATTTATTGTAGCAAGGGAAAAAGTAAATATTCTAAAATCTACATTTTTACAACTAACAGAGTTATTCTGAAGACTTGCCAAGAGATCTTCAGTATTCATTAAATTCTCATTTGTATTAAAAAGACAGACTAAAGACTCGTCAAAAAAACCTTGCTCAATTCCAACATGGTAAAATGAAACAATCACGCCTAAAACAAATGATACTAAAATAAAAGAGATCAATATTCTTTGAAATTTTTTTAAAATCAAAATAATCAAACTTAAAATTAAAGTTACCCAATAAGGTATTCTCTCAATCAAGCATAAATTACAAGGTTTATACATTAAAATATGCTCGATATAATAAGCGGTGCCTAAAGTGATAACAGAAAGCATCACTAAAAAAATTGCTAACTTATGTACTGATAGATTTAACATTTATTTATTTTAAAAAAATATAAACCAAGGCAAATAAAGTTACTAAAATTAAACCAATCAACATGGAATAAAGTCCACCTTTAGTTTCAAAAAATTTAACAAAACTTTCGCCAAATTTGTAGGTTAAATAAGAGACTACAAAGAAACGCAAGCCTCTAGAAATTAAACAAACTAGAAAAAAAAGATAAATATTAAAACTCAAAAAACCACTAGTTATTGTAAAGACTTTGAAAGGGATGGGTGTAAATCCTGCTAAAAAAAGGCTGATCAACCATAAAAGTGATCCTTGATTATTGTTAATGTTATTTTTTATATCTACAAATTTTTCTTCGTAGCCATAAAAATTAATAATAGACATAGCCAAATCTATAAAAATATAGCCCAGGAAATATCCTAACAATCCTCCCAGAGTTGACCAGATCGTAGCGATTAAAAATATTTTAAAATAACCTTTTTTATTGGCTAAAACCATTGGCGCAATCATTACATCTGGTGGTATTGGAAAAAAAGAACTCTCCGTAAACGACAAAATCCCTAGCCAGAGTTTAGCTAAACGATGACCGGCTAATTCTAGGCATTTATCGTATAGTTTTCTAAACATTTTATTATTTATAAATCTTTTAAATTTTATTACTATTGAAATATGAATATTCAATGCACAATATTAAAATTTATTTTTAGTATTATACTGTCTCCAATCGTTATTTATGCTGTTCTGTTTTCAGCTAAAATATTTGGAGCAGAATACCAATTGACACATGGTGAATCGTTTATAATTTGGCTTTTAATGGCTATTTTGATAAACCAAAGTGTTACTTGGAAAAAGTAAAAGTAAGTTATGGAAATTGTCACCAAGATTGCCCCTTTGGCTTTAGCATTAATTATGCTGGGTTTAGGCTTAGGATTATCAATAGCGGATTTTAGCAGAGTATTAAGAAGTCCTAAAGATTTTATCACAGGATTTATTGGGCAGGTAATCTTACTTCCAATTGTTGCGTTTATTTTAATTAAGGTCTTTACCTTGTCGCCTGAATTAGCCCTTGGCGTGATGATAATTGCTGCAGCACCAGGCGGTGTTACATCAAATGTTTTAACTAAATTTGCTAACGGTGATGTTGCTTTATCAGTGAGTTTAACCGCAGTAGTTAGTTTGCTTTCTATATTTACTGTTCCTTTGATAATTTACAATGCTGCGAACTTGATCGGTATTGAAATTGTTAAAGAAATTTCCATGTTAACAATATCATTGAAGATGTTTCTGGTTGTAACAGTTCCAGTCTTAATTGGTATGGTTGTTAGAAGTTTTTTTACAAGTTTTATAGACAGTAAAACACTTTTAATTCAAAGATCTTCAATAATTTTATTTCTTATAGTATTTGCTGCCATTTGGATTGAAGAGTGGGACAACATATTAAATTATTTATTAAGTGCTGGTTTAATCACTTTAATACTCAACATCATTATGATTTTTTTGGGTTATTATATTGCAAAATTTTTTGCTAGCGGGTTACCACAAAGAAAGTGTATTTCATTGGAGTGTGGTTTACAAAATGGAACTTTAGCTGTCTTTGTTGCTACTCAATTATTTGATGATATTGCATTCATGGTGCCCACAGCTGCCTATGCTTTAATTATGTTTGTAACAGCAATAATTTTTGTTCTCATCATCAGAAAAATCAATTAGATTAATTGAAAAAAAAGGGCGAATGGCGGAACTGGTAGACGCGTTGGACTCAAAATCCAATGGTAGCAATACTGTGAGAGTTCGAGTCTCTCTTTGCCCACCATATTATGAATGAAAGTAAATTAAATAGTTTAGTTGAATTATATTTTAAAACAGTCAAAGAGATTGATGGAAAAAAACCATTTTTACAATGGTTAAAACCTGATCAAAAAGTTTTTACTTGGAATGATGCAACTCAAAGAATATTTAAACTAACAGGAAAAATTAAATCGATTATCAATGAAGGTGATCGATGTTTAATTCTTTCAGAGAATAGACCCGAGTGGTTAATTTCAGATATTTCAATTATGAATGCGGGTGGAATCTCCGTCCCAATTTTCACCACTTATTCAGCTAGTGACTACGAATACATTCTTAACGATTGCAAGCCATCTTTAATTATTGTTTCAAACAATGATCAATTTGAAAAGATTAAGCAATTTATAAATCCTGATTTACAAAAAATTATTTCTTTCGAAAAAATCGCTGCAAAAAGTCTAATGCTTGAAAATATTTTTAAAGAGGAAAAAAGTGACCCCATTGTAAATCACAATTTACACAGAAACAGTCCTGCTTGCATAATCTATACCTCAGGTACTTCTGGCAATCCTAAAGGAGTGGTTCTCAGCCACGGTGGAATTTTAGCAAATTGCGAAGGTGCTTTTGAACTGCTACAGCCTTTAGTCAGCAAAAGAGACCCAGTATTTTTAACCTGGCTCCCACTATCACATTCTTATGAGCATACAGTGCAGTTTGTACAAATCCTGTTAGGCGCAAAAATATTTTATGCAGAAAGCCTTGAAAAATTACTGACAAATATTGCAGAAGCTAAACCAACGATTATGACAGCGGTACCAAGATTTTATCAAAATCTCTTTAATAAAATAAATGGTAATTTTTCTAAACAAACTGGTTTAAAGAAAAAACTGATAAATCAGACTATAACGTTAGGCATAAAATTGCTTAATAAACAGAATCTTAAAATATCTGAAAAGTTGATGAATTTTATTTGTGAAAAATTAGTCAGAGCCAAGGTAAAAAAACAGTTTGGAGGTAATTTACAAGCCTTTGTTTCTGGAGGAGGGCCATTAGATAAAGGAGTTGGTGAATTTTTGAATTCTATAGGTTTACCTACTTTACAGGGTTACGGACTAACAGAAACCTCCCCTGTGGTTAGTTGTAATTTACCAGAGAATGTGAAAGTTGAAACAGTAGGACCTCCCTTTAAAACTAATCAAGTCAAGCTAGCTGATGATGGAGAAATTCTTGTTAAGGGTGAAAATGTAATGCTGGGGTATTGGAATAAGCCTGAGGAAACAAAAAAAATTATTCAAAATGGGTGGTTATATACAGGTGATATTGGAGAGTTCGACGAAGAAGGCAATCTTAAAATAACTGATCGAAAAAAAGATTTAATTGTTAATCATGGTGGCGACAATATTTCACCAAGCAAAGTAGAAAATATTTGTTGTTTAAATCAAGAAATTAAACAAACTTTTGTTTATGGTGACAAAAAAAATTATTTAGTTGCGTTATTTGTTGTAGATACAAACAATCAAGATAAAAAGAAAATTAGTTTAATTCTTGAAGAAATTAATAAAAATCTTTCAAATATTGAAAAAATTAAAAAGTTTTTATTAATAACAGAAGAATTTTCTATTGCTAATGGAATGTTAACACCAACATTAAAACAAAAAAGAAAAAAAATTTTAGAAAAATATAAACAACAACTAGAGAATCTTTATAATTAAAATATTTTGTTAAAAGTGTTGGTATTATTAACTTTTAAATCAATTAAAAAAATATTTTAAAATTAAATTTTTTAAAAAAATTTACAAATAAATTTGTGTTTGACATAAATGAAAAAAAAACTAATGATTGTTATTAATAACGAATCAAATAAAAAGATTCGAAAAAAAAGGGAGAAAACGATGGCTAAACGAAGAAAAAAAGCTAAAAAGAAAACTAAGAAAAAAGCTAAGAAAAGAAGAAGAAGAAGATAGTTTTTTTCTTAACTAAACGCCCTTTTTTTATTTTGAAAAAGGGCGTTTTTTTATATCTCCGTACTTTCAATTCTTCCTAAAGCTTTATTAAGTTTCTTTTTAGTTTCTTCCTGATTTAAATTAAGTGCAACCTCAAATTCTGCTTGAAGTCTTTCATAAGCTTTTTCAAATAATTGTCTTTCACTGTAGGATTGATCGGCAATAATGTCTGTATTTTTGTTTAAGTCTCTAACCACTTCAGCTAATTCATAGATATTACCTGAATTGATTTTTTGATCATACTCTTGGGCTCTTCTACTCCACATATTTCTTTTAATTTTTGGTTTACCTTTCAAAATTGTCATACATTTATTAATCTGCGAAGTAGTTGCTATGGGTCGAAGCTTCGACTGCTGATTAAGCGGCACTGATAAAGTTAGTTTATCTCTATCAACTGAAATTTTATAAAACTGAATATCAATTTGTCCAATATTTGCTTTCTCAATAGCTAATATTTTTCCAACGCCATGTTTTGGATAAACCACATGATCTTTGACATTGTATAGTTTTTTTTCAGTGGGTTGTTTTTTGATTTTAGCAATTTGTATTTTTTCTTCTTGTCCAGACTTAATAGTTAGTTGATTAATTTTCTTATTTTCTTCTAGTTGTTGAGTTTTAATTTTTTTAACTTTTACTTTTTTGGGTTTAATTTTTTTTATTTTTTTTTTGGTTTTCTTAATTTTCTTTTTTTTCATAATTTAAGCTCCCGGTTTCTCAGAAAAATATTTGTCTAGTTTATTTTTTTCATCTCTAAATTTTTCATGATCTTTTAAAGGGTCCTTTTTTTTATTAATATTTGGCCATAAAGTTGAATATTTTTTATTTATTAATAGCCATTTATCCTTGTTTTCAACTTCGACTTGATCAGACACAATAGCGTTTATTGGACACTCTGGCTCACATACCCCGCAATCGATACATTCATCAGGATTAATAACTAGCATATTTTCACCCTCATAAAAACAATCAACTGGACAAACCTCGACACAATCAGTCAGTTTACATTTTATACATTCATCTTTAACTATATATGTCATTGGTTTGAGATTTCTTTTTTAATTTTGTTCGACAAATATACAGGAAAATAAATTAAACTACAGATCTTTTTTATTATTGTATCCTCATATATTGATACAGAATTATCTGAAACAATAATAATCCATAAGTCTTTAATAATCGTTGCTTTTTCTTTTATAGTCATTTTTTTTAGCTCCTTAGTAAAAATAAGAATATCATTCGATTTTTTTTCTAAATCTTCTGCATTGCTAAACACTTTTTCAACCTCTTTTTCGTCCAAATAAGATTTTATAAATTTTTTTATTAATGCTCTTTCTTTTTCTGAATAATGATCATCAATTTTCGCAACATGAATTAAGAGTGCCGTTATATAAAGAATTTGATCGTGACTCATATATTTAAAGTTTAAGACCTTTTAATACAGAAAAAGCGTTTGAAATATTAGGTGCTTTATAAGGTCTTTTTTTAACACGTAACATTGGAGCATCATAAATATAGTTTTCAGTATTTTTGATTTTCTTATAATTTAACAATTCAATTAATTTTATGAATATCTCTTTAGTACAGCCTACTAAATTTATCATATCAGAGGTTACAGAAAATTTTTTATCTTTAGTATTTTTTATTATATTTAGGAATAATTTTTCTAAAATATCAATTCTTATGTAATAATTACTTAGGTTTTCAAAACCGCAAATTAAATAAAAACTTTTATTTTTAGTTTTATCTGTAAAAAAGTTGATTCCAGGTTTAGGCGTTTCTAAATAGTTATCGATACCATAAAAATTATTCCAAAGTATAACTCTTAAATTAACCGCAGCCGGTTTTATCATTTTTGGTAAATAGATATGGTACCTTCCTAATTTAATTCCCATCTTCCAAATTAATTTTCTGTCCTCAGTGCTGATTTTACTTAATATTTGTTTAACACTCTCTCTTTTGACAACACCATTATTTTCATACAATTGATAGGTTATTGCTCTAATATAATTATTTTCTAAGTTAGACTTTTGAAGATTTAAAAGGTCATTTAACTCTGAGTTTATATGTTTTAATAGCCAAGATTGAATGTATTCAGAGAGATCGTATCTGCTTTTTTCTGAAATTAAGTTATCCGCAATTAAATCAATTTCAGGATTCAAGTAATCTTTACCTTTTTTTAATTTAGCAATTGGGTTGTTTAACCAATAAATTTTACCATCTTCTTTAAGTTCAATCGGACCACTTTTAATAGCATCGATCCTTTTTTGGATTTCGCTCTCTACCCCTTTTCTTGCAGCTTTTTTGATGGATTTTATATCTGTATCTAACGTATTGCTTGAAACATCAATATCTAATTTCAAACCTTTCAAAACACCTATTCTTTGATTGTTTATTAAAACCTCATTTGAGTCAGAAATGTTTGTTTCAAGAACTAAATCTTGTTTAAGCCCTTTAGACAAAACGCTAATTTTTTTATTAATAAAGCTTTGGGTTAATTCTTTATGGAGTCTATCTGATAGATTATCTTCAATTTGTTTAGTGACCTGGATCCAGTAATCAGAATTTTCTACCCAATTTTTTTTATTGCTAACATATGCCCAAGTTCTTACTTTGCTAATACGATTAGAAATAACATCCAAGTTATTATGGGTCTTATCTAGACCATCTAATTCTTTTTTTAAGAAAGTGTTAGGAATATATTTTTTACCTTCTGTCAAAAATTGAAACACAGACTTTACAATGTTTAAATGTTGTCCGTATGCCTTTTTTTCAAAATCAGGTATTTGACAACATTCCCAAAAAAGTTCTAAATTGTGTTCGATTTTATCTTTATTAAGTTCATTATTTTTTACAATATTTCTAAAAACATTTTCATCTAGCGAGTCATAGACGCGAATTAAATTTGGATTTGTTGGTTTTTGTTCCAAAGAGTCAAAAAATGTTTTTAGATTTTTAAAATTAAGTTGTGAATTTCTCCAATACAGAGACTTAATTTTTGGCAAATCATGCGACTCGATTTTTTCAATTTCTTCAGCAGATATATCTTTACATTCACCTGTGGTTCCAAAGAAACCATCATTTTTATAACGACCGGCTCTACCTGCAATTTGTGAAATTTCTAAAAGATTTAATCTTCTTGTTTTTTTTCCATCAAATTTTTTAAGATTAGAAAAGTAAATTTGATCTAAGTCCATATTTAAACCCATGCCGATAGCATCTGTTGCTACTAGAAAATCAACATCACCTGACTGGTATAGTCCTACTTGAGCGTTTCTAGTTTTGGGACTAAGTGCACCCATAACAATAGCGGCTCCACCTTTTTGTCTACGAATGAGCTCAGCAATGGCATAGACCTCTTCGATTGAAAAAGCTATGACCGCGGATTTTCTTTCTAATCTTGAAACTTTTTTATAGCCATTGAATGAAAGTTTAGAAAACCTTTCTTGATTTTTAAATTTAATATTACTTCCAATTAGTTCCCCAATAATTTCTTGCATAACTTGGGATCCAAGTAAAAGAGTATATAAAGACCCCCGATTATTTAATAACCTATCTGTAAATACATGCCCTCTTTCTCGATCAGCACACATTTGAATTTCGTCAATGCAAACAAATTCTGTATTTATATCTAAAGGCATGGACTCCACAGTGCAAATATAGTACCTGGCTGAATTAGGAATAATTTTTTCTTCGCCTGTAATCAGGGCAACATGGTCGGGGTTTACTTTTTTGATACACTTATCATAAACTTCTCTTGCTAAAAGTCTCAGGGGCAAACCAAAAACACCAGAATTAAACTCAAGCATTTTTTCAATAGCATAATACGTTTTGCCAGTATTGGTTGGACCTAGGACTGCTTCAATAATGGGACCAGGTTTTGACATAAATTTTTAGTATTTATTTTAAGTTTGAATACAATATATAGATTACCATTAGAACAAAATAAGATTAAAACATGACCGAATCATTTTGTCAAATGTTCTGATTAATAATATTAAAGCTTATGCTATTAAAAAAAAATATTAGTCATTTAAATACCTCAGCTACATTAGCAATAAATGAAAAATCAAAACAGTTAATCGCAGCAGGTAAAAAAATTGTAAAATTCGGCTTTGGACAATCACCGTTTCCAATTCCAAAAACTATCGTTAATACTTTAAAAGATAATGCATCTCGTAAAGAATATGCACCTGTGCAAGGATTACTTGATTTGAGAAAGTCTATAGCAACCGATTTAAATAAAAAATTGAAACTCAATTTTGATTCTGAAGACATCATTGTAACTCCAGGATCTAAAGAAGCTATGTTTTTATTACACTTGGCTTTCAATGGCGTAATTTTATTGCCTGTTTCTAGCTGGGTGTCTTATTTGCCACAAGCTAAAATAGCATTAAATAAATTTCACTGGATTGATACTGTAAGAGAAGACAATTGGTTTCCGAATAAAGGATCAATCAATAAAGTTTTAAAAAAAATTAAAAATAAAAATAAACTTATGATACTTAATTCACCAAATAATCCCTCTGGTAATCTTTGTAAAAACTTTAAAGAAATCGCAGAAA